>Ga0070735_10001841_pt1 | contig 19773 bp, 18 predicted proteins | sample Coa_R1_FD_66443 | JGI IMG/M metagenome (GOLD analysis project Ga0070735, IMG submission 66443) | Surface soil microbial communities from Centralia Pennsylvania, which are recovering from an underground coalmine fire - Coalmine... | ecosystem: Environmental > Terrestrial > Soil > Unclassified ... | reverse complement strand
TGAGCGGGCGGCGCGGTCGTAGGCGTCGGCGGCCTGGCGCAGGATGCGGCTGCCCAGTGCGGCGGCGGCCGTGTGCAGGGTGTCGGAGGTGGCCCAGGCAGCATCGGCGGCGGCAGCCGGATCAGTCCAGGCCAGGGTGCGGATCTGCGCTGTGGCGTCGGCGGCGGCGCGGGCGGCGTGATCCCAGATAGCGTTGCGTTCCTCGGCGGTGAGGGTCAGATGCGGCCGGCTGGGTGCGGTCCGGGCCGGGGTCCATCGCAGTTGCAGCTTGGGCCAGCTCAGGTCCGGGGCGAGTTTCCCGCCGCTGTACCAGACCGGCCTGCCGTCCTTGGTGGTGTCGCCGAGCAGGGCGACCGAGTACCCGGTGACCTGACCCGGGCTTGTGACGCTGAACCGCTTGCGTACCAGCACCCCGGCCTGGTCCAGCCGGGCGAAGAACTCATCCTCGCTGCCCGCTGCCGCCGCCGCGGTGGTGACCTGCCGCCTGAGTGTGATCCGGGGTGCTTCGTCCAGGCCGCGGCGGGCGGCTTTCTCGTTCTCCGCGCGGGTCGGGCGACGGGCTGCGGTGTGGTCGGCGGGTGCGGTGCAGCGGAGCCCGTAGCGCTGCTCGGCGGCCAGGCAGGCGGCGCGGACCTTGTACCGTTCCCACGACAGGCTGGGCTTACCGCCGTCCTGGCGGGCCAGCATCGCCACGATATGAATATGGTCGGCACCGTGCCGGACCGCGACCCAGCGGACGGCTTCGTCTTCCTGCCCGTAGGGCGACAGGCCGGTGCGGTCCATCACCTCGTGCGCTATCTGGGCCCATTCGTCGTCGGACAGTATCCGGTCATCGGGTGCGGCGCGCATCGAGCAGTGCCACACCGGCCGGGCGTACGCCCGTCGGCCGAGCGCGGCCTGCGGTTGCAGCAGCAGGCCGGTCAGTTTGGTGAAGTCCCGTTTCCCATCGGGGCGTAGCGAGGGTTCCAGGTCAGCGGGGTGACGCCACCCGGCGACTATGTGGGGGTCGGTGTGTTCTTCCCGGCGGCCGGGACCGAACAGGTAGTACAGCAACGGCTGGACGTGTTCCCCGCGCGGGGTGCTGATCTTCCCGATCACCCGTCACTGCCGCGGTTGCTGTGACGGTCGCTGCAGGGCTTTGCGTACCGCGTCGGCGACGGCGTCGATGTGGTCGGCGCGGCGGGTGCTCTCGGCGGCGTAGCGGGGCAGGTCTCCGGCAGGCTGCCCGGTGGCGGTGAGCTTGGCGATTGCCTGGTTCAAGTTGGTGGCGATGCGGCGGACGAGCCCGGCCGCGTGCATCAGCTCGATCAAGATCAGCTCCAGCGTGTCCTGGCCGCTGGTTGTGGTGCCGTTTGCGGCGCCGTCCAGGATGACCGTGGCGACGTAGGCTCGCCGGGCCATCCCTGCCTGCCGGGCCCCCTGCACCAGGAGGGCGTACTCCTGGTCGTTCAGGGTGAATTCCACCGTCCGGGTGCGCGGGACCGGCTGCCGTGCCCGCCGCCGGCCCTGCCCGCCGGGGCGAGCCGGGCTGGTGCCGCTGATGGTTTCTGCCATTGCCGATGCTCCCCGTCAGCCGCATCCAATTTCCGGTCACCTCTGTTTTGCCTCCCGCCGAATTCCTTAGGCGGGAGTTTTTACTGGTGGCCATGCTGTGCTGCCAGTGTATGTATGGACCGCGCCCGGTCCAGACGTAAGAGGGGTATTAGCCTACATCTTGCTGTCCGGCCTTCTCCGCCGTCTCCGCTCCATGGGGAAGGCGCTTGGTGAATGACCGCGCATTCCTTCCTCGGTGCTTGCCTGGCGGTCACCGGCTCACCCGGGAAGCGTGCTGGGGTCCTGGCCAGATCCTTGTGCTCCGCATCCCTGCCGGGGTCTGGGCCGCGAGGAACCGCAGGCCAGCGGGCCGGACCTCTGTGCCCCGTGCGGCGAGTGTGACACATTGGGATCAGGTCGGCTGGACCAGCCCACCGTGGGCGCGACAGCGTCCCGTCCATGCCTGAGCCCGCACAGCGGGGATGTATCCCGGGTTTACGTGGTCAAGTGAAAAATTTCCCGGAAAAAAGATCGGTGCTATCCAGTACTAGCCAGTGATAGCCAGGGTTGGTGGGTAGTGGCCTGTGTTGGCTGATCCGCTTTTAACGAGGCCCGCGTTGGCGCACGTTGGTGCGCGTTGATTTGCCACCCGGCCGCAAATAGCTAGCTTTAAATCATGCGTGCCAGCAGATCAGCGCCGCATAAAAAAGGGAGGTCTGGATGAAGAGCCGGCCGGCCACCCTAACCGCCCCTCCACGGCCGGCCAGCCCCGGGCTACCTCCGGCCGCCCCAGACCAGCACGACGAGCCCTGCGACCACGGCGGCCATCCCGCAGCCGGCCCTGGGACCGGCCTGGATGCCTACATCGCCCGGCTGGTCGACCAAGCGCCCCCGCTCAGCAGCGAGCAGCGGGACACGCTCGCCCTCATCCTGCGCCGGCCGCACCGCACGCCCGGCCAGCCGCCCTGCCTGGGGACACCGGACCCAGTGCCGCAACGGGTGTACCCGTTTCATGGCTGACCGCCGTCCCCGCAACCCGGCCCAGCGCCTGGACCAGGCCGTGCTCGCCCAGGGCATCGACGACCGGTACTGGCCAGACGCCGACCTGGCCCAGTTCGCCGGTCACCAGAACCTCACCTGGTGGATCGCCCACCTCCGCGAGGCCGAGACATCCCTGCGGCGGTTCCGCAACCGGCTGGAGGCGCTGCGCGACGGCGATCCGCCCCGGCGGTGCCCCGGCTGCGGCACCCCGGTCACCGGCCGCGCCGACGCTATCTACTGCGGGACCAGCTGCCGTGTCCGCGCCCACCGCACCCGCACGTAGCCGCCCGGCTGCGGGCCGGGCTCACGTCGTGCCGGGCTGCTTCCAGGCGACCTGGACCGTGGCCGGGTCGAACGCGCGGCGCGCACCCCGGCCCGGGGAATACAGCGTCACCGTCATCAGCGTCTTGATCACCGACCGCTTGCGGCTGATGTCCAGGCCTTCCCACACCGCGGCGGCGTTCTCCGCCGCGACCAGAGGGGCCAGCACGTTCTCCCGCGCCGCCCCGTCCAGCTCCGCGCCGATCGCCTCCAGCCGGGCCGTGCCGGCCTCGGTGGCCTTGAGCATCTGCGCCCGGGTGATCCTGCCCAGCGCCCGGTCGGTCGCCATCTCCTCCAGGTTCACCCGGATCGCCGCCGCCTCCTCCCGCAGCGCCGCCACATCCACCCCGGCCTCCTCGACCGTCACCAGGTCGGCCGCATCCGCCCGGGACAGCCTGGCCACCACCAGCTTCTCGATGAACTCCTCCACCGGCCCGGCCTGCCGCGCCACGTGCCCGCCGTGATAGGCCCGGTTACGGGTGGCCGGGGTGCACCGGTAGATGTGATGCCCGGTGTGCGACGGCATCCCGGTGACCACGTTCCCGCACGGGCACAGCGCCAGCCCGCCCAGCAGCGTCCGCACCCCGCGCGGCGGCTTGCGGGTGGGGTCTTGCAGGATGCCCCGCACCGCCCGCCACGTCTCCTCCGCCACCAGCGGCTCCCAGCCTCCCGGCCCGACGATCTCCCCATGGTAGGCCGACAGGCCCGCGATCCGCGGGTTCAGCAAGATGGCGCGGATGCTGGTCCGGTTCCACACGCTGGTCCCGCGTTTGCCCCCCTGCGGCGGCGTCAGACCCAGCGTCATCCACTCCCGTCGGATCCCGCTGATCGTCCCGCCGCCCAGCAGCGCCGCGCACGCCTCCGCCACCGCCGGGCCCTCCACCGGGTGCGCGGTCACGTGATCCTCCAGGTAGCCGAACGGGCGCGGGCAGCCGGTGAACCGCTTGCCGTTAACCGCCGCCTGCTCGAAGGCCAGCTTCTGCCGCTCGGCCTTGCGTTCCTGCTCGGCCTTGGCCACCGCGATCATGATCCGCGCGTGCAGCCGCCCCGAATCCGTGCCCAGGTCGATGCTCCCCTCGACCTCGGCGAACCGGACCCCGGCCTTGTCGAACCGGGGAATCAGGTACTCCAGGTCCAGCGGCTCGCGGATGAACCGGTCCCACTTGAAACACAGCACCGCGTCCACCATGCGCGCGTCGACCAGCCGCATCGCTTCCTCATACCCGGGCCGGTACTTGCCCGGCTTGGTCGGGTCCTTCCTCGTGACCCCGACGTCGTTGTCCGACAGCCGGTAGACCACCGTCCAGCCCCGCTCGGCGGCACGCAGCTCCAGCTTGGCCATCTGGTTGGCGACGCCGTGGGCGTCGTGTTTGTCGTCCAGGCTGATCCGGACGTAGATCAGGCAGCGGATGACACCGTCCGGCGGCCTGGCCGCCTCCATCAGCTGGATGGCGTCGCGTATGGTCATATGTGTTATTATAACGGGCAGGAGCCGCTCTGCAGACACCACCACCGCGCCAAGCAAGCCGAAGGTTGGCACCTCGAACAACCCCAACCCGGCGTCCTACGATGGCGCACCCCCTCCGGGCGCAGCTACGCCACCGGCCCCGCCGGGCACTAGGCGTAGCCCGCTCGAGACGCCTCACCCAGCCGCAATCAAGGCCGTCGGCTGGTTCTACGCGCCGTTACCGGCCACCAGGCCGTCCAGGATCCGGTCCAGGAGTCGCTCGAACTGGGCGCCCAGCTCTACAGCGGGCGGTCCGCTCTGCACCACCGCCGCGGCGAACCGGGGATACCGTCCGGTCGCGAGCAGTTCCTGGAGCCGTGCGGCCTGGTCCGCTGCCCGGTCAGGCTCGGAAACCGCGGCCGCCTGGGTGGCCAGTTCGGCCCGGACCAGCCCGGCCGCGAACCCGTTGACCAGGGCAAACGTTTCCAGCCGAGCGCCGGCGGTCAGCCCCGTGGGTTCCAGCGCGCCCAGCGCGAATTCCAGCGTGGCCAAGATGGCGGGTCCGAGCGGCTGCAGGTGCGTGGTGGCCTCGATCATCCAGGGGTGGCGGTGCAGGACCGCCCGCTGCAGCCGGGCCAGCAGGTGCATGTCGGCCCGCCAGTCGCCGCTCGGCTCGGGCAGGTCGAGCTCGCCGCTGACCTCCTCGACCATGTCGTAGACCAGGGTCTGCTTGTCCGGCACGTAGCTGTACAGCGACATCACCCCGGTCCCCAACCGCGCGGCCACCGCCCGGATCGTCACCGCGGCCAGTCCCTCGGCGTCCGCGATCGCCACCGCGGCCCGGGCCACCTCCTGCCGCGTGTGCCGCGGCTGCGGCCCCCGCCGCCGCCCCGCCCCCGCCCCGGCCATCCCAGACCCGCCCTGCGCGACCCCCGGCCCAGGCACCGCCCCCGGCCCAGGATCCGCCCCCGCCCCGGGAGGCATCCCTGGTCCAGGCAGCATCCCCGCGGTCTCCTCCCGGTTCGCGCTCATGCCCACGGCTCCATCCTGCCCGGTTTGCCGACGCCACCCAGCCTCACGTAACATCGTACTTAATACGACGTACTAAGTACGATAAAGAGAGGTGACCATTGTGATCGAGGCCAGCGGCCTGCGTAAGTCGTTCGGCAAGGTCACGGCCCTGGACGGGCTGGACCTGAACGTTCCGGCCGGCAGCGTGTGCGCACTCCTCGGGCCGAACGGCGCAGGCAAGACCACCGCCGTCCGGATCCTGGCCACGCTCGCCAGGCCCGACGCCGGCACGGCCCGCGTCGCCGGCCACGACGTAGTGCAAGAGCCGGGCCGGGTGCGGGAGCTGACCGGCCTGGCCGGGCAGCACGCTGCGGTGGACGACGACCTGACCGGCCGGGAGAACCTGTTCATCCTGGGGCTCATGCACCATCTGGGCCGCCGCGCAGCACGCGCGAGGGCCGGGCAGCTACTCGAGCAGTTCGGCCTGGCCGAGGCGGCCGACCGCCTGGTCAAGACCTGGTCCGGCGGCATGCGCCGGCGGCTGGACGTGGTGGCCAGCCTGATCGTCACCCCGCGAGTGCTGTTCCTCGACGAGCCCACCACCGGCCTGGATCCGCGCAGCCGGGCCGAGATCTGGACCGCGATCAGGAAACTTGCCGGCGACGGCACGACCATCCTGCTGACCACCCAGTACCTGGACGAAGCCGACCAGCTCTCGGATCAGATCGTGATCATCGACGCGGGCCAGGCGGTCGCCCAGGGCAGCCCGGATGAACTCAAGGACACCCTGGGCAGCCGCATCGAGGTCGTGGTGGCCCGTCCGGGCGACCTGGCCGCGGCTGCAGCCCTGATCGAGAGCCTGGCGTCGCACCCGCCCGTCGTCCAGGCCGGCGAACGGCGGCTGACCGCGCCGGTGGCCGGGGAAGTCGTCACGCTGCCCGAACTCGTCAGGCAACTCGACGCCGCCGGCGTGAGCGCCGAAGACGTGAGCCTGCGCCGCCCCACCCTGGACGAGGTCTTCCTCGACCGCACCGGCCGCACACGAAGCACAGGAAGCACAGGAAGCGCCGAGGAGGTGGCGGCATGATCACCGGAACCACGGCTCCGCTGAGCGACGGGCTGGCCGCCGCCGAGCGGCTGCTCACCAAGCTCCGGCACGACCCGGCCGCCATCGTGCTGACCCTGGGGGCGCCGGTTGTCCTGGTCGTCATCTTCGGCTACATCTTCGGCAGCGCCATCGCGGTGCCCGGCGGCGGCAACTATCGCGCGTTCCTGGTCTCCGGCCTGTTCGCCACGATCGCGGCCAACATCGTGCCGTCGATGGTCGCGGTGGCCCGGGACAGCACCCGGGGCGTGGTGGACCGCTTCCGGTCGCTGCCGATCACCCGGGCGGCCGTCCCGTTCGGCCAGGCCGCCGCCACCGCCGTGTACGGGCTGGTGAGCTTCGTCTTGATGGGCCTGTGCGGGCTGGCCGTGGGGTGGGGGATCCACCGCTCGGCCGGCGACGCGCTCGGGGCGCTGGCCCTGCTGGTCGCCTTCCAGTTCGCCGCGACCTGGGTCGGCATCTACCTGGGCCTGGTCATCGGCAAGGAGGAGACCGCCGCGCAGGCCTCGATCCTGGTCTTCCCGGTCACCATGCTGTCCAACGTGTTCGTGCCCACCGGCGGCATGCCGGCCTGGTTGCGCGAGATCGCCGACTGGAACCCGATCAGCGCCCTGGCCGCCGCATCCCGGCAGCTCTTCGGCAACCCGGTCGTGCCCGCCAACGGCGCCTGGCCACTCGAGCACCCGGTCATCGCGTCCCTGGCCTGGACGGCACTCCTGCTCGCCGTCTTCGTCCCCCTCTGCACCGCCCGCTACGCCCGCCCCGAGTAAGCCGAGCGATACGCCGGCCAAACGGTCCTACCGATTTAGTCCCGAAACCAGCGAAGACGCACCCCAGCCGATACTTTTGCCCTATGCTGAACTGCACAAAGCCTTTGCACGTGCATTTGCACAGGCGTTGCCGTCGAGACGGTTGAGCGGGCGGTGGTCGTGTGTTCATTAGACGTGTCAATTGTTACTAAAAACCGATATGCCGTAATTAGTCCATTTGTGCCAGATGGCGCTGGGCCGTGCCCCGAGAACCCAGGGCCTGGGAGGAGCTCGCTGGGCTTGCGGGCCGATGCCCTCGAGCCGGTAGCTGGCTGCCATGTCGCAGGAGCCGGGGAGACCTGAGTGACTCAACCAACCGGCGGCGATGACGCGCTACGGATCAGCGGGCAGGTCTGCGCCATGCTGGCCGTCGACATCGCCGAATACACCCGGGCTGACCGGGACCACGAGATCCAGCTCCACCTGCGCACCTGGCTGTACGCGCTGCTGCGCGAGGCCCTCAGCAGCTCCGGGATATCGTTCGACCATGCCCAGCACGAGGATCGGGGCGACGGGGCGCTGGTGATCTTCCCGCCGGGCCTGGCGGCCCAACCCATCATCGACGTGTTCCCTGGCCGGCTCCGGTGCCTGATCGGCAGGCACAACCGCCTCTCCTGCGAGCAGGCCCGGATGCAACTGCGGGTCGCCGTCCACGTCGGACCGGTATACCGCGACGAGAACGGCTTCGCCGGAGAAGACGTCACCCACCTATGCCGCATGCTCGACGCGCAGCCGCTACGCCGGGCGCTGTCCGGATCGGGCTCGGAGGTCGCGTTCGTCGTGTCGGACTACGTCTACGAGAAGCTGATCCTCCGCCACCACAGCCTGGCCGACCCCAGTTCCTTCCGCCGCATGAAAACCCGGGTGAAGCGAACGCCGGTGCACGGCTGGATCTACCTGCCCGACGGCCCGTCGCCGTAGCCGGGCACCCGGCCCGCTGCGTAGGGTGAGACCCCGTGAGCGAGGCTGAGCTGCGCATCGACCCGTTGACGGGCGCCAACGTGATCGTCACCCCGTGGCGCCAGCGGCGTCCCAACCTCCCGGACGGGCCGTGCCCGTTCTGCCCGGGCGGCCTGGAGGCGCCCGGACCGTACGACGTGCGGCACATCCCGAACCGCTGGCCGGCCCTGCCCGACGGCCGGCACGAAGTCGTCCTGCACTGCCCGGACCACCACGCGTCCTTCCCGAGCCTGGGCGAAGAACGCACCGCTCACGTGGTCGAGCGCTGGTCCGCGCGCACCGCCGCGCTCGGGGAACGCAACGACGTGGCCTACGTGTTCGTCTTCGAGAACCGCGGCCGGGCGATCGGCTCCACCATCGAGCACCCGCACAGCCAGGTCATGGCGTTCGGCATGATCCCGCCCGTCCCGGCCGCCGAACTCTCGGCCCCCGCCTGCCACCTCTGCCCCGACCCCAAAGATGACCTGCTTGTCACCCGGAGCAAACAATGGCGGATCGCCGTCCCGGACGCGCCCGCCTGGCCGTACGAACTGCTGATCTCCGCCGAACGCCACGTCGCCGACCTGCCCAGCGCGGGCCCGGAACTCCGCCGCGGCCTGGCCGCGACCCTGGTGGACGTCCTGGCCCGCCTGGAGCGACTCCTCGGCCCGGACCCGCCCTACATGCTCTGGTTCCACCAGCGCCCGAACGACCACGCCAGTTACCCCGCCGCCCACCTCCACGCCCACCTGGCCCCCGCCCTGCGGGCACCGGGCGTCCGCCGGCACCTAGCCGCCGCCGAGTTCGGCGCCGGCGTGTTCTTCGACCCGGTCGACCCGCGACAGGCCGCGGCCGACTGGCGATCCGCATGAACTCAGCCGACTGGCGAGAAGCATGAACCCGGACGGCGTGTGGTTCGCGCCCGGCCGGGTCAACCTGATGGGCGGCCCGGACTACACCGAGGGTTTCGTCCTGCCCTTCGCCCTGCACCAAGGGGTCACCGTCGCCGCCACCCGCAGGACCGACCGGCGCATCGCCCTGACCTCGAGGCAGCAGCCGGAAGACCAGTTCGTCCTAGACATCGACGCCCTCGAACCCGGGAAAATAACCGGCTGGGCCGCCTACCCGGCCGGCGTGGCCTGGGCGCTGCGCGAGGCTGGCCACCTCGAGCACGGTGCCGACCTCGCGATCGACGCCGACCTGCCGGCGGGCGCGGGCCTGTCCTCGTCGGCCGCGCTCGAATGCGCCACCGCCCTCGCCCTGACCGAACTCTACGAAAAAACCGTGCCCAGGACCGAGCTCGCCGCCCTGACCCGGCGCGCCGAGAACGACTTCGCCGGCGTGCCGAGCGGCATCATGGACCAGATCGCCGCGCTCCTCTGCCACGAAAAACACGCCCTGCTGCTCGACTGCCGCACCGGCACCGGCATGCACGTCCCGCTCGACCCGGCCGCGGCCGGCCTGACCCTGCTGGTCATCGACACCCGGACCCGGCGCGCCGTCGGCGACGGCCGGTACGCCGAACGCCGCCGCGCCTGCGACGAGGCCGCCGCCGCGCTGGGCATACCGTCGCTGCGCGACCTCACCGACGACCACCTGGCCCGGCTCACCGACCCGCCCCAGAACCGCCTGGCCGGGCACGTCCTCGCCGAGCACCGCCGCGTCCACGAGGCCGCCGACGCGCTCGAGAAAGGCCAGCCGGCAGAAATCGGCCCGCTCCTCACAGAATCGCACCGGTCGCTCCGCGACAAGTTCAAGGTCTCCTGGCCCCAGGCCGACGCGGCCGTCGCGGCCGCCGAGCAGGCCGGCGCCACCGGCGCCCGCATGACCGGCGGCGGCTTCGGCGGCTGCGTCATCGCGCTCATCCCGGCCGGCCGCGTCACCGCAGTCCGCGACAACGTCACGCAACGGTTCAACCAAAACCACTGGCCCGCCCCGCACTTCATGGACGCGACGCCCTCAGCCGCCGCGCAGAGAAGGATCTAAACAGCGGGCAGGCACCGCACGCCTTCCAGAGCACCGCCGAGCCTGACCGGCCCGGCCGCGTGCGGGATCAGGACGGTGCTGCCCCGCGCCACCGGGACCGCGACGCCGCCACCCGAGAAGCCCAGCGCACCCTGGCCCGCGGTCACCACCAGCACCCCGTAGCTCTGCGACAAGAACGAGCTGACCCGCGTGTCCACCCGCTCGGCCACGAAGAACGGGTCGCCCTCCGCGGGCAGCAGCGACCCGGCCCCGCTGTTCAGCGCCCGCCCGCGCAGTGACTCCAGCCGCGACGGCGGCACCGCCCGCCGGTCCACGCAGTCCAGCGCCAGCGACAACGGCAGCCCCAGCGTGGCCTCGCCCGGCCCGAGCCCGAACGAGGACCACTCCATCATGATCGACAGGTCCGCGGGCTCCTGGAGTTCGACGAGCAGGATCCCGGCGCTGATCGCGTGCGGCGTCCCGGCCGGGCACAGCACGCTATCACCGGCCGCCACCGGCACCCGGTTGGTCGCCGCCAGCAGCGACGAAACGTCCTGGCTCCGCGCCCACCCGGCCAGCTCGTCCGCCCCGACGTCCCGGTTGAAACCCAGGTACACCGCCGCGTCCGGTGCGGCCTCGAGCACGATCCAGGCCTCGGTCTTGCCGTGCGGCCGGGCCAGGTGCTCCGCCGCGAACCGCCGGTCCGGATGCACGTGGACGGGCAGCCGCTGCCCGGCGTCGAGCAGCTTGACCAGCAGCCCGGTGTCGCTGCCGTACCGGGCCACGTGCGCCGCGCCGAGCCACGCCACCGGGTCCGCGGCGACCGCCGAAGCCAGCAGCGACCCGTCCGGCAGCCGGGTCATCCCGTCGTCGGCCGTACCGAACCGGGCCGTGACCGACCCGATCCAGTCCTCGGGCCGGTCCGCATGCCCGGCCGTCCCGCGCAGCCGGTCGATCCGCCCGTCACCCCGGTAGAACATCGCCGGCATGTTCGGCCCCAAGACGATCGGCTGCACAGCACCGACCTTACCCAGCGCCCGCAGCCCGCACGGGCCGAGGTCGTAACACCGCTGCCCGTTCGGACAATTTCATTATTTTTTCCGAACGGTCCGTGGTGCGTGCCCCCGGCCACGTAGACACCCCCGCTACGGCCCTGACCCGCTGATTTTCATGATCACGAAGACTTCAGCCCCGTTTTCCGGGGTCAAACCCTTCGCGATCATGGAAAAGCCGCTGCGACCCCGGTGCCTGTGGTGCCTTTGGTGCGCAAGCGCGCCGTGGTACGACAGCCGCTGAGCCCGTAGCCCCGCAGTTCGGATAATTGTTTTCCGAACGGTCCGTGGTGCGTGCCCCCGGTCACGCCGGGCGCGCCGAGTTGACCCGGTAGGCGGATCGCCCGCCCCGCGCGTGTGCGTCAGCTAACCCGCCCGGACCGGGCCCAACGGTAGCGGTGCTCGGGCCGCCCGCCGCTGCCGTAGCGGAGCCTGATCTCGACGCGGCCCATCTCGTGCAGGTGGCTGAGGTAGCGCTGCGCAGTGGCCCGGCTCATCCCGGTCATCTCCGCTACCTCGGCCGCCGACATCTCCCGGGCGCCGGAGACGAGCATTCGTTCGACGGCCTCCAGCGTGTGCGGCGACCGGCCCTTGGCCCCGGCCAGCTGGTCCGGGGCCCGCAAGGCGCCAAACACCCGGTCCACGTGGCGCTGGTCGGGCTCGTGCAGCGAATCCAGGCGCGACCGCATCTGGGCGTAGGACAACAGCTTGTCGCGCAGGGCCGGGAAGCCGAAGGGCTTCAGCAGGTAGTGCAGCGCGCCGCCCTGCATGGCGGCGCGCACGCTGTCCGCGTCCTTGGCGGCGGTGATGACGATCACGTCCACCGGCGGGTGCCCTTCCCGGCGCAGCCGGGCCACCAGGTCCAGGCCGTGCTCGTCGGGCAGGTACAGGTCAAGTAGCAGCAGGTCCGGGCGTAGCCGGTCGACCGCCTCGGCCGCCTCGGCCGCCGTGTGGACCCGGGCGATCACCTCGAAGCCGTCCACCCGGCCGACGTAAGCGGCGTGGATGCCGGCGATGCGGAAGTCGTCGTCGACGACGAGTACACCGATCATGGCGGGACCGCCGTACCAACCTCCTGCGCCGCGCCGACGCACATGGGCAGGACGGCGGTGAACACCGCGCCGTCGTCGTGGCCGACGCTGATCATCCCGCCGCGGCCGGTGACGACCTGCCGGACCAGCGCGAGTCCGAGTCCCCGCCGTGCGCCGGTGGCCGACGACTTGGTCGTGACGCCGTCCATAAAGATGGCTTCTCGCATGTCGCTCGGCACCCCTGGTCCCGAATCCCGCACCCGGATCAGCAGGTCATGCTCGGCCGCGACGACGGTCAGCTCCACCCAGCGCGGCCGGGCACCGGTGGCCGCGGCGTCAATGGCGTTGTCGATGAGGTTCCCCACCACGGTCAGCACCTCGCTGACGTCGCTGACCGGGCCGTCGAGGTGGCTGTCGTCCATGACGCGCAGCTGGACGTCGCGCTCGTCCGCCAGCGAGACCTTGGCCAGGATCAGGGCCACCAGCTTGGCGTCCGGGATGCGGTTCTGCAGCCGCTCGGTCAGGTCCGCGCGGGCGGCGGAGACCTCGGTCACGAACTCGATGGCCTCGTCGTAGTGGCCGAGCTCGACCAGCCCGACCAGGGTGTGCAGCCGGTTGGCGAACTCGTGCGACTGGGCCCGGAGCGTCTCGGTCAGCCCCATCGCGTCGTCAAGCTGCCGCTTCAGCGTCTCGGATTCTGTCCGGTCCTGGAACGTGATCACCCAGCCCAGCTGCCGCCGGCGCTCGTGCCAGATCGGCATCCGGTTGGCGGCCAGCACCCGGTCGCCGTGCAGCACCATCAGGTCGCTGCCCTCGATCGCGCCGGTCACCACGTCGGCCAGCCGGCCCGGCGGCAGGACCTGTGACAATGGCCGGCCCACGAAGTCGGGCGGCAGGGCGAGCAACTGCCGGGCGAAGTCGTTGGCCAGCACGATCCGCTCGTTCTTGTCGTAGCCGAGCACGCCCTCCCGGATGCCGTGCAGCATGGCCTCGCGTTCCTGCAGCAGCGCCGCGATCTCGCCCAGCTCCAGGCCGAACGTCTGGCGCTTCAGCCGCCGCGACAGCGCCAGCGCGGCCAGCACGCCCAGGGCGAGCACGGCCAGGAAGTAGGGGGCCATGTCGGTGAGCGTGCTGGCCACCTCCCCGGCCACCGTCGTGGTCAGGAAGCCGACCGACACCTCGCCGATCAGCTGCCCGTGGCTGAACATCGGGGCCTTGCCGGTCGCCTCCATGCCCAGCGTGCCGTGCTGGTCGCCCATCCACGGCGTGCCGGTGCGGAACGGCTCGGTGGATGGCGGTTCCCGGTCGGGATACCCGACCGGCGTCCCGATCAGCCAGGATTTCGGGTGGGAGTAGCGGATGCCGTCCCGGTTCGTCACCACGACGAACGCCGCCCCGGCGTCGGTCGCGGCCGCCATCGCCATGGCCTGCACCGTCCCGTGCGGGCCTACCCCGCCCGGATCGCCCGCCAGAACCGCCTGCTGCAGGCCGGGTTGTGCGGCCAGTGCCTGCGCGACAGCCAGGGCCCGGTGCTCGTACTGCGTGTTCAGCTGCCGGTTCAGGTTGGTCTGCACGACCGCGAACCCGGCGCCCAGCGTCACCACCAGGATCGCCACCATCATGATGACGACCTGAGTGGACAGGCGCTGCGGGCGCCGGACTCGAGTTCTCATGCCGTGGTCCTGCTTCTGCTGGTTTGTGAAGTGTAACAACGTCCTGACCTGCCGCTGAAGAGCGCGACCGGTGAGCAAAACGAGCAAAACCAGCAATACGAGCTGCACAAAATGAGTAAAACGCAAAACAATGCGGTTAATTAACGCAACCGACATAAATATTGTCCGCCGCGATTCCCGCATTTTACCTTGGTGGCCCGCTCATGAATTCACCCCCAAGGAGGACGACGGTGGCACAAATAGAGCTGACCGGCACCTCGAAACGGTTCGTTACGCCGTCTGGAACGTTGTTCACCGCGCTGCGGGACGTCGACCTGGTGATCGGTCCCGGGACGTTCTGCGCGGTGGTCGGGCCGACGGGATGCGGCAAGTCGACCACGCTGACCATGGTGGCCGGCCTGGACCGGCCCAGCGCGGGCACGGTACGGGTGGGCGGCCGGCCCGTCGAGGGCATCACCCCCGGCATCAGCTTCATGTTCCAGACCGACGCCCTGCTGCCGTGGAAGACGGTGCTCGGGAACGTGGCCCTAGGGCCCGTGTTCCGCGGCGTCGCGAAGAAAGACGCACGGGCCGCGGCCAAGCAGTGGGTCCGCCGGGTCGGGCTGGCCGGCTTCGAGGACCATCACCCGCACCAGCTGTCCGGCGGGATGCGCAAGCGCGTCAGCCTGGCCGCGGCGCTGATCAACGAGCCGTCGATCCTGCTCATGGACGAGCCGTTCGGCGCGCTTGACGTGCAGACCAAGGCGATCATGTCCAACGAGCTGCTGGCGCTGTGGGAGCAGACCCGGCCCAGCGTCATGTTCGTTACCCACGACCTGGAGGAAGCGATCGCCCTGGCCGACCAGGTGGTCGTGATGACCGCGGGTCCGGGGACGGTCAAGGCGGTCTACGACATCGACCTGCCCCGGCCGCGCGGGGCGGTGCAGGAAATCCGCTTCGAGCCCCGCTTCCTCGAACTGCACCACCAGATCTGGGCGTCGCTGCGCGACGAGGTCGAGGCCGCCTACGCCCGCACCGCGCAAGGAGCACAGCCATGACCAGCGTGGTCGGCTCGCACACCGCGACCACCGAGGCCAGCGTCGAGGTCGGGATCCGGGCCGCGGTCCGGCGCCGCAGGATCGGAGTCTGGGCGGCCCGCCTGGCCACGCTGGTGATCGTCATCGGCGGCTGGCAGCTGCTGGCCAGCGCCAAGATCGTCGACAAGTTCTTCTGGGGTCAGCCCAGCGGGATCGTTAGTCAGCTCAGCGACTGGGTCCGGCACGGCACCACGTTCGGCTCCATCTGGCTGCAGATCTGGATCACGCTCAAGGAAGCGGTGCTCGGTTTCCTCGTCGGGGTGGTCGCCGGGGTGACCGCCGGCGTTCTGCTGGGCCAGTTCCGCTTCCTGTCCGACGTGCTGAGCCCGTACATCAAGGTCGCCAACGCGATCCCGCGGATCGTGCTCGGCTCGCTGTTCACCGTCGCCCTCGGCCTGGGCATCGCGGCCAAGGTGTCGCTGGCCGCGGTCCTGGTCTTCTTCGTGGTGTTCTTCAACGCCTTCCAGGGCGTCCGTGAGGTCGACCGCAACCTGCTCAACAACGCCCGGGTCCTGGGCGCCTCTCGCGGCGCCATCACCCGCCACGTCGTGATCCCCTCCGCGCTGACCTGGATCATCGCCAGCCTGCACGTCGCGTTCGGGCTCGCCATCATCGGCGCGATCGTCGGCGAGTTCCTCGGCGCGCAGCGCGGCCTCGGACTGGTGATCGCCAACGCGCAGAACAACTTCAACCCGGACGGCGTGTTCGCCGCCATGTTCATCATCGCCGTCATGGCCCTGACCGCGGAGGGCCTGATCGGCCTGCTCGAACGCCGCCTGCTGTCCTGGCGTCCGCCGTCCCCGACCGAAGCCGTATCCGCCTGATCCCGGCAAACCCGACACACAAGGAGCACGCCCATGCCCAGACCAACCCTGCTCAAGGCCGCGAGCGTCGCCGCCCTGGCCGCGGCCCTGGCCGCCTGCAGCAGCTCAGCAAGCCCGAACAGCTCAGCCGGTTCGAATACCCCGAGCGGCTCCAATGCGGCCGCCGGGTCCAGCCTGCCCACCGTCACGCTGATGGTCGGCGGCATCGACAAGCAGATCTACCTGCCCTACCAGCTTGCCCAGGACCTGGGCTTCTACAAGAAGTACGGCGTCAACGTCCAGCTCTCGACCGAGCAGGAGGGCGGCGTGGGCGCCGAGACCGCGATGGTCTCGGGCCAGGTCGACATGGCCGGTGCCTGGTACGTGCACGCCATCGACTTCCAGGCCAAGGGCAAGAGCGTCGTCGACGTGGTCCAGCTGTCCGGCGCCCCGGGCGAGCGGGAAATGTGCGGCAAGAGCACCGGCATCACCTCCCCGGCGCAGTGGAAGGGCAAGAGCCTCGGCGTCACCGACATCGGCTCGGGCACCGATGAGCTCACCCTCTACCTGGCCGCCCGGTACCACCTGACCAGCAACCAGATCACCCGGGTCGGGGTCGGCGCCGGTCCCACCTTCCTCGCCGCGCTGCAGCACGGCCGGATCGCCTGCGGCATGACCACGCAGCCCACCGTCGGCGCCATCGAGTCGCAGGGCATCGGCACCTCGGTCATCAACCTGGCCACCACCAGCGGTGCGCAGCAGTGGCTGGGCGGCGCCTACCCGGCGGCCGGCGTGCTGGCCCGTTCCGATTGGGTCGCCTCCCACCAGGCCACCGTCCAGAAGGTGGTCGACGCGCTGGTCGCGACCATGCACTGGATCGCCACCCACAGCGCCGCGGACATCGCCAACGCGATGCCGCCCGCGTACGTGTCCAACGGCCTGACCACCAAAGCCGCCTATATCGCCGAACTCGCTCAGGACAAAGGCCAGTTCCTCCCCGACGGCATGATGCCGGCCAGCGGCCCGGCCACCGTCCTGGCCATCGAGAAGTTCATCGGCAACGTGACCGGCCCGGTCAACCTGTCCGCCACCTACACCAACCAGTACGCCACCGCCGCCAACCACCTCGAAGGCTTCTCCGGTTAAGCAGGACACTCCGGGCCCGGGCCGCCGCACACTGCGGCCCGGGCCCGACTTATGCCGCCCTGATCCTGGCCGGGGTCGCGGCCATCGGCCTGCTCCCGCCCCTGCTCATGGACCGCTTTCGCCCAGGAAATGGTCAGCGATCGTTCAGGAACGGGCGCTAACGTCCTGCCATGGACGAATTCCGGGCGCGCCGGGTGGTCGACGCCCTCCGTGACCGCGGCGTTAACGCGCACCTGCTCCGGGCCGGGGTGGGCCAGTACGGCGTGCGCGTCTCGCTGCCTGGCGGCCGCGAGGCCGAGTGGGACACCGACGGGACCGCGGGCCTCGAAGCCCAGGTCATGTGCGACGGCATGCTGGTCGGCTTCGTGCCGCAGATCGACGGGTCCGAGGACTTCGACGAGGCCCAGGTCGTCGACGCCATCGCCCGCACCGACTACGACCAGCCGATCGCCCGCCAGCGGACCGCGGCCCCGCCGCCCGGCCCGGCCCTCACCCGCGAAGGCGGCGTCTTCCGCCGCTTCCTGGACGGCTTCCGCTACAGATGAACCACGGCCCGTTCGGACAATTTTTATTTCTTCCGAACGGACCGTGGTTCGTGCCCCCGTCCTCAGGACTCGAGTAGTGCCTCCTCCGACACCGCCGTGCGGGGGAGCAGCAGCGCGAGGACCGCGCACAGCGCGAACGCGCCCATCGCGTACGGCGCGGTGTGCACGATCGCGGCCTCGAACGAGTGGCCGGTCAGGTACCCGAAGAACACCGTGCCGAACACCGCCACGCCCAGCGCCCCGCCCAGCTGCTGCGCCGTGCCGAACAACCCCGACGCCCCGCCCGCCACCTCGGCCGGCACCGCCGCCAGCACGACGTTGACCAGCGGGATGACCAGCAGCGCCAGGCCCGCGCCCGCCACCACCAGGCCGGGGACGACCGGCCACGGGCTGCCGTTCACGCCCACGTGCGAGGCGGCCAGCCACTCACCGGCGATGCCGGCCACCATCAGCAGCCCGCCGAGAGCCAGCACGCCGCGACCGTACTTCTGCGCCAGCGGCACCGCGACGGGCGCCCCGATGAAGCTGCCCACGCTGAACGCGACCGCGGTCAGCCCCGCCTTCAGCGGCGAGAAGTGCTCACCGGCCTGCAGCCACAGCGCGAAGGCCAGGAAGAACCCCTGCATCCCGGCCGAGAACGCCACCTGCACCCCGAGCCCGGCCGCGAACGCCGGCACCCGGAACAACCCCGCCCGCAGCAGTGGTGCCCGCAACAGTGGTGCCCGCAACAGTGGCGTCGGCGCCTGACGCGCGCCGCCCCGCCGCGCACCGCCCGGCAGCGCGCCCCGCCGGGCCTCGACCAGCCCGAGCACGCCGAGCCCGGCCACTCCGGCCGCCAGCACCAGCCACACCCAGCCGGGCCAGCCGAGCGTGCGCCCCTCGAGCAGCGGGTACACGATCGCCACCAGCGAGGCGGCCAGCAGCACCGCCCCCGGAACGTCCGGCCGCCGCGCCGCCCGGTCCCGGGTCTCCGGCACGAACCGGGCGCCGGTGATCAGCGCGGCCGCCGCCACCGGGACGTTGACGAAGAACACCGTGCGCCAGCTCCACCCGAACAGGTTCGCCTCGGTCAGCACCCCGCCGAGCAGCAGGCCGACCGCTGAGGCGAAGCCGAGCATGGCCCCGTAGATGCTGAACGCCTTGCCCCGTTCGGCCCCCGCGAAGATCACCCGGAACGTGGCCAGCACCTGCGGCGCCATGGCCGCCGCGGCGGTCCCCTGCACGACCCGGGCCGCGATCAGCTCGGCCCCGGACCCGGACAGCCCGGCGGCCAGGCTGGCCAGCCCGAACACCACCACGCCGGCCAGGAACACCCGCTTGCGCCCGAACAGGTCGCCGAGGTTCCCGGCGATGATCAGCGCCGCCGCGAACGCCAGCATGTACCCCGACACCACCCACTCCAGCTGGGTCGCGCTGGCGTGCAGGTCCCGGCGGATGGTGGGCAGCGCCACGTTGACGATCGTCACGTCGATCATGTCCATGAGCGCCCCGACGATCATCACGATCGCGGCGAGCCAGCGCCGGGGATACCCGGCCTGCGCCCCCGCTGGGCCGCGAACGGCCACTGACTGGGTAGTCATCTCGACTCCTTGAATCTCCAGGCTCCTTGAATTCCTAAAACTCCTCGAACCAGGTTCGTGTATCGAACGACGTTCTATCATGGATCATCATTCGAGTCAAACACTGTTCGAGTCTGGTACAGTGTTCAAGAACCGGACGGAGGTGGCCAGATGCCCGATGAGCCCGACATCCCGCCGCCGCCCTGGCAGCGCGCCCCCGAGCGGCAGCCCCGGCGCCGCCGCGAGCCGATCAGCAGGGAGGCGATCGTGACCGCGGCCGTCCAGCTCCTGGACCGCGAGGGCCTGGCCAACCTGAGCATGCGCCGCCTGGCCGAGGAACTGGGCACCGGCGCCGCGAGCCTGTACTGGCACGTCGGCAGCAAGGACGGCCTGCTCGACCTGGTCATGGACGAGGTCATCGGCGAGGGCAAGGTCCCCGACCCCGATCCCGGCCAGTGGCAGGAACAGCTCAAGCAGATCGCCAGGGACCAGCGCGCCGCCAGCCTGCGCCATCCCTGGATCGTCCGGGTCTCGATCGGCCGCATCCCGATGGGGCCCAACGCCCTGCGCTACACCGACCGCGTGCTGGGCATCCTGCGGGCCGGCGGCCTGCCCCCGCGCCTGGCCGTCCAGGGCTACCTGCTGCTCATCGCCACCGTCAACGGCTTCACCATCGACGAGACCGGCGTCGACGACAGCGCCGACTCGGGACAGGGT
>Ga0070735_10001840_pt1 | contig 19798 bp, 20 predicted proteins | sample Coa_R1_FD_66443 | JGI IMG/M metagenome (GOLD analysis project Ga0070735, IMG submission 66443) | Surface soil microbial communities from Centralia Pennsylvania, which are recovering from an underground coalmine fire - Coalmine... | ecosystem: Environmental > Terrestrial > Soil > Unclassified ... | reverse complement strand
GGAAACGGCCACGGCAACGGCCGCGCCGCCCCGGAACAGGACCGCGCTGAAGTGACGGCCCGCCGAGCTGCCGGCCATGCCTCCCGCCAGAAAGTTCGTCAAAAGGTAACGGCCGGGGGAAAGATCGGCCGCAACGAGCCCTGTTACTGTGGAAGCGGACGAAAATACAAGCACTGCCACGGACGGTGACGCATGGAAGAGACTGCTGCCGAGCTCAACGAGCTCGACTCTCGAATCAGTGCCCTAAAGGTGCATCTTTGACCTCGACGCTGCGCGTCGAGAGATAGCCGCCCTACAGTCGGAGAGCGCCGAACAGGGGTTCTGGGACGATCCGCGAGCGGCGGGCCGCAAGATGGCGCGTCTCACGCTCCTCACTTCCCGCATCTCAACCTGGGCCGGCCTCGAATCGGAAATCGAGAATCTACGCGGACTGCTCGAGATGGCTCAGGACGAAGCTGACGAGGAGATCGGGCGTGAGGTCGCCGAGGAGACTGCTCAGCTCAAGAAGACGGTGGACACCCTCGAGCTGGAGACGCTCCTGAGCGGAGAATACGCCGAGAACGGGGCGATCCTGGCGGTCCACGCCGGGGCGGGCGGCACCGAGTCCCAGGACTGGGCGGAAATGCTCTTGCGGATGTACATCCGGTGGGCCGAGAACCATGGCTACCCGGTTGACGTGGTGGACCGCTCCGAAGGGGAGGAAGCCGGCATCAAGAGCGCGACGATCGAGATTCGCGGTCCGTATGCGTACGGTCATCTACGCGGCGAGCGCGGCGTGCATCGCCTGGTTCGACTGTCGCCATACGACGCGGCGCACCGCCGGCACACCAGCTTCGCACTGGTGGAGGTCCTGCCCGACATCGAGGAAGACGAGGAAGGCGTCGTCATCAATACTGACGAGCTCCGCATCGACACCTACCGTTCCGCCGGCGCCGGGGGGCAGCACGTCAATAAGACCGATTCCGCGGTGCGCATCACCCACCTCCCGACTGGAATTGTGGTAACCTGCCAGAACGAGCGGTCCCAGCTGCAAAACCGAGAGGTCGCAATGCGGGTCCTCACGGCGCGGCTGCTCGAGAGAAAGCTCGAAGAGCGTGACGTGGAGCAGGCGAGATTGAAGGGCGAGCACGTGGCCGCTGGTTGGGGGAACCAGATACGTTCGTACGTGCTTCACCCGTACAACATGGTGAAGGATCTTCGGACCGGTCAAGAGACCAGTAACACCGGAGCCGTGCTCGACGGAGACCTCGATCCCTTTATCGAGAGCTACCTCCGCGCCTACCCATATGCGGCCGAAGGCAAAGCACAGGCCGAGGGGAAGGCGTCGTGACGGCACGGCGTGGCGGCCTCGTCCTGGGGATTGTGTGCGGCCTCGCCGTATCCCTCATCTTTATCAGCGGGTTCGTTGCCGGGGCAGCGTTTGACCGCCACCAGGTCAATCAGACTGTCGACATGTCCGATCCGAATATCCAGAGCTTTTTGTCTGCCTACCGGCTCGTCACCCAGCGCTCCTACTATCGACCGTTCAACAAACAAAAGCTGTTGTACGCCGCGATTGACGGCATGCTCAGTGCCACCGGGGATCCTCACACGGTCTTTCTCTCTCCGAGCGAGAACCGGCAGGCGAGCACGCAACTCAATGGCGCGGGCTACAGCGGGATTGGCGCGATGGTCCAACCGGTCTCGGGCAGCGTGGAGATCGTTGCGCCGATGGCCGGTTCCCCGGCCGCACGCGCCCGCCTGAAGTCGGGCGATCTCATCATCGCCGTCAACGGTTCGTCGCTGCGCGGCCTCCCGGGTGATTCGGCAATTGCCCGTATTCTGGGCCGCGCGGGCACTGTCGTCCGCCTCACGATTCAGCGGGGCCACGGACGGCCCTTTGTGGTGGCGCTACGGCGCGCTCAGATCGCGCCTGTCACGGCGTACGCCCGCACCCTGCCGCACCGCCTTGGCCTCGTTCAGATCTTGAGTTTCGGCGACAACACGGTCGCCCAGACCACGGCGGCACTCCGCTCATTGGCCGCCCAGCACGTTCGCGGCATCGTGCTCGATCTGCGCGAGAATCCGGGCGGCTTTGTCGATTCCGCGCAGCGGATCGCCAGTCTATTCCTGTCGCATGGTGTGGTGGCCTACGAGCAGCTCAGTAATCAGCAGCTGATGCCGCTGGACGTACTCCGCGGCCAGCAGATCGCCCGGGTGCCGGTCGCAATCCTGGTCGACAGTGGAACGGCAAGCGCGGCCGAGATTCTCGCCGCCGCCCTGCGCGACGACGCCCGCGCCGTACTCGTGGGGACGCGGACCTATGGGAAGGGCTCGATGCAGAGCGTGTACCAGCTCGCCAATGGGTCGACGATGCGGCTGACCGACCGTCTCTGGCTGACGCCGAAAAAGCGCTCGGTGAACCACGTAGGGTTGACACCCGATATCGCGGTGTCGCCGGCGGCGACGGCGCCCGGTGGGCTCGACGACCCGGATGTGCTGGCCGCCGAGAAGTACCTGCTCAGCCATCCGGGTCCCTGAGCGTGCCACCCTGGCTACTGCTTCTCCTACTTCTTTCGCTGGCGATCGCGCTGGCCTACCAGCTGGTTCGTCGAAGTAGCGGACGCCGGGTAATCGCATACTGGCTCGTCGTTTTTGTCGCCCTACTGGCGTTCGAGGCAGGCACCGAGTCGTTGGGTATAAGCCTCACGCGCTTCGGCGATCTTCGGCTCCTGCCCGACATGGCCGGTGGCGCGCTGGCTGTCGGCATCATGTGGTTTCTCAGGGTGTAACCCGGCAGCCGCGCCTTCCCCAAGCCCTGCTTTATTCAGTCACCAACCGGGCCGCGCACCCGGGTGCCGGCGAAGAACTGTTCCCGGCCGAAGTGGCGCAAGTCGCCGATATGCGAGACGATCAGATCGGGGGGAGGATTGCTCGGGCCGGCCTCGGCATACCTGCCTTGTAGCACGAGAACGGTAGTGAACGTGACCGGACACAACCGTTCCAGCGCCGATACAATGCGCGGCTTGTCGTCGACCGCCACGTAATGTCCGGCCGGATAGCGGGCGAAAACGGCCGGCAGCTCATTCTCCTTGTGGACGAAGATCATGACACGGCCCTCGACCGCGGCAGCCAGGCCGCTCCGCCGAATTTTGAGCGGCTGGAACTCCTGGTCACCGTCGGACAGGATGGCGACGGTTCCCAGCGTCCGTAGGTGCGCGATCGTCTCGAGTGCGTGCGGATACAGGTACTCCGTGAACGGAAGCTGCTCGAGCATGTCGTTGACCTGGCGGCCCAGGATCGGGTTGCCCACCTCCTCTGCCCAGCGCCGCACTGTGGTTGGGTAGTCCACGTAGTCTTCCTCGCTGCGCACTGCTTCGTACATCTGCCAGAAACGCGCGGCGCTGGCGGTCCCAGCCAGCCGCACGATCTCGCGGGCGATGTGGTCCTTCAATCCGTCATTGTCAAGGAGGGTGTTGTCCACGTCGAGGAGGAACGTAATACTGACGGCGTGCGCCGCATCCGGGCCGCTTCCCATCACGGCGTGGAGCTCCGGGCACCGCTCGGCCGCTGGAGAGCATGCCGGCAATGCGCCGTCGTAGCCCAGATCACTTCAACCACCTCGTCGATCGAGTCGGTGACGCGTAGCAGGTCCATGTCCGAGGGCGCGATCTTCCGCTCGGACACCAGGCGATCGCGCAGCCAGCACTCCAGTCCGGTCCAGTAGCTGCGCCCTACCAGGAGTACCGGAAAGTGCTGTAGCTTGCCGGTCTGAATCAGGGTGAGCGCCTCGAAGAGCTCGTCGAGCGTTCCAAACCCGCCCGGGAACGCAACGAATCCTTCGGCGTACTTCACGAACATGGTCTTGCGCGCGAAGAAGTAGTGGAACGAAAGAGATAGGTTGGCGTACCGGTTGAGCTGCTGCTCGAACGGAAGCTGAATATTCAAACCGACCGAGATGCCGCCGGCCTCACTCGCCCCCCGGTTCGCCGCCTCCATGATCCCGGGTCCGCCCCCGGTGATGACGGCGAATCCCAGCTCGGCGAGACGGGCGGCGAGGGTGCGGGCCGCTCCGTAGTATGGGTCGTCGGCGCTGGTGCGCGCCGAACCGAAGATGCTCACTCCCGGAGGGAGCCCGGCGAGCGTCCCGAAGCCGCTCACATACTCGCCCATGATCCGAAGTATCCTCCACGGATCCGTGTCCAGGAACTCCGGCCGCTCGTATTCGCGCTGGAGCAGCGCCTCATCCGCGGACTTCGATCCGGGTGGAAGCGTCGCCTGTTCAACCTCCGCCGTCTGCGGCGTATGTGCGGTGCTCTCGGTACTCATACTCAACCATATCCGTTGCAACCGGCTCGCGACGTCGTGATATACTGCGGCGCAGTCGAAATGTCGACAAGAGGACCGGCCGCCTCGTGCGGAGCGCTATCTGGCGCGGTTCCCGGATGACGAGTGCCCCACAGGCCCCGGTTCGGCGGACTGACCGGCGGGGTGCGGCACTCCGACCTGCGAATCCATCCGCATTGAAGAAGGGCAGAAGGTGAAGGACGCACTCCGTTACGCCGAGCTCATCCTGGCGGTGAGCCTGATCGTCTTGATTCTCATGCAGTCGCGTGGCACCAGCCTGGGAAGCGTCTTTGGTCAGGAAGGAAGCGTCTTCCACACCAGGCGTGGCGCCGAGCGAGTGCTGTTCAACGTGAGCATCGGCGTGGCACTCGCGTTCCTGATCTTCGCGGTTGCCCTGGCGCACGTGAGCGTCTAGCGCAAACGCCGGCTATCCCGTGGCTTGCCGGCTGGTCCACTGAGACCGGATGTTTCACGTACTGTTCGAGCGGCTCCCCAACCTGCTCACCGTCTTCATGGGAATCGTGCTCGAGGCAGGGCCGTTCTTGCTCTTCGGCGTTCTGGTGTCGAGCACGCTGGAGGTTGCGGTCTCGACGGAGCGACTCTCCCGCATCTTTCCACGTAACCGCATGCTTGGTCTCATGTCGGGCGTCGCTCTTGGAGCAGCTGCACCACTCTGCGAATGCGGAACTGTGCCGATCGCGCGGGGCTCAATCTCCCGGGGGCTGCCGGTCGCTTCGGCGGTAGGATTTCTACTCGCCGCGCCGGTGATCAATCCGATTACGGTGGCCGCGACGTACACCGCATTCCACGACAACCTCTCGATGCTCGGACTGCGTGTCGTGTTCGGCGTCCTGGTCGCGATCGCGGTCGGAGGTCTCTTCCTTGCCTGGCCCGGCGACGTACCGGTGCTGCGCCGGTCGGCCGAAGCAGTGCACCATCACGACCACAGCGCGAGCCACCCGTCCTTTCGTGCCCGTGTCGAGGCCGTCCTGGAGCACTCGGGTCATGAGCTGACCTCACTGATGATCTATCTCATGGCGGCGGCCTTCGTCGCGTCGGCCCTGCAGGTCCTGGTCCCTCGTACGGCACTCGTTTCGCTCGGCCAGGGACCGTTGCTGTCGGTGGTCATCATGATGCTTATTGCCGTCATTCTCTCGACCTGCTCGTCGGTTGACGCATTCGTGGCTCTCGCCTTCTCTACCACGTTCGCGCCCGGCGCTATTCTCGCCTTTCTCCTGATCAGTCCTGTTCTGAACCTGAAGAGCGGCGCGCTCGTCATCGGGCTGTTTCGCGCGCGCGCCGTCATCCCGCTGCTTGCAGCGTCAACCGCCACCATACTGGTTGCCGCCCTCGCCGTCAATTACCACCTGCTGTGACGCCGATGCACCCCAACAGAGCGGTTGACGCGCCGGGTGATCCAACGAAAGCGTCGACCGAGGAAGTCGTTCGCCATGAGCATGGCGGCGTGTCGTCGCGGGCCGGCACGCGGGCACCTGGCGAGGCAACGCATGCCGCCAGCCGAATCCCCCCTCGTGTCGCCCAGATTGTTGCCGCCTCGCCATCCCTTCTTCTCGCCCTGCTCGTGGGGAAGCTCTGTCTGACCGGCACGCTCGGCTACTACGTGAACGCGCAAACCGCCTGGATCGTGATGTTCGGCGGAGTCATGTTCGCGGCGGTTGGGCTGGTAAGCCTGCGAAAGGCCTGGCGCCGGCCAGACAGCTGGCGGCTTTCGCGCCGTGCCCTGGTGTTCCTGGTGCCGGTGGTTATCGGTCTGCTCGTCCCGCCGCGTCCTCTCTCCGGGCTGAGCGGGCAGTCGTCTGCGCTGGGTGCGCTCCAGCTGGCGGGACACCTCTCCGCGGGCTCACCGGGTGATGATTTCGGCAGCTGGGTCAATGACCTGGCCACGCATCCTGCCTCGACCTGGTGGTCGGGAAAGCGGGTGACGCTTGTGGGTTTCGCCACCCTTCAGGCGGGAATGCCACGGCGGAGCTTCATCGTGGGTCGCTACATCGTCACCTGCTGCGTCGTCGACGCCACGCTCGTCGGCTTCCCGGTGCAGCTGGATGGGGGCCGCCCGCCGGCTGACGGCTCGTGGGTTCAGGTCTCGGGGACGTTCGGCAACCGTTTCTGGACGGATCCCTCGGGCGAGCAGTATCCCATCATCGAGCGCGCGCGGCTCGGGCCCGTCAACATCCCATCCAGCCCGTACCTCTCGCCCTGAGGTGCTCCCGCTGTGCGTCGGTTCGTGCTCCTGGCCTCCCTCTACTCGCTGGTATGCTGCCTCGTGGCGATAGCGATCGTCCTTCACGGCGACGGCCCGCGACCTCGCATCGTCGCCCTGTACCCGCGCAGCGGCGACCGGTTCTGGCCAGGTGGCATCGCCGAGATCACGTTCAGCCAGCCCATGGATCATGCCAGCGTGCAGCGTGCATTGCAAGTGTCCATTCCAGGCCAGGGGCAGGAAATCTGGTACGGCAATACTCTCAATCTCCAGCCGCTCGGCAACTGGCGTCCCAATGCGATCTACCGGATCCGGTTGGTGGGCAAGGTCACGGACACCGAAGGCCGACCTTTGCGAACCCCGGTGAACTACTGGTTCCGGGTCCACGTCGTGGGGCATCTCGGCTACTGCAGGCTGCGAGGTGTCCGTAACGTCTGCGAGCTTGGATCGTTGGCGGGCCGGGCCATAACCAGCTCGCCGCGTCGGGTGGGAGACTACGCACTGTCGCCGGACGGCACGACCGTGGCGTACACGAGTCCGGACCCACTGGGAGTCTCGCATCTGCACGTCATCCAGACCGACGGAACCGGCGATCTGACGATCACGCGCGGCGAAGCATATTCCGACTCCCGGCCCTTCTGGGCCAGTGGCGACTCGACGAATGTCTCGTACTACCGGCGGAAAGTACTGACGCTGCGCCCCTTCCCCCGGCTGGGTCGCGCCGAGATCTGGAACGTGAACACCGACGGCACGGGCAATGCCCGTGTGGCCGGCTGAGCTGACGGCGTGAAGGCGCCACCCCCGACGGCGGATCAGCGACCAATCTATGCGGGATAGCCCCTCGCTCAGCCGGCGGCTTCGAATGCCTCCAGGCTGAGAGAGAGAAGGCTGGACACACCGTCGGGGTCCATCGTGACGCCGTACAACGCATCGGCAGCCGCCATGGTGGCGCGATTGTGCGTAACGATCAAGATCTGCGTGCGCTCGCCGATGTCCCGGAGCGCGGCGAGGAAGCGATCGACATTGCTTTCGTCGAGCGCGGCGTCGACCTCATCCAGAACGCAGAACGGAGTGGGACGGATCTTCAGCACGCCGAAGAGCAGGCAAGAGGCGACGAGCGTCCGTTCGCCGCCGGAGAACGCGGCGCTAGGCCTTGCCCGCCGTCCCGGCAGCCGGGCCCGAATGACGATGCCTCCATCGTCGGTTTCGTCGAGGTCGGCCTCGCCGCCACGCAGCATTACCTGGAACACCCGCGCGAACTCGCGACTGACGTCCAGCAGCGAGGTCGCGAACCGCTTCTGCATCTCCCGGTCGGCGGACTGCATGATTTCGCGCAGGTCTTCGGCCGCCGCGCGCAAGTCTTCGAGGTGGGTGTGCAGCCGGGTGTACCGCTCGTCCAGCTCCCGGTACTCGGCAACCACCGTGTCGTCGACTGATGCGTACTGAGCAACTCTGGCTCGCAGCCGGCGGATGTCGTCGTCCGAGGGCGCGTCCGGCGCGGCTTCCGGGAGTCCAGAGACGGGCACTCCGAGCTGGCCGGCTATCTCCGATCGAAGCTCAGCGGCTTGCAGCTCAGCGTGCCGATGCGATGCCAGAGCTCGCTCGTGGTCGCCCATGAGCGCAGCCACGCGGCTGCGCAGCGTCTGCATAACTGCCAGGTCGATGGGATCCGCCGTGTTCTCGGCCTCCACCTGCGTCAGGCGGCGCTGTTGTTCCGCCAGGAGGGCGTCCAGATCCACCAGACGCTCGCGGTCTGCCGCCGCGGCAACTTCCTGTCGGGCGATTTCGACATCCAGGGCTCGTTGCTCCTTTGCCAGAAGGGCCTCATCCTGCTCCAGGCGCCGCAGAGCCGACCGCTCCCGCTCGATCTCGGTGGCAATGGCGCTCCGCGCTGCCTCCAGCGCAGCCAGGCGGTCCGAAATGGCCAATCGGTCGCTGACGGCCGCCTCCACCGCGGCGCGCGCTTCTCGCAGCCGGTCGGGCGCGACCTTATCCGCGTCGTGTTCTGTAGCTGCCACATTGAGGTCCTGCAGCTCGCTCTGTAGCCGATCCGCATCGACCGCCAGACCGTCCGCCTGCGAGGCGGCGCTGGCCGCGCTCTCCTGCTCGCGCTCCAAAGCGAGGCTCAGCTGCCAGTGGCGGCGCTCATCCTGCTCCAGAGCGCGCTGCGCCGCGGCGAGGTTCTCCCGGCCCTCCTCGAGCACGGAGGCGGCGCGACATGCCTCCTGCCTCGCCGCCGCCTCCGCCTGGCGGATGGCTGACAGCATGGTTGCCAGGCGCGCGAGCCGCATATCCAGCGCCACCACTCGAAGCTCGATACGGCGTACGTCGCGCCCCAGCCGAAGGTACTGCTCGGTCTGCCCGGTATCGCGCTCCGACTCCATGCCGGCGGCCGACCACACTTCGCCACGGCGCGTCACGATCTGCAGCGGAGGGGAACCAACAAGGTGTGCCGGCAGCGGGGCGAGCGTCCGCCAGAGCCGTACAGCTGTTTCGCGGCCGTCGACGAAGACAGTCGTCAGCAGAGCCCGTCGCAATCGCCACGAGCTGGTTTCGACTACCTGATCGGCCCAGATCACTGCGTCATCGATGTGGCCCGCGACGGTTTCGCGCCAGCCGCGAAGGCTTGCCTCTTCCGCCGCCTGCAAGTCTTCCGGCTCGGGCGCACTCCCGGCCAGCGTTGGAGCGAGCGCCGACGCCAAAGAACGCTCGAGCTCGGGCGGCACACGCAGCCGAGACAGCAACTCATTCGCTCCATCGAGATCATTCCTCGCCAATCGTGCCCGTTCGAGCTGTCGCGCGCACGCCGCCTGTTGCTTCCCGAGCCGGCTCTGGGCGCGCCCGATGCGCTCGAGTAACCGGCGTAGTTCCTCGCCACGCTGGTCAGCTTGCCGCGCGTCCTGGCAAGCCTCGTCGACGACTGCCTGTCTCACCATGCACTCGTGACGACGCTCGCCGACGCGCTTCTCGATCGCGCGTACTTCGGAAAGAAGGGCGCCAGCCGCGTCCCGGTGCTTGAGCGCTCCATCCGCGCATTGCTGCCGTCGCTCCTCGATCGACTCCAGTCGCGCAATCAGCTCGGCCTGGCGGCGCACCCTCTTCTCCCGGAGGTCGGCGCGGGCAGTTTCAGTCCGCTCGATCGTGGCGAGTGCCTGGCGGTGCCGGTCGAGTCGTTGCTCGACGTCGTGCATCTCGGCTCGGACGCTTTCCTCGTCCGCCAGCCGCTGTCGCAGTAGTCCATCGAGCGCGGCGCTGTGCTCTTGCGCCTCCCGGCTCGCGGCGGCCAGGCGCCGCACCCGGCTTTCGACGTCCGCAACGCGGCGCCGGGATTCGGCGAGACGCTCCTCCAGATGCGCCAGCGAGAACCGGGCGGCGTCGTGTTCTCGCTGAGTACCGTGCAGCGCCGCCCGGGCGAGGTCGCGACGCCGGGCCGCAGCGCGCTCCTCTTCCATGAACGCCTCCGCGCGCCGCTCGAATGCCCGAAGCTCTTCCTCGGCCCGGTAGCGAGCCGAGCCGGCATCGACCACCGTGCGCCCCAGCTCTGCAAGGTGGCCTGTCGCCGCATGCCAGCGCGACGCGTACCAGGTCGCGAGCGCCTGCTGCAGATGCTCCGCCAGCTCCGCCCGCTCCTGTACGGCCCGTGCCTGCCGCTTCAACAGCCGGAGCCGTGGCTCCATCTCGGCGAGCACGACCTCGATGGTCTGCAGATTCCCGTCAGTCGTCTCGAGCTTGGCCCGGGCCTCGTCTCGCTGTGCCCGATAGATGGAAAGCCCGGCGGCGTGCTCCAGCAGCGCGCGGCGTTCCTGTGGCGTGGCCGCGAGCAAGCCGTCGGCCATTCCCTGGGTCACGACGATGTGGCGCGCCCCATCTATGCCTATCTGTCGTACCGCGGCTGTAAGGTCTTTGAGGCGCACCCGTTCGCCATTGAGCAGGTAGTCCGAGTCTCCGGAACGGTGCACCCGACGCGCAAGCGACTTCTCCGACCAGACGACGGCGTCCACCGCATCGGAAGCGAAGGTGAGACGAACCTCCGCGGCACCAAGCGCTCGGCGCTGGCCGGCGTAGATCACATCCTCTGCCCGCGACCCACGCAGGTCACGCACGTTCTGTTCGCCGAGGCACCAGCGGATGGCTTCCACCACATTACTCTTGCCGCTGCCGTTTGCTCCAACCAACGCCGTGATACCAGGCGACAATTCGAGCGACACGGGACGCGCGAAGCTCTTGAAGCCCGCGATGTCGATGTTTCGGAGGAACAGGAGGGAAGGCTCCGGGAGAGGAAGTGGTCTATTGTAAAGGTCACCTCCCGGCTTCCGCCCGAACAGCCATTTGGTAAACTGACGCGTCCAAGATTCCAGGTGGGGAGGGCGCACGTTGCCGAGAAGGCCACAACCGAACCGCCGCCGTGGCTTGTTGCGGTCAGGGATCGTCGTTGTGATCCTGGCGGCAATCCTCGTGCTTGTACTTTTCATACTTTCGTCGGCGACGGCGACTGCACCCACTCCAACGCCCCCCGTGGTACCGCCCAGCCCAGGGCCGACCCCGAAGGCGACTGCCCGCGGAACCACCACAACCAGGACTCCGGGGCCGTCGACGAAGCGCACGCCGCCGGCGGCAACTCCGCGCCCGACGACCGGTCACGAGGTCGCCGTGCCGCTCAAGGTCGAGGTCCGCGCTCGTGGGTTGCACGACGCCTCGGCCGCGACGTTCTTCCGCGGCGGTGGCAGCGCATACACCGGCCGGCGCCTCTACCTGCGCGTTGCGGGCCGACCTGATCAGATCGTCGGCCGCGCCGATCCGTACGTCCGGCCGTTGGTGACCGGTGCTCCGCCGCGCGTCTACTTCGTGCAAGTGCGCCGGACCATGGCTTTTCCAGGCGCCGAGTGGACGCTACTGTCGTATGACTCGAGCAGTGGCCGGACCTCCGTGGTCGCGCGGGCAGTCGGCATGGCTCTGCTTCCCCTCGGAGAGTCCGGAAGGAGCTTCCTGTACGCGGTCGCCCGCGAGACCGATACGAGTGTCTTCTCCGCCACCAGGGGCACGTCCCGGTTCGACACGATTCTCGTTACCCAGCCGCTCACCTCGGCCGCGATGTCACCCGACGGTCGGTTCATCGCGTTCACTGTTCCCGCCAGCTGCTGGTACTGCACCCTCGACGTATTCGACACGACCAGCCGGAGGATCTGGACGGGTCCCAGCGGCCTCCCCAGTGAGCGCGCCTTCGCCTGGTCACCCAACTCACAGACGCTTCTGGCGGCGGTCGGGGCACGGCTCGAGGCGATAGGGCCGAACGATCATCCGTCGGTGTTCTACTCATTGCCCGCCGCGCTCCCCGCGGTGTGGCCGGCGTCGCTGCGCCTCAGTAACGTCGGAGCGACGGTACGCCTGACCGATGTTCTCGCGAACCGCACGTACCTGGCCTACAGACATTAGGACGGCATTCCTTCGCGTTTTGCGCCCCTCCATCCGATTCCCGCTAGCGGTACTCCTGATCTCCACGCTGGTCGCGGCTGCACCGGGCCGGGTCGCTCCGGCACTGGCGTGCGCACAGCCGGCTACTTGGGATGTCGGCGCCGCGTTCCGTCTCGCCGCTAGCGGGCTCTTGCCGTCGAGCTATCCCGAGCTCGCGGTGCGCGGCGGCCCACGCGAGGTACCGGCATCGCTCCTGATGGCGATCGGCTGGGTTGAAAGCGGCTGGCGCCAGCTCGATGCGCATGATAGGCCCTTGCTGAGCTTCGACTTTGGCTACGGCATCATGCAGATCACATCCGGCATGGCCGGCGCATTCGGCGATCCGGCCGGCACCATCGACGCCAGCACGCAGAGCGCCATAGCCAGCGACTACCGCTTCAATATCGCCTACGGTGCGCGCGTCCTCGCCGAGAAGTGGTTGGCGACGCCGAAGATCGGAACGGGAGATCCCGGCGTCATCGAGGACTGGTACTACGCCATCTGGGCCTACAACGGCTGGGGTTGGGTCAATAATCCGAATAATCCACGCTTTTCGCGGGAGGGCACCCCCGCCACCAATCCGGCTGCGTTTCCGTACCAGGAGCGGGTCCTCTACCTCGTCGCTCATCCGCCCCGCGACGTCGACGGGAACCCGCTGTGGAAGGCGATTCCGATCACTCTGCCCGGCCGACGTCAAATCGCCAGACAGCCGTCTTCCTTCAACCCACGACACGTCCACCGGGAAGATCCACCCGCATCCTCCGCCATCTACGAGCCGGCACCGCTGCCCGACGCCCTCCCAGGAACGCTTGTTCCCGTCCGAGTGCGGTTGATCAATACCGGCCTGGCGCCCTGGCTGGCGGGGGGTGCCGGCGCAGCCACGCTGACCTACCACGTGTTCAATGCCGACGGCGATCCGTGGGTGCCGTTCTCACCGTTCTCGCCGGGCGTGATCTCGTACGGGCAGGGGCCCGTCGCCCTTCCACACCCGGTTCTTCCGGGGCATTCGGTCACACTGCACGCTCGGGTTCGAGCGCCTCAACAGCCGGGCAAGTATCTCATCGTGTGGGATCTGCAACAGAGCTCGGGACTCTGGTTGAGCCAGCAGGGCGCGCTGCCCCGTGCCGAGCCCCTGCCGGTTGGAGGGGTCTCGTTCTCGACTCCCACCCCCGTGCCCACTCTGCGACCTGAGCCGCTCGAGGACCTGGCGTACGTCGCGGACACTTCCATTCCGGACGGGTCGGTCCTCGGCAAACACCAGCGCTTCCGAAAGGGCTGGCTGGTATTCAACAACGGGCGGGCCGACTGGGGAGGCGGCTGGCGGCTGGTCGAGGTCTCCGGCCCATTCTTCGGACGTCGCGCCATCGCGGTGCCGGCAACACTCGCCTGCCACAGTACCAACATCCTGGCCGACCTCCGAGCGCCGACACACCCCGGACGCTACTCCGGGGTATGGCGGATGGTCGACACGTCCGGGCACAGGTTCGGCCAGAAACTGACGCTGGTTATCACTGTTTCGGGTGCACCACCGCGGCCGACGCCGACCCCCTCAGCGCAGCCGACGGCGACTCCCACCCCACCCTCGGGACCAACCGCAACGCCGACCCCAGTGGGCTGAATCGGCTCCGGTGCGCCGATTCCGGTGGTATAATTGCCAGGCCCGGCGTCCCGCGGTACGGGCCCGGAGAGCGAGGTGACGAGCCATGTCGGGACATTCAAAGTGGTCTACGATCAAGCGCCAGAAGGGCGCCGCCGATGCAAAGCGGGGCCAGCTGTTCACCAAACTCGGGCGTGAGATCGCGGTCGCGGCTCGCGAGGGTGCTGATCCGACCGCTAACCACCGACTTCGCCTCGCGGTCCAGCGAGCTCGTGAGTCCAACATGCCGCTGGACACGATAGAGCGCGCCATCAAGCGTGGAGCGGGTCTCGAAGAGGGAACCAACTACCAGGAAGTGACTTACGAGGGCTACGGACCTAACGGTGTCGCGGTCCTGGTCCGCGCGCTGACAGATAACCGCAACCGAGCCGCGGCCGAGATCAGGAGCGTCTTCACCCGCAACGGCGGAAACCTGGGTGAGTCTGGTTCGGTACGCTGGCTCTTCGAAGAGAAGGGAATTGTCGTCGCCGAAGCCGGAGGCGCCGACAGCGACGAGGTGGCATTGGTTGCCATCGATGCCGGAGCCGACGACGTGCAGGTCGACGACGGTGTGATCGAGGTGTACACCCAGCCGGAGGCGGTCGAATCGGTGCGCGAGGCGCTCGAGAGCGCCGGAGTGCGCGTCACGAGCAGTGAGGCCACCCTCGCCGCCAATGTCAGCGTGCACCTCGAGGAGAGCGCAGCAGCGCAGACGCTTCGGCTTATCGAGCGGCTGGAAGAGCTGGACGACGTGCAGCAGGTGTACTCGAACGCGGAGATTTCGGACGAGGTAGCGACGGCGCTCGCCGGGTGAGCATGCCGCGGAGCTGTCCGCGATGAACGGATCGCACGAGTCCACACCCTTCCCCGACCGGACGAAGGTCTTCGTCGCCGTCGTGCTCCTCGCGCTCAGTGTGGTGTTTCTACTGCAAGTGCGGTCGATTCTCTCGCCCTTCCTCTGGGCGCTCTTTGCTTCCTACCTGTTTATGCCAATCGTCAACTATCTGAATTACGACGGGAGGATGCCTCGCCTCTGGTGCGTGATGCTGATCTACGCCAGCATCGCGATCTTGCTGCTTGCCGGCTCGCGATTTCTGTACCCCCGCGCGGTCGAGCAAGGTACGCTCTTTCTCGAAGACATTCCTCGTCTTCAAGACGCGCTTATCAGTCGCGTCGGTCCTCGTCCGCTCGGCGTGGATATCGCCCAGGTAATCTCGCAGATTCTGAACACTGCTACCGGCTACACGCACAGCGCGAGCAACACCAGCCACCTTCTCGAAAACGCGCTGGCCACACTCGTCAAGCTGTTCCTCTTCCTGGTTTCGACCTTCTACCTACTCATGGACGGCCCGCGGCTGCGTCAAGCGATTCAGAAGAGCTATCCGCCGATGTACCGGGACGAGCTGATCGCGCTCGGACGCAAGATCAACCTGACGTGGCAGCAGTACATCCGTGGCGAGCTCTTGCTGTTCGGCATCATGGCAACGGTCACGACCATCGGGCTCACCATCCTGGGTGTCCCAGGTGCGATCTTCCTGGGAGTCGTCAGCGGCGTCCTCGAGCTGCTCCCGCTCGTCGGTCCCATTACGGCTGGAGCGATCGCGGTTTCCGTGGCGTACTTCAACCCGTCGATTCCCTGGGGACTGAGCCAGGTGGCCTATGCAGGCATTGTCGCTCTCATGTACTTTGTCCTCCGGCAGGCCGAAGACTATTTTGTTGTTCCGCACGTCATCGGCCGGGCAGTACGGTTGCACCCGCTAGTCGTCCTCTTCGCTCTGACGACCATGGGGGTGTTCGGAGGGATCTTCGGTCTGCTGGTCGCGGTACCATTGGCGGCGAGCGCCAAGGCTATTCTCAGCTACCTGTACGCGAAGCTGCTTGACCAGCCAGTACAATTCGAGCCGGTGCGCACTATCGGTGGAGGCATCATCGAGATCCCGATCTATGTCAGCAATGAGGGTGCAGCCGAAGCTCCAGGACCGGAGTCAGCTAGCCCGGCTCAGCGCGTTGATGCGGGACCGAGGTGACCGGCTGGTTCTGACCAACGGCTGCTTCGACATCCTTCATGTCGGGCACGTTCGTTATCTGCGTGCCGCCCGCGAAATGGGCGACGCTCTGGCCGTGGGGCTGAACGATGATGAGTCAGTCCGGCGTCTGAAGGGCCCGCGCCGTCCGGTCAACACGGCGGCCGATCGAGCCGAGGTCCTCGGCGCTCTGGAGACCGTCGACTACATCGTGCTTTTCGGCGAGGACACGGCGAGCGAGCTCGTGCGGGCAGTTCGCCCCGACGTGTACGTCAAAGGGGGCGACTACAGTGCCGATCCGGCAAGCCCGTGGTTCCCGCCTGAAGGCGCCATTGTGGAAGCGTACGGAGGCAATGTCCGAACTGTGCCGTACGTGCCCGGCTACTCAACCACCAAACTTTTGCGACGCGGCGGCCCGGAATGAGCGGTACCGTCGCTGCGCTAAGCAGGCACGCGATGTGCCTCATCGCAACCTCGGTCGTTCTGGTCTCGGCTGCCGGTTGTGGCGCGACTCACAGTTCCACCGGCGAGGTCGCACTCGTCGCGGGTCAGCCGGTGTACCAGACCCAGCTGCAGACGTACGTGGACTATGCTCTCGCGTATTACGCACAGCCTTCCGGTAGCGCGCCGCGGAGTCCGATCACTTGCGAGCCCGATTCCCACCTGTCCCGGTGCGTCACCGTGCGGCAGCAGGCGTTGCGCCGGCTGCTGGAAGAGCAAGTCGTTCAGCACTACGCGGCCGCCCACCACATCGGCCTCCCTCGACCGCTGGTCCTGGCGCTCGATCGCAAGGCTGTGAATTTTTTGCAGAGCGATGCACGCGTTGGCTCGCTGGTCGCGGAACACCGCATCAGCCGACAGTTCGTGTATGCGCTGTTCCAGAAAGAGGCGCTGATCCAGAGTGTCGAGCAATCGATCACCCACGGCGAAACCGGATCCGGACCCGCCTTCCAGGTCCTGCGCATCTTGTTTCCGTTCGGGTCGAAATCACAGCAGGCTGCCGCCTACCGCTCCGCGCTCACGCTTGCCACGGACGGCAAGCCGATGCCCCGCAGCGCGACGAAGAAGGCGGAGTGGATCGCGCCCTTTCGCCTCGCGAGAACCGCCCGCGCGGCGCTCGCCTCCGCCAGCCCCGGTGGATTCGTCGGTCCATTCCAGCGCGGCAGCACGTATCTCGTCATCAAGCTGCTGGCGAGAGGCCACCACCGCTACGGCCGGCGTGCCCGCGAAGTGGCGGCAGCGCGCCTATTCAAGGCGTGGCTCACCGTCCAGCTGCACCACGCTTCCACCCGCTGCTTCTCACCGGGCGGGTCGAGCGTCGCGTGTCCTCTTACCTGATCGAAGCGCAGCAGCGCGTGCTCAAGGAGCCTGAATGACACTTCACGTTGGCATCCTTACCGTGAGCGACCGGGTTTCGGCGGGTCGGATGGAGGATCGCGGCGGAGCCGCTGTCGAGGAAGCGCTGGGATCGCTCGACATCCGGGTAGTACGCCGGCAGACTGTTCCCGACGACCGCGACCAGATCATCGCGACGTTCGAGGAGTGGGCCGACAGGCAGAGGCTTGACCTGATCTTCAGCACCGGGGGAACCGGGCTCGGACCGCGCGACGTGACCCCCGAGGCGACACTCGCCGCGTGCGACCGGTTGGTGCCAGGAATGGCCGAAACGATGCGGGCAGCCGGTCAGTCCCAGACGCCGTACTCGATGCTGTCACGCGGCGTGGTCGGGGTTCGGGGCAGCACTCTAATCATCAATCTTCCCGGGAGCCCGCGCGGCGCCGCGGAGGGCGTCGCGGTCCTCCTGCCCGTGCTGGAACATGCCGTGGCTATTCTGCGCGGCGGCAGCCACGAGTAAGCGGAGAAAGCGGACCCCCTGGAAACCGGGCAGGACAGCCGGCGCACGCATCCATGAAGGCGCCATCACCCGGGACCCGGGCTGATCGCCTGCCGGCGCGCTATGCCGCGGCGCCGAGCAAGGAACGCCGCAGTGCTTTCTCCTGTTCGGATGTGGTAACTGCGACCAGCCGGTCGTCCGCCTCGAAGACGGTATCCGCCTGGACCACAATCGGTCTTCCCGAGCGAATCAAGAGGGGAATCGCGGTATCCGGCGGGAGCGCCACCTCGCCGGCCTGGCACCCTGCCGCCGGAGACTCATCGGTGAGCTGAAGCTCCACGAACTCGATGCCCTCTTCCTGTACTGTCAGGAGGTGCACGAAGGGATGCTTGGGGATGGACTGCTGGATGAATGCCAGAATCACCTGGGTCGCACTCACGGTGGCGTCGATGCCGAGCTTGGCAAAGATGAACTCGTTGCGGGGGTTGTTGATGCGCGCCACAGTGCGGGGAACGTCGAACCGAGCCTTGGCGACCTGGCAGATGATTAGGTTGTCCTCGTCATGACCGGTTACCGCCGCCACCACGTCGGCGCGGTTGAGCCCGGCCTGCTCGAGCGTGTCCACCTCCGCGCCATCGCCCTGCAGCGCGGTGGCGCCCAGAATCCGGGTGATTCGGCTTACTTTCAGGGGGTCCTTCTCGATTACGAGAACCTCCTGCCCCTCGTTCATGAGCGCCTTGGTCAGGTGGAAGCCTACTTTCCCTCCACCCACGACGACGATATACACTTTACTCCACCTCTCCGGGCCCGACGATCATGTCGAACAGCCGGCGCGCCCCCGTGACAGTCGGGGATATTGTGCGCAGCCCAAGCTTTCTAAACGCCTCGGCGCGCACGGGATCGTAGACCCGGGCAACAGCCTGGCGCGCCCCCAGTTGAAGCGCCACCTGCGATGCCATCAGGTTCTGGTTATCGGCATCCATCAGCGCGAAGAACATATCGGCCTCGGCGGCGCCCGCCGCCTTCAGCACGTCAACGTCGATGCCGTTGCCGGTCACAGTGCGGCCTGCGAATTCGGGCGCCAGGCGCTGAAATGCCCCGTCCGACCAGTCCACCACCGTCACGCTATGTTGGGGTGAGAGCTCGCTGGCCACCAACGCCCCCACCCGGCCGCAGCCCAAGATCACAATGTCCACCGCGATTCACCAAGCACGATTATAGGGACTGGTCGCGTGGCATTCAGGTCCGGAATAGAATCGCAGGGAAGGGCGCATGACTCTCCGTATCGCCGATTTCGACTTCGATCTGCCACCCCACCTTATCGCGCAGCAGCCTGCCGAGGTACGCGAGCGGTCCCGGCTGATGGTGGTCGATCGGGCTTCCGGCCGAATCGAGCACCGAATCTTCACCGGCATTACAGAGTACCTTCACCCCGGCGACGCAGTAGTCGTCAACCGCAGCCGGGTCATACCGGCCCGGCTGGCCTGTACCAAGCCCACCGGAGGCGCGGTTGAGCTCCTTCTGCTCCGTGAGATCGATCGAGGTCGTTGGCTGGCATTGGGACGGCCGTCGAAGCGACTTCGAGCCGGGGCTGAGCTTGTGATAGCGGCCGCCGACACGAGCTGCCGGCTCGAAGAGGCGCGCGACGGCGGTCAGTGGGTCGTGCGTTTCGATGAGGACATAGACGTTCACCATCTACTGTCGATAGCCGGAAGCGTTCCGCTGCCACGTTACATTCGGAACCCGAACGCGCCCCTGGACCGCTACCAGACGGTCTACGCCGACCGGGATGGCTCGGTGGCGGCGCCGACCGCCGGTCTTCACTTTTCGGAAGGCCTGCTGGCCGCGCTCGGCGCGTCAGGCGTGCGCGTCGAACGTGTCACGCTCCACGTCGGGCTGGGTACGTTTCGGCCGGTGACCGCGGACCTCGTCCAGAACCACCAGTTGCACGCGGAGTGGGGCGAGGTGCCGGCCGGCGTGGCGCGCGAGCTCAATCGCGTGAGGGAAGCGGGCGGAAGGATCGTCGTGGTGGGAACCACCACTACCCGCCTCCTCGAGTCCGCAGCGGACAGCGGCGGGACGCTGCTGCCCTTCGCGGGCGAGACGGATAAATTCATCTTTCCAGGCTATCGATTCCGCTGCGTTGATTCGCTGGTGACGAATTTTCATCTGCCGCGCTCTTCGCTCCTGCTGCTCGTCAGCGCCTTCGCCGGCCGGGAGTTGGTACTGCACGCATACCACGAAGCAATCGCGCAGGAGTATCGGTTCTACAGCTTCGGCGACGCGATGCTGATTTTGTAGCCATG
>Ga0070735_10001839_pt1 | contig 19801 bp, 18 predicted proteins | sample Coa_R1_FD_66443 | JGI IMG/M metagenome (GOLD analysis project Ga0070735, IMG submission 66443) | Surface soil microbial communities from Centralia Pennsylvania, which are recovering from an underground coalmine fire - Coalmine... | ecosystem: Environmental > Terrestrial > Soil > Unclassified ... | reverse complement strand
GCCACGACCAGTACTGCCAGTATCGTCAGAATCCACTTGCCGGCGTTCGACTGAGGTTCCATATGGATGTGTTCGCCTTCATCGGCCATACACTCTTCCTCCTCTTGGGAAGCTAACGAGAAACGGATTGCTTCGATCGATTATGGTTCAGCAGGACTACGCAGTGTAAATGTAGTTCATAAGATGCAAAAGGCACAACATAGCGATGCCCGGGCTGCGCGGCACGCCCGGTCACGGCATCCTGTGCTTCTGGCGGAATTATAAGGGAACCGCAACTTTATCCTGCGTGACCGCAGGAACCACGCTCGGATGACAGAAGTAATGGGGCGGATGGAGCCTCCTGGATGCGGTTTCTAGCCTTTCAGCAACGCCAGGGTTGCCGCGCAAGTTCGGTCACCTTAACGCGCCAACATTGCTTCTTCGCGATGCGCAAGCGACTTCTTTTTGATGGCCATCAAATCGATCGCTTTGTGGGCGATGTGCTCGGCGCTAACCTCGAATTCCTTGATCAGCTCCCAGGGAGCGCCGGAGTCGCCGAAGCGATCTTTCACCCCGATTGCGCCGGTGATAACCGGCAGGCCGTAAAGAGCCGGGCTCTCGGTCAGGATGCTGCTCACGCGCCAGGCAAGGGCCCCAATCTGGTGCTCTTCCGCCGTGACGACGATGCCGGTCTCTTGAGCGGCGCGCAGAATGGCGCCAGCGTCGATCGGCTTGAGCGTGTGCAGATTCAGAACGCGAGTTTCATAGCCAAATTCTTTTTTGAGGATATAAGCGGCGCGCATAGCCTCGGGAACCATCGGCCCGCAGGCAATGATGCTCAGATCTTCATGTTCATTCGCGTAAGAGGCGGCTAGAACGGTTTCGAAGGCCTCGAGGAAATTCGGGTTCTCCCGGCGAAGGCGAATTACGTTGGCCTGCCCAAAGACGAATGGCGTGTCGCTGTCGGTGACAATCGGAGTCGCCTCGCGCGCGAAGCGAATATATTTCGGGCCCTTGTGCCGCAGCAGCAGATAGTCCGTCGCCTTGCGCGTTTCGACCGCATCGCAGGGCACAACCACCGACATGTTGGGCAGCCCTTCCATGGCAAAGAGATCTTCGAGAGCCTGGTGCGTCGCACCGTCGGCGCCCACTGACACTCCGCCATGCGCCCCCGCGATCAGCACGTTGAAGTTGCCATAGCAGACTGACGTGCGAATCTGGTCGAGGTTGCGGGCGGCGGCAAAAGTGGCGTACGTCCCGAACACCGGCAACTTCCCTTCCCGCGCCAAACCGGCAGCAGCCGAGGTTGCGGACTGTTCGGCAATGCCCATGCTGATCCAGCGCTTCTTGCGCTCGGGCTTTCCGGCATAAAAATCGCTGATCGTGATCGACCCCGAGATGTCGAGTCCGAGGCAGACCACGCGTTCATCGTCGCCATTTGCAGCGAGCGATTGACCGAAGCCCTTGCGGGTGGGCTCCATTTTCACTTTCATCGTTTCGGCGGCATTCCACCAGTAATCGCGGGTGAACTTCGGCATCTTGGCCGTGAGTCTGCGGTCGACTTCCACCTGGTAGGCCTTCGCTTTATCGAGCAGGCGGGCCACGGGAATACGATGAGTGAGTCCCAGTTCTTCCAGCCCTTGGGTCAGCTCCTGATAGTTCGGGGCCTTACCATGCCAACCAGCCTGATCCTCCATGAAGCTGACGCCTTTCCCTTTCACCGTATCAGCGAGAATCATCACCGGGCGCCCCTTGACGTTTCGCGCCTGTTCGAGGGCGTCGACAACCTGCTCCATACTATGCCCATCAATGCGCAGCACATCCCAGCCGAACGCTCCATACTTAGCCGCCAGCGGCTCGACCTCCATCACTTCGTCCACGGGCCCATCAATCTGCAAGCGGTTGCAATCGATGATGCCGACGACGTTATCGAGCTCGTGATAGCCGGCTTCCATCGCCCCTTCCCAGACTTGGCCTTCCTGCTGCTCACCATCGCCCATGATGCAGAAAATCCTGTGCTTCTTGGCGTCGAGCTTGGCTGCAAGCGCCATTCCAACGGCAATGCTCAAGCCCTGGCCCAATGATCCGGTGGACACTTCCACTCCCGGCAGCTTCAGCCAGTGGGGGTGTCCCTGAAACGGCGAGCTGAGCTTCCGCAGGGTTACAACGTCGTCAATGGGACAGAATCCCGCGAAAGCCAGGCCGAGGTATAGGCTGGGCGCCTTGTGTCCTGTAGACCAGACGATACGGTCACGGTCGGGCCAGCTGGGGTTCTTGGGATCGTGGTTGGCGATCTTGAGATAGAGGGCGGCCGCGATATCCATGATGGAAAGTGTGCCGCCCGCATGGCCGGATCCGGCCGCATGCAGCGCGACCAGGTCGTAGCCTCGCATCAGGTTGGCGGCATCTTCCAATTCTTCGATGGAGTAGTTGCGGATGAGTCTTCCGCTGGTGGAATCTGTGAGGGACATGGCCTTTCCTTCCCCGCCGGAACGAAGGCGTGCAACCGGTTGCGCTTCTACTGAGGGTAGTTGGAATCGCGGGAGGGGGCTGTGATCAGAATCACATGAGGGGGTGAGTGCGGCAGGGGCGACCCCGCATGAGCGCTGACTTAAGCATAATTTTTCCGGGTGACCTACCTCCCGAGAACCAGAACGAGTCGGTGGCCAACCGGAGGAGGATGCTCGTCGACTGGGGAACAAGGATGGGATAAGCTGGCTCCCTTGTCATCAGGCAAAACTCACATCGCCGGAGGGTCGTTATGCGATTGACTGGAGTCTTGTTGCTGCTGTTGGCCTCTTCGCTCTCTGCACAAACAGCTGGCGTGCCCGAAATTCAGTACCGCTCTGTGCCCGATTTCTTGAACCTCCCGGCCGACATCTCTTTTGGCGAAGTTGCCGGCGTTGCTGTGAATTCGAAAGGCCACATCTTCGTGTTTTCTCGCGGCAATACGACCGGGCCCGCGTATGCTGCGGCGGCGGCGCAGCTACTGGAATTCAGCCCTGATGGGAAATTTCTGCGGGAGATTGGCCACAACCTCTATGCATGGTCTTATGCCCACTCAGTCAAAATTGATCCGCAGGACAACATCTGGGTCACCGATAAAGGTTCTGACGTCGTCGTCAAGTTCACTCCCGCGGGACGAGTCTCCATGGTTTTTGGCCGCAAGCAGGAAGCATCGGATGAAGGTACGGGGCCTGTGAAACATGTCCAACCGCCTCTGCCGCCCGAAGATGGATTATTCCGCCAAGTGACGGATGTGGCTTGGGATTCCGCGGGCAACACTTACATTAGTGATGGTTACGTCAATTCAAGAATCGCCAAAGTCGACAAAGATGGCAATTGGCTGAAGTCATGGGGTGAACCAGGGGATAAGCCCGGTCAATTCGCCACTCCGCTCAGCATCGCGGTGGACGCGCAGGACAATATTTACATTGCGGACCGCGGAAACCATCGCATTCAAGTATTCGACCGCGATGGTAAATTCCAGCGCCAGATCGTCATTGATGTTCCCGTCCCGCCAGATGCCAGACCCGCGATTGGCAACAAAACCGACCATCCGTCTGGGGCGAGAATGCCCGGTTCTCCTTGGGCAATTTGTATCACCCCACCGCCTGATCAAGTGCTGTTCAGCTCGGACGCGTTTCCCGGGCGAATCTACAAGCTCAGTCTGGACGGGAAGATTCTCGGCATGTTTGGCAAGTCAGGAAAGCAGTTAGGCCAGTTCGGATGGATTCACGAGATGGCTTGTCCGTCCGAGAATGAGTTGTACGTTGCCGAACTCTTGAACTGGCGCGTGCAAAAGATTGTTTTAGAGAAGGCACATTGAGTCGCAGGCGGGGACACGCGTCACAATTCGAATTTCCACCGGGTGGATTTATTTTGGAAATGCTTTTCCCAAAGGCCGAAGACTACGCGCGGGCGCACGGAGTAGACGGGTTCTTTCATGGAGAGGATGTCGTCTTTCATTGTAGCTAGAGAGAATTTGTATTTTCGTTCGTAGGCGGGGATGAGTTTGCGGCGGGCCGCAAGGTCCGCGATCTCGGCTACGCCTTCGACGATGACAGCCTCGTGCGCATGTTCGGTGCAGACGATGCAGTTGGGGTTCTGCGCCAGGTTGCGCGCCTTGCGCGATTTGCTGCCGGTGCTGAACAGCAAGCGGCCGTCCTGCCAAAGGCCCCAGACGACCATGGTGTGAGGAGAAACGTCTTGAGGCGAGGCGTGGAGCTTGACGGTGGTGATCCAGTAGTTGTGCGATTTCTTCAAACGCTGCTCGGCCCAGGACCACGGGAGCAGGCCTTTCTTGCTTTCGGGAAAGCCGTAGCCGGGGGCGTGAGGACGGCTAGACTGGGGCTTCCGGCTAGCACGTTTTGTTATCGGCATTGTTTCTCGCGCAGCCGCCTCGTTTGATCAGTCTATTGAGACAGCGCTCGATGACTCAAGTAACGTCAGACTGATGGTTTACCATTTTACAAGCAATGGCTTGAAAAGGCCCAACTCCGGCCGTACGATATAGCCAGGGTATGCACAAGCGAAGTGATACGCCAGAAAAGCCTGCTCCAGTTGCGGCGAAGAAGCCGCTGAAGCAACTGTTCGAACAGCGGAACGGCACTCGTCCTGGATCGAAAGAAGAAGAAGAAGCTACCAAGAAGATCCTGGAATCCGTATTCCCTGATACGAATGCCAGTCAACGTTGAAACCAACTACCACAAATATCCTTCCAGCATTAAACAGCACCTCATTCAAAGGTTTCGCGATCGCAGGTTCACCGCTGGTATGGCGCAAGAACTGGCCGACTGGTTGCTGGCTCGACCGCTAGCACCTGATCTGCTCGAGTCTCCCTCCGGTTGGCATAAGAACTTTTCCTCTTTCACGGTCTGTGGAGAGGGGGCGTTTCTGAAGACGTTATTCACGATCTATGCACCAGGTACGCCGCGCAAGAAGAGCATCGATTTAGACGAGTGGGGACGAGACTGACTATAGATTCTTCTTCGTCCACTGGTCGATGCGGTCGAGCGCCTGCTGCAGGTTTTCGAGCGAATTCGCGACGCTGAAGCGCAAGTAGCCTTCCCCAAATTCGCCGAAGGCGGTTCCAGACAACGCAGCGACGCCGGCTTGCTCTAAGAGTGCGTCGGCTAGGGGCTTGGACTTCAAACCAGTTTGCTTGACATTGGGGAAAACGTAGAACGCGCCTTTGGGCATGCGGCACGAGAATCCTTTGATCTTGTTAAGACCAGCCACGAAAACGTCCCGGCGCCGCTGGAATTCATCGCGCATGTGATCCACCGAACTCTGGTCGCCGCGAATGGCCTCGATACCCGCCACCTGCGTGAAGCTGGCCGTGCAGGAGTTGGAGTTCGTCATCAACCGGGTCATGTGCGCTGCGAGGTCTGGGCGCATCACGCCGTAGCCCATCCGCCATCCGGTCATGGCGTAGGTTTTCGAGAAGCCGTCGAGCAAGATGGTGCGCTCCTGCATGCCGGGCACCGACATGATGGAGAAGTGTTGTCCGCCATCGAAGAGCAGACGGCTGTAGATCTCGTCGGAGAGAACCATGATGTTGCGGTCGCCAATGGCGTGGGCGATCTGCTCGATGTCGCGGCGGGCGAGAACGCCTCCAGTGGGATTCTGCGGCGAGTTGATAATGATCAGCTTGGTGCGATCGTTGATGAGCGAGGCCAGTTCGTTGATGTCGAGAGAAAAGTCGCGCTCCTCGCGCAACTGAATGGGCACGGCGCGTCCGCCGACATAGTGGATCATGGATTCGTAGATCGGAAATCCAGGGTTGGGATAGATGACTTCATCCCTCTCATCAATGAGCGACAGGATCGTGAAGAAAATGATGGGCTTGCCACCGGGGACTACGACCACCTCTTCGGGTGTAACTTTCACCCCGCGAGTGCGGCTGACGTATTCGGCGAGCGCTTGACGTAGATCAGGCAGGCCGGCGGAGGGGCCATAATGCGTCCAGCCTTTGCGCAGCGCGGTCACACCGGCCTCGACCACATTCGAGGGCGTATCGAAATCGGGCTCACCGATTTCCAGGTGGATGATGCTGCGGCCTTGGCGCTCGAGCGCGCGCGCCTTATTCAGCACTTCGAAGGCGGTTTCGGTTCCCAAGCGCGACATGCGGCGGGCGAGTTGTAGTTCGTGGGCGATGGCTCTCTCCATTGCGGACTCCAGGCAGGAAACTCCTAACCACGCAAACTGCTCATTATACCGTCATCAAACGGGTGGGCTGTGATTAGGAACACACTGCCGCGGACGCGTAAACTCAGTCCTCGGGGGTAGGCATGAGCACATATTTGCACGAACTGTTCGCCCACCAGCAGTGGGCCGATGCCGAACACTGGCGGGCGTTTGAAGCGCATCCGGGAGCGCTCACGGACAAAGCCCTCTACGAGCGGCTCTATCACATTCACCTGGTACAGCACGCCTTTTTGTGGGCCACCGGACCGCGAACGTCTGGGTTTGAGTACAGAAAGCTCGAAGAGTTTGCCGATGCCGCGGCGATGAAGAAGTACGCGCAGCAGGGCCTCGCGGACCTGGATGAACGCGTGAACAGTCCTGCGGCCGATGGACTGGAGGAGGTCATCGAGATCGCATGGTTCAAGCCTCCGCTCAAGATCAGCCGGCGGCACGCTCTGACTCAGGCGGCGATGCACAGCCATTATCATCGCGGGCAGAACGCGACCCGGTTCCGGGAACTAGGCGGGGTTCCGCCGACTACGGACTTCATTGTGTGGCTACGGGATGGACAACCGGCGGCGAAGTGGGATTAGAAGCTAGAAAGACTTCGGGTGCGGTGCACTCATGGAAAGCGGCAACTGCGAAGAATTATTCCGAGACGCTGTGTTCTTCGTTCTGCGAACGCAACACGCGGTCGATGGAGTAGGGGGCGCGGCGGCTGGGCTCGTGGTAGTGGCGAACTTGCATTTCGCCGAGCAGGCCGATCGCCAGCAGGTTCAGGCCGCCGAGCAGCAGTCCCAGAGCGGCCATCATGAGCGGGCCGTGTTCGGCCATTACTGGGACGTGGCGCAGGAATTTCTCCGCTCCGAGCCAAACCACGATTCCGCTGCCGCCGAAGATGCTCATCATGCCGATGCTGCCGAAAAAGTGCAGCGGCCGCGAGAGATAGCGCAACAGGAAGCGGATGGTCAGCAGATCGAAGAAGACGCGGAAGGTACGCGTGATGCCGTAGTGCGAAACGCCGCGCTCGCGGTTTACGTTGCGGATCGCGACTTCGCAAATCGTCGCGCCATGCCACGAGGCGAGAGCAGGGATGAACCGGTGCAATTCGCCGTAGAGTGGAACCTGCTCGAGAATGTCGCGGCGATAGGCTTTAAAGGTCGTGCCGAAGTCGTGGATGTCGACGCCGCTGATCTTGGCCATCATCCAGTTGGCGATACGTGACGGAATGCGGCGCATCCAGAAATTGTCGACGCGCACTTTGCGCCATCCACTAACGATATCGTAGCCAGCGGCAATCTTCTCGAGGAACAATGGAATGTCGTTGGGATCGTGCTGCAGATCGCCATCCATGGCGATGATGTACTCGCCGCGGGCATGGTCGAAACCGGCTGCGAGGCCTGCGGTCTGGCCGAAGTTGCGGCGCAGCTTTACGACTGTCACGCGGCTGTCGACCGCAGCGATTTCGCGCAGCATGGCGAAGGTGTGGTCGCTCGAACCGTCGTCCACTAAGACAATTTCGAAGCTCTCGCCGTGCGCTTCCATGACTGCCTTGAGGCGGTCGTAGAGGTCAGTGACATTCTCCTGCTCGTTGTGGAGCGGGACCACAATGGAGTATTTCGGCACGGTCTTTTGATTATAGCGGAAAAGCAGTTCTCAGTTGACAGTTGTCAGTTCTCAGTTGGGTACGTTGGGTTGTCAGTTCTCAGTTGGGTACGTTGGTAGGAGTACTCAGTACTCAGTACTCGGTACTCAGTACTCAGTTGTCAGTTCTCAGTGGTTAGTGAGTGTCGGTAGTCGGTTGGGTTCGGAGTTGCGTTGTGGAAATTGGAACGAAAAAAATTTGGATTCGGAGATTGGAGAGGTCTTTTTCTGATGTTTCATTTTGGGAAAAATTTGGTTGGGAGGTACCCCTCCCCCCTCCCTCCCCCTCTCGAAAGCCGCGACTGGCGCGGGTTTCGCAAAAATGGCTTGCAAAATCTTCAGCCCCAAGGGTTTAGAGGTCAAAATATTGATAACAAACAACTTAGGCTGCTTGCGGGCCATTCTCTCTGTACCGCTTGGGCGTTGATAATCATCTGCTTCTCAAATTTTTCGCGCAAGGTCAGATGTCACATTACGCCTGTGGAAATCCGGACTCAGCCTCTGCTGTTCTGTCAGGAAGAACTCTTCTGTTTCCAGCCGAGCCAGTCCAGCCTCCTGCGCCAGGTGCTATTGTGCGTGCGTTGCCTGGGCGGAGAAGGCAAGGTGGCATTGGGGAACTTCACTTCCTCGCCGCGGCACTTTCACCTTGACCAGTGAGAGTGTCTATTTGTGGCAGAATGAACTGCTGGACGATTCAATTGCGGCGGCTAGCATACAGTTCGGTCTTTGGGTTCCGACGCGGCTTTCTCCTGCAGTTGTTTTTGATCCTCGTAACATTACCTCACTGGGCCCAAGAAGCGCTCCCGACATTACGCTCTTAATCGAACGTTGTTCTGGTTCCGACTCTAGTGCGGACAAAAGCTGGAGAAATCACATATGGCCTCGAAGCCAGGAATTTTGTCATCGAGGATGATGGAATTGAACAAAGCGTCACATTGGATGAATCCCCAGAACGCGAGCCGACATCGCTAGTCGTCGCCGTCCAGGTCGGTGGCAAGGCTTCCTCGCAATTCAAGAAAAAGCCCGACCTCTCTCTTTACGACCGCTTCTATTCCGAAGCCGAACGCAAGGATTGTCGTCTCAGGAAACGCCCATGCCCCACGGCGATCGGTGGCCTTGGCCCGATGCTGGAGGACTTCGCAAACGCGACAAATGGCGAGGTCGCTTTAGTCACTTTTGACAGCTCCGTATATCTATTCCAGGACTTTACCAAGGATGCACGAATACTGTCAGAACGGCTAAAGAAGTTGACGCCTGGAGACAACGGGGCTGCGATACTGGATGCAGTGCGCTACTCGGTGAACCTCCTGGATGCGCGTCCCAAGGGGCGCCGCCGAGTTTTGCTTCTCATTAGCGAAAGTCGGGACCACGGCAGTCTAACTCCGGTCCTGGAGGTTCTTCAGCAGCTCGCAGTCAGCAATGCTCTCGTGTGTAGCCTCACATTCTCACCATTGCGAGCGGCGTTCGTAGAGGATTTGACGGCATTACCGTCCGGCGAGGATTTCAACCTCCTGATTCCGCTTGAGGCCTCGTTAGGAAGTCTGCGCAAGAATGTCTCAGTGGGAGTAGCGGATGTGATGGGCGGTGAGAGCAGGAAATTCAAAGACAAGAGGACATTTGATGCTGCTTTCGCATCGATGGCCAACGATATTCGAGGCCGCTACTTGCTCAGCTTTCGGCCCAACCATCCCAAACCAGGGCCACATTCGATCCGAGTCCGCCTACGCGATCCGCGAAAGGATCTAGTACTAAAAGCACGCTCCCAGTACTGGGCAGTCGAAGCTCACCCGTAAAAGTTTAAAACGGGCGGTTACACTCAGAACCTTCAGTTTGCCAGCATGTGCAGGACGACAATTCCGACGATGGCTGCTGCTGTCACGGTCGTTACAGCGACGGATGTCCTCGCCCCCACAGGGTGGAGCGGGGCAAGCGCTTTCTGCGGTAGGCTGGCAACTTGAGCCCTGCCGCTCGAATCCCGCAGCAACGAGATACAGCCTGAAATCAAGACCGAAAGCGGTAAAGCGAGTAGCAGTATCCACAGCGTCCACATCCTCTGGGCGTACCACATGACGATGTGTTGCGCAGTGAGTGCTAGCTCCTTTTGTGACGGCTGCAGACGCTGCACGATCACAGCGACCAAAAACAGGACAGCAGGGGAAATCAGCAGGAGATGTGTGACGGCGAGGGTGCGTTTCATGGATTCACCTCGCATACTTTATATCACAAAGTACACTACAATGCCAGGCAAAGGAATTTAAAGAAGACACAGCTGACGAAATCCCGCCGTTACACTCAGGTGCCCGCCTAAGGCCATGATGAGCGTAAACGCGATTTACCCTCAACTGCGGTAACCATTCCAGGTCCCAAATTGACGACTACTTGTCGAGGTAGAGGAGTTAGGGGCTCACCTTCTATTATCCGTTCAGCAAGCCCCGGTCGTGCGATTCTGTTTCCACTCCAATTGCTGCACTTTCGTTCCAGAATCGAGGTCCTTAGTTAGCGTCCTGAGGATCTAGTTGGACCCGAGTTGGCTTGAGCAAGCTATCCACGCTGTTAAATGAGCGAATCCCTCCGCCAGAATGGCAACTGTTAAGAAAGATTGCGTCCTGTTGACTGTTCGTCACGTTTACCGGTTCTGTTGCTTTCCCAATGGAATTGTGAAATGCTCCTGTTGGTAGCCCAAATGTAAGAGCGACGGCATCAAATTTTATGAAAACGAAAAAGGACGTACAACCGGGAACGCTGGCGCTGATGGTGCTGAAGACCCTAGATGTGATGGGGGAACTCCACGGATATGGCATTGCCCGACGTATCGAGCAGATTAGCGGAGACATCCTTTTTGTCAATCAGGGAACACTTTATCCAGTCCTCCTGAGACTAGAGCAAGAAGGGCCGATTGCATCGGAATGGGACCCTTCTGAAAACAATCGTCGTGCCCGGTTCTACCGGGTAACACGCGCGGGTCGCAAGCTCCTCGAAACCGAGAAGCACGACTGGGAGCAGACGGCGGCGATCATCGCCCACTTCTTCGAGGTGAAAGCGGAGGATCTGGCATGAAGACCCTCAGTCGTCGATGCCTGATCCGTCTGCGCAATTTTGTTACTGGCCGGCACGGTGATCAAAGGCTGCGTGAAGAGTTGGAAGACTACGTAGCGCGCGAGGCGGAAGCCAATATACAGGTCGGAATGAGCGAGGAAGAGGCGCGGCGGCAGGCGCGGATGAGGCTTGGCGCCGCGGAGTCGATCCGAGACCAGTACCACGCAGAGGAGGGATTGCCTTGTTGGAATGTCTAGCGCAGGACACGCGGTTTTCGCTGCGACAGATGAGGCGTTCGCTGGGGTTCACACTCGTCGTAGTGTTGACGATGGCACTGGGGATTGCGGCGACGACAACGATATTCACGGTGATGTATTCGACGCTGCTCAGGAGCTTGCCTTATCCACAGTCGGAGAGAATTGTCGCGATTCACGACACACGGATTACCGGGCGGTCTGCTGGTGGGCTGATGACGGGTCCGCGATTTTATGACATTGCAGCGCGAAACCGAAGCTTCTCCAGTCTGGCAATCTTGTACTTCGACGAGAGCACCCTGATAGCGGGAAAGAAGTTGCCTGTTTATGTGAAGGGAGCGGGAGCGAATGCAGGATTCTGGGATGTCTTCGCCACGGCGCCGATGCTAGGGCGCGTATTCGATGCGAGAGACGACGCGCCCCATGCCCCGCAAACCGTGGTGTTGAGCTATCCCGGATGGCAACGGCTCTTCGGAGGCGATCCGAACGTCATCGGAGAACAGGTGAAGCTGGGGCAGCAGACGGCGACGATTGTGGGCGTGATGCCGCGAGGTTTTTCAGCGTCGGGAGACGTGGAGCTGTGGCACGCGGCGCAGTCTACTCCGAATAGTTGGGGCAATGATCGGGGCGACGACCAGCGGGACGCCAATGTATTTGGGAGGTTGCGGTTGGGCGTAACCCTGGCGCAAGCTCAGGGCGATCTGGATCGGATCGGGGAGCAGCTCAGGAGAGAGTATCCGTCTAGCGACGGCGCGTGGAGGTTCACGAGCGAGACGCTGCGCGAGCACTGGTACGGTAACGTGCAACCGGCACTGGTTGCCTTGCTGATCGCGTCTGCGCTGCTGCTGATGATCGCTAGCATCAATGTGGCCAACCTGCTCTTGTCTCGGGCGACGACTCGGCAGCGAGAGGTCGCTCTAAGGCGGGCGCTGGGTGCCTCGGGACGGCGCGTGGCTTTTCAGTTTTGTGTGGAGAGTGTGCTCCTTGCGTTGGCAGGCGGCGGTACGGGAATCCTCCTGGCATTTGTGCTGACTCGCATCGCCGCTACCAGCCTGCCCGGGATTCTGGGGCAGTCAGGCACGATTCACATGGACGGTATTGTGACTGGGGTCGCTCTGCTGATTTCGGTGGCAACTGGAATCGTATTCGGAGTGGTTCCGGTGCTGGAGACACGGAAGGTGCAGTTGCATTCCGCGCTCAAGCAGGGTGAGACACGCCTCGGAGGAGCAGCGGGCAACTGGTTGCGCAGCGTCCTGGTGGGGGTGCAGGTAGGTCTGTCTCTTGTGCTGCTGGTTGGTGCGTCGCTTCTGGCGGAGTCGCTGTGGAACTTGATGAAGCAGCCACTGGGATTTGAGCCGGAACACCTGCTGACGGTTCGGGTGCTGTTGCCGTGGGACACGACGCCCGAAGCGGTAGCCAATTTCTACAACGACGTGCAACAACGAATTGAAAATCTCCCTGGAGTAGAGGCTGCGGGGCAGATCAGTGCGCCGCCAGTGACCGATTTTCATGTGCGCGGCAGCTTCAACGCGGACTGGCTGCCGCAGGTTGCCAATCAGCCGGCAGTCAGCGCGGAAATCCGGAATATCGCCGGGAATCTGCTGGTGGCGATCGGGACGCCATTGCTGGCAGGGAGAGATTTTTCCGCAGCGGACCAGATCTCGACCGTGCCGCCGTTCCTGGTGAACGAGGCCCTGGTGCGGGAGTATCTGCCGAAGGGAAATCCAATCGGACATCATCTGCTCCTGGATGGACAGGCGCACGAGATTGTGGGAGTGGTTGCCGATGTGCGAGGGGTATCAGGAACGATCGCGGCAGAGCCTGGACCGGTTGTCTACTGGCCTGCGAACGCCCATGGCGGTTGGCATCGCTACTTTCTGGTGCGGACGAAGGTGCCGCCGGAACAATTGGCAAAGTCGATCCGCGAGCAGGTATACCAGTCAGACCCGCAGCAGTCAGTAGGCGAGATTGGGACGATGGATCAGCTTCTAGGCGACGCTGTGGCGCAACCACGGCTGAACGCAGCGATAGTTGTGTCATTTGCCGGGGTCGCATTGCTGCTGGCCTGCATTGGAATTTATGGAGTCGTCTCTTATCTCGCTGCGCAGCGCACGCAGGAGATTGGTGTCCGGATGGCACTGGGAGCGACACGTGCTGACATCACACGTTTTTTCGTGCGGCGGGCGATGGTCCCGGCAGCGATAGGACTGGCGACCGGTACTATGGTCTCGCTGGTGGTGAACAGGCTGTTACGCAGTCAGTTGTACGGGGTGCAACCAGATGATCTGCGGCTTTACCTTGCATCCCTGCTGATCCTGCTGGCGCCCCTGCTCGTGGCTACCCTCAGGCCAGCGATACGCGCAGGGAAGACAGAGCCGATGGAAGCGCTGAGAACGGAGTAAATACAGGGCCATCGCATGAAGGATGTCAGATGCCAAATTAAATGCGACTGGACGCTTTCACAGATACTTTGCCAAAGTAAGAGTTTCGCCCCTTCACTACTACGTCCTGCACGTTGACTGACGTTAACAGGCCATATCACAAGCGTGCGCTTTTCCTTCGCCTTTTTCGGTGTCAATAAGCGATATGGGGATGTTTTGCCAAGTTAGAACAATCTCGCCTCATTACCTGTCAGTTCTGACATACGTGCAATCAACAGGCATACTGTTAACATTCGTTTTTATTGGAGACTGCTGATCCTTGATCAGATCGGAAGTCGACGATGCAGATTTCTGATGAAGACCTTCGAGGACGAACAGTAGTTGCGGCCGACGGGCGGACGATCGGCGAAGTGGCGGCTGTGTTATTGACACCTCCACGTGGACTATCGCCTCGCTCAAGATCAAGTTGAGTAAGACTGCCGCCGAGCAGCTTGGTGCTTCCCAGAGCCTGCTTCGGGCCACCACAATTGAGTTACCTGTCCGATTGATCCAGTCGGTAGGAGATACAGTCCTCCTATCCGTTCCGACGCTGGGACTGCGGCAGCCCGTTCCGGAAGCCGACCAGCACCATGGAAAAGTTGCGTGATGCGTGACTTCGCCCAAAGTAGAAATCGGAAGAGATTTCTTGCAGACGGCGACGACACGCGAGACCAAAGTCGCCACCGGGTCAATGAGCGAAATTGATGTTACGCCAACTAGGGATGGGAACTGAATAGTCGGTCCCGCTTCACGCGGGTTCCCATGAATTTTAGAACGGTCGCCTGTCACTCTTGTTAGTTTCTGGGTAGCGCATGCCAAACATGTCGAACAGGGGCAATGCTATGACAGAAGGATTGCGAGCGCGAAAGGGCGTGGTGGCGATTGTGGTGACCTTGCTTTCTGCTCTGGCTTTTACTGCTGTTGCAACTCCGCAGCTGCCAGATCCGGGCAAGGCTCCGATGAGCCGACCGCAGCAGATCCAGATGGGATTCCAGGCGGCTTCCCAGGTCTATCAGCAAATGCCTGTGTTGCCCGACAGCAGTCCCGAGACGCAATACATCCGCAAGTTGGGCAAGAAGCTGCTGGCGACGATCCCAGCACAAAATTCGTGGCCATTCGAATTTCACACTGTGCCGCAGAAGGAAATTAATGCCTTCGCGCTTCCCGGCGGCCCGATGTTCGTGAACGTCGGCACAATTACGGCGGCGTCGAATGAGGCCGAACTGGCTGCGGTGATGGGGCATGAGATGTCTCACGTCTACATGCAGCATTCTGCGAAACAGCAGGGAAAGGCAAAGAAGACGGAGGAAATCGCCGGGGTTGCGGGAGCTATCCTTGGCTCTGCTGAAAAGGGAGTCGTCGGTTCGCTGGCGCAAGAAGGGCTCAAGTTTGGCACCGAAGGGCTAATTTTGAAATACTCGCGGACCGACGAAGCGCAAGCTGACCATGTGGGCGCCATCATTTTGTACAAGGCCGGTTACAACCCGCAGGCGATGGCTGACTTTTTCAAGAAGCTGGCGAGCCAAGGATCAGCCGGACCACAGTTCCTGAGCGACCATCCAAATCCCGGACACCGCGAAGAGGCAATCCAGAAGGAAATAGCATCCTGGCCCCCTCAGAAATACAACACGGACGACGGTTCCTTCGTTGCGGCACGTCAGCACGCAATGAGCGTGAAGGTATATTCGGCACAGGAGATCGCGCAAGGGGCCAAGAACGGCCAATGGGCGAAAATGAACAAACTGAACGGTGCAACATTCAAAGCGCCAGTGCTTGCGAGCGAAAAAACTCCTCTCCCAACCAACACAAAGAAATGATCCGTTCACAGTGGGTTCTGACGATTCCTGCCTGGAACTGGCAGTCTTGATAGTTTCCGCGCACAGCAGTTGGTGGGAGAGTGGATCGGAGGAGAACTTCGATGACTCGTAATGACGCGCGCCTATCTTCTCTATACGAGTTGGGCGCCCAGCCCAAACGCGCTTTCCTGTCGATAGAATTCCCGTGCACAACGAATTTTGCCAAGGAATTTGTTTCCCTAGCATTATGGATGATGATCTTGTGCAGTCTAGCTTGGGCTGCAGACGGGCAGAAACAATTGGCGGCTGCGACCCAGGTTGTGCAGACTATGGCATCATCGAACCAGGTCCCCTCTTCGCTGCTCAAAAAGGCCAGGTGCATCGCTGTAATTCCAAAACTAACCAAGGCCGGTTTTATTATCGGCGGCGAGCATGGCAACGGAATCGTGAGCTGCCGCACGAGTTCGGGTTGGAGTGCGCCAGCGTTTATCAGCATGAGCGGCGGAAGCGTAGGCCTGCAAGCCGGCGGAGAACATCAGGATATCCTTCTCCTCATGAACTCCAAGGGAGAGCAAGAACTGAAGAACGGGCATTGGGAACTCGGGGGTGAGGCAGTAGCGGCTGGGCCCAGCGGAGGGACAGGAACGGAAGCCGATACGGGTTGGAAGGCTCCCGTGCTTTCTTATTCCCATTCGAGTGGCGCGTTCGCGGGTGCAGACGTGGGAGGCTCAAAAATCGGTGCTGATTTGGATACGATTCACAAACTTTACGGTCAGAGCGCAACATTCCAGGCAGTTCTCAGCGGTCAGGTGCAGCCACCAGACTCTGCGAAACAGTTTCTGATGGAATTGGACAAGGCGGCTGGAAGATAGGCGAACGTTGTTCGGCCCCGAGCATCGTCTCACTAAGAATTCCAGGAGGATCACATGGCACACGGGATTATCTGGTGGATAGTCGTTGGCTTAATTGCCGGCTGGGCCGCTGGACGGATCATGAAAGGCGGCGGATATGGCATGTTCGCTGATATTCTGCTCGGAATCGTCGGTGGCATAGTTGGAGGATGGGTCACCGGCTTACTTGGCCTCGGGGCCGGCGGCTTCATTTGGAGTGTCTTGGTCGCAATCCTCGGTGCGGTGATGCTTATCTGGATTACCAGGCTCATCAGAAAAGAAGCCTGAGTTCCGCGAAGCTTGGCACGGAATTCTTTAGTGCGCTCATGTTCACATCGGCGCATCGTGACGATTTCTCTAGCGGAGATCAGGGTAGAACTATTGCGAGGGGAATGTTTGCGAGCACGCAAGTTCCGGTTTGATCCGACTCAATCTTAATTGTTCCACCAAATTGACGCAGGCGCTCGCGGATTCCGGCGATGCCGACCCCGGAGCCTCTTGACTCGATTTCACCTAGACGCTCTGGCGATATGCCCTTGCCTTCGTCCCGCACTTCGACGCAAACGCTGCCGTTTTCAAGAGCGATTCGGATACGTGCGGTTTTGCTTTCCGCGTGACGGTGGATGTTCGTAAGACATTCTTGCACCACTCGAAAGATCGCAAGCTCCATGTCTGCAGGAAGCCTTCCGAAATCATCAGGGATGTTGAGGTCAATCGCTATACCGCTGCGTTCCAGTAAGCCCTGCGCGTACCAACTTAATGCGGAGGCCAGTCCCGCTTCATCGAGGAGCGGGGGATGGAGCAGATATGACGTGGTGCGTATTTCGCGCTGAAGTTGCTGAACAACTTCCTCAAGCTGTCGTCCTTGCTTCGCTAACTCAGGGGAACGAATCTCGGCATCGCGAACCAGTTGAGCGAGACTCATGCCAAGAACCGTCAGTGTTTGACCCGCAGAGTCGTGAAATTCACGAGCGATGCGCCGCCGTTCTTCGTCTTGAGCTTTCATCAGGCGCATTGTTTCCTCCGCGATTCGTAATGTTTCTGTCGCTTGCTTTGTGGCATTGATGTCGAGGCAGGCACCGACATAACCCTCGAAGGTTCCATTCGCTGCGTAGCGGGGAATCCCACGATTAAAAACCCAGCGGTATTGTCCAGTGTGATGCCGCATCCGATACTCCAAATCAAATGGGAGACGAGCATCGAAATTATGGGCATACGCTCGCAGACAACGATCAAAATCGTCAGGGTGAACGTTCTCAACCCAACCATTATCTGATTCCTCTTCGAGCGTGCGACCCACGAAATCCAGCCATTCCTTGTTGAAGTAGTAGCAGAGCTTGTCCGTGTTTGCCAGCCAGATCATTACGGGCGAAGCCTGGGTGAAGATTTGATGACGCAGTTCGCTCTCACGTGACGCGAGCACGGTGTGTTTGTCAGACGAGATGTTTCGTGTCATCGTGGAAGCACCGATGACGCCCGCGGGCATATCTCTGGGTGGGGCAGCGTCAACCCTTACGCCACGAGTCATCTTGCAACCTCACTGCATGGAAATGTTTTAGTGGGGCATAAACATATCGAGACCCGGCAGGTCAGCCCACTGCCACTCTTTACAGTTTGACAGCTGAATTAGCCGCAGCGAGCGTGGCGGGCGTGTTCAAAGCGCCAGCCAAATTTTTGTTCGCGCGCAGCGGGAATTAGGGTAGCCCTTATCCTAAGTGAGTAGGTGAGGCCAGTACTCGAAGATGCGCCGCATTCGTTGCATGAGTTACTCTCCTTGAGATTCACCGGCTAGCTCGCCAGTCGTACGGCGTTTCGCAATCAGCGCAAACAATTCATTCCGTATCTTCCAGAGTCGCTCGATGCGTTCGTCGTGTTTTTACTTTTTCCGGCCCGCTATGGTGTCCGGGCTGATCTGTTGCCAGGATTTCTACGACCTCTCGCCGAAGCTCCTGAACGCGATTCGTGAATCTGGAACGACATAGTCATCTGAGGGTCTGCCAATGTAATCGTCATGGATGACTTGTAAGCGCACTGTATGGTGCATTTTCGCGTTCATAAAATGGCACTGCCAGAATTAACGGGCGCTTCGGTGGCGGTTATGGTGGAAATCAAGACGATAGCGTGTTCCGACAGATGTCCTGTCGGGACGATAAGTCTAGGCTGCACGTCTTTTGTCCGTGGCGGCCGGGCGTTGATGTGTGAGTTCTTTCGATTCGCTTCTTCTCACCGCCAGTTTAGCCACAGGCGCAGCAAACAACGGACGAAGGAAACGACGCATACAGTCGTGGCATCTCACTGGTTGGAGCAGCACTAAGATAGCGACTTCTTCCCACAAATGCCTAAGAGCCGAGATGTAAATGTCCTGTCGAGAGCAGAACGGGCAACGTTCCCACCCTACCTTGAGCATGGCCCCCTCCAGGGACTGTGAGGTTCAGATTTAGAAACCGGAAGACACGGGATGAAGGCTTTATTGCAGAACTGGGACGGGCATTTTTCGAACACCGTACACAAAACAAAAAGAGTCGACCAAGAACAACTCCGACATGCCCTCCCCCGGAGTGCCGAAGTCGTGACTCGGACGGCCCGAGAAAGATGAACAGTCGCAGATGATGGGTCGGCTACGATGGGCCGTCAACTGTAAGAAATGACAGTCAAAGGTTCTTGCCCACAGGCCCTAACTGCTCACACTTCCATGAGCCATGAGGGGTTTCGTTTCTTCAAAGTGTTGTAACAGGCGGGTACCCTCAGAATCTCCGTTCCGGGCATTTTGAGCGTACGCGATATTTCGCCAATCGACCGCGACCATGGCTCACCAGGACTTGCAGTCCGTAAGACATGTCCTCAGCACGTTTTCATGATAAAAGTGCAAAAGGGCTGTACAGATGCACAAGCAGCAGATTCTCGGCTCGGGGATAATCCTTGGCACAATTCTTGTGCTTTCACTCGTCGCCGCTGGTGTTATTCAGAATCGCGCGAGCGCTCAAGGTTCTGGAATTGGCTTGCTCTGGACGGACGTCGCGCTGCTGGTCGTATACGCATTTGCAGGAATGATCCTCTGGAAGCAAACGTCCCCCAGCACGATCACTGCGGCAATGGTTGGGGCGCAGATCGGCCTGGCCGTTGGTGCTGTGCAGATCGCAAATCACCTGATTGAGGCTTTTGTTCCGACCAGACCGTTCGTTCTCATCATCACCCCCGTGTTGCTGACGCTCGCGTTGCTGGGTGCGGCGGGTGCAGCGACGTGGCAACGAACCGGATCGCTGGTGATGGCGGTGATCAGCGGAGTTTGCTGTGCCACGGTTGCGACGCTCGTCGCACTCTGCTTTGCCATTTCTTTTAACATGCTTTTTGCAACACGTGTGGACTGGCAATTGCGCGAGGCTTTTGCCGCCAGTGGCATGATCGATCGAGTTGCCTTCCGGGTGAGGAATATCTTGGAAGCGTCGTCGGAAATACTTGTTCGTATGCCACTCTTAGCCATCGGCTTAGCTTCGGCTGGGGCCGTCATCCAAGCATGGATGAGCCGCGAATCCCGGCGCGCAATTGTACTGGGAACCAGATTCCTGGCCCCGTTTGTGTTTGCGGCAGGTGCG
>Ga0070735_10001838_pt1 | contig 19804 bp, 19 predicted proteins | sample Coa_R1_FD_66443 | JGI IMG/M metagenome (GOLD analysis project Ga0070735, IMG submission 66443) | Surface soil microbial communities from Centralia Pennsylvania, which are recovering from an underground coalmine fire - Coalmine... | ecosystem: Environmental > Terrestrial > Soil > Unclassified ... | reverse complement strand
CAATACCGTCGTATCCGCAAATGGCAAACAGAAGGCAATTGTTTGGGCCTACGAAAAGACCGCTGCGGGTACCGGTACATTGCACGCCTATGATGCGACCAACGTTTCAAACGAGATTTGGAACAGCAACATGAACGCTGAGCGCGACGCACTGGGCGGAGGAATTGGCTTTGCCGTGCCGGCGGTCGCCGACGGCCGGGTCATAGTGCCGTACGACATGAGAGTCGGCGTCTTCGGATTGCTGCAATAAAACGGAATGTCGACGATGGCGCACACAATTTTCTTCCAGGGCGCCATCAGCACCGCGTGAGCAGCCTCCGGATCGATGGCAATGGCCAAAGCCAGATTGGTCATTGGGCCGCCGGCGTAGATTGTGATCTCGTGTTCTCTGCGTCCTCTGCGTAACTGAACGACCGCCCATGAGGGCGCTCCCCCGCCGCATGTGTTACACTTTTTAATTCATTAAAAAGAAATTGTTTGCAGGCGGTAACTCAATCCATACATGCTTCTTTCCAAAGAATATGTGGGCTATCTGGCCCGCGAAGTCACCAAGAAACTGATCGCCGGCAAGTTCATCGAGACCTCCTCGGTTCCGGCGGTCACCGAGCGCGTAAATGCCGCGCTCGTCGACGAACTCTCGTTGGAAGATCGCATTAACGACGAAGTCCGCGTCATCCTTGAGGCTTATTCCGACGAGATGCGCAACACCGGCGCGAACTACCAGGAGATGTTCCGCAAGGTGAAGACCGAACTGGTGCGTAAATATAAGGCGGTGTTGTGAGACTGAGCCGCGATAAAGTCAACGTGCTGGCCCGCGCAGTCTCCGACGTTCTCAAGCAGATGGATGAAGTCGATTTCATCGAAGATCCCAACACGATCCGCCAGGAAACCCGCAAAATTCTAGAAGACCTGCTCAATCAGGAAGCCAGAATCGATCTCGCCGCCCGCCAGAAAATTGACACCCAGAAGAGGACTATCCTGGAAGGCTCACAAGAGTGGGATATTCTCTACCGCAAGTACTACAACGAGGAAGTCAAGAAGCTGGGCTTCTAGCCTCGGGCAGGTCAAAACAGAAATTTCCCTCGCCACGCAAGTCCTGCCGCAAACAGGTTAACCTAGTTTGAGTGACCTCAAACCGCTACATAAAGTCAGTCGTTCAGCGGGCCGCAACCGACGCTGGATTCGACCTTGCCGGTATCGCTCCCGCCGCGGATGCCGCTGAACTCAAGCACTTCCCCGCCTGGATTGCCGCCGGTCGCGCCGGCGAAATGAAATACATGGAGAGGCGGGATGAGCAAGGCGAACTCAAGCGCGGCTCGCTCAGTCGCGTCGCGCCCTGGGCCAAAAGCGTCGTGGTGTGTGCCATCAATTACAACACCGCTGAGCCATATTCAACCCAAGTTCAAGACCCGAACCGCGGATGGATCTCGCGTTATGCCTGGAGCCGCGAAGACTACCATGATGTTGTTCTCCGCCGCCTGAAACAGGTGGAAACGGCGCTGCACGGCGCTGCCGAGGGCATTGAGCCCGCACTGGTAACTCGCAGTTATGTTGACACCGGACCCATTGTCGAACGAGTGTTCGCGAAATATGCAGGCGTGGGCTGGATTGGCAAAAACACCTGCCTCATCAATCAGAAAAAGGGCTCGTGGCTCTTTCTTGGCGTGATTCTTACCTCTCTCGATCTTCCGCCCGATCTGCCGGCTCCGGACCGCTGCGGCACTTGCACCCGCTGCATTCAGGCCTGTCCCACCGAGGCCATCGTCGCTCCGTACCAGCTTGATTCCAATCGTTGCATCTCTTACCTGACCATCGAAAAGCGCGGACCGATCCCTGAGGACCTGCGCGCCGGCATGGGCCGCCATGTTTTTGGCTGCGATATCTGCCAGGACGTGTGTCCCTGGAACCGGAAGGCTCCCGTGACCAGCGCTCCAGAATTTGGCCCGCGCCCTGGTCTGGTGAATCCAGCTTTGGACTGGCTGGCGGAAATGTCCGCCGAAGAATTCCGCGATGCCTTTCGTCATTCCCCCATTCGTCGCACCAAGCGCTCTGGCCTGCGCCGCAATGCCCTCATCGCTATCGGGAACAGCGGAAACCGCGAATTCCTGCCCATCCTCGAGAAACTGGCGTCCGATGAGGATGACTCAGTAGTCGAGAGCGCCCGCTGGGCGATGGCGCGTCTTCAGAATCCTGTAAAATAGAAGCAATCTGTAGGCTCATTCGCACTACCTCGGCGGATTGCCAGCTTCGCTCTATCTTCGCCCTTCTTGCCTACTGATTCATCGAACTTCGGTAACTGGTTTTTCTGAAAATCAGCAACTAATCTTGCGCTAAAGGGTTCTTAATTAAGAAGGTTAGGACCCAGTCGTTGGGGGGAGTGAGTAATCATGCTGTTACGCCACATTGAGCGGATGCGGCGAGTTTGTATTTGCCTGGCTCTGGCAGTTCTGGGGTGCTGTGCCGCGGCATCAGCCTCGGCGACCCTGCTCCTCGAGGAACCCTACGGAACCTTGGGATTCTTCACTGCCACCGGTCATGCTGCCGTCTATCTCTCGGCCGTTTGTGCCGAATCCCCAGTTGTGCTCCGCCCCTGCGCTCCTGGGGAGACCGGAGTTGTCATCAGCCGCTACGATGGCGTCGCTGGTTATGACTGGGTCGCCATTCCTCTGATTCCCTATCTTTATGCGGTCGAACGCCCTGGGGACGTTCCCTTGTTCTCAGACGCGAAGCTGACCGCCTTCCTGCGCGACCGCTACCGGCGAAAATACCTCGAAGATCTGATTCCTGATACCAAGAACGGCGGCACGCCGGGCGGAAACTGGTACGAACTGGTGGGTTCTTCCTACGATCGCACCATTTACGGCTTTGAGATTGAAACCTCTCCGCAGCAGGATGAGGCGCTAATCCGCAAGCTGAATTCGTCCGCGAACAAGTCTCACTTTCATCTCGTCTCCAGAAATTGTGCCGACTTCGCGAAAGATATTCTGAACTTCTATCATCCGAAAACGTTTCACCGCAGTATTGTCGCCGATGCCGGAATGACCACCCCCAAGCAACTGGCCAAGCTGATGATCCGCTACAGCGAGCGGCATCCGCAACTTCAGTTCTCCCGCATTGTCATTCCACAGGTGCCCGGAAGCATGCAGCGCAGCTCTCCGGTGCACGGAGTCGTCGAATCGTTTTTCAAATCCAAGAAGTACATCGTGCCCAGCGCTGTGGTCAGCCCCATTTTTGCAGGATGTGTCGCGGCAGTGTACGTGGGAACTGGTACCCGTCAATTCCAACCTGACCGCAATGCCATGGTGTACGTCGTGGGCAGGGATCCTGAGCAGCCGCTAGACCGCGAAGACCTCCGCGCCTACCGGCATGAACTGAAACATCTTCTGGCTGGCACCTATCCGGAAAAAACGCGCGGAAATCCCGATAAAACCTGGGCGAAACTGCAATCTCGAGCGAAGACAGCCGTCGATGAGCAGGGCCGTCCCGTTCTTGAAATGCGGGTGGGAGATGACCTCGTCCAGATCGGTATTTCAGCCGACAATATTCTGAATGGAAACGCCCCGCCGGAACTGGTTCGTCAACTGCTCGAAGCCCGACTGGAGTCGGAGTTGGGCCGCAGACGCAGTTCGCCACACGGCCTTACCGAAACTGAAGTCGCTCGTGATTGGGAATTGCTCCAGCTAACACTGCGACCTGGCGACTTCCCCGTTGCTTCCCGCTCCGCACAGCACTCAGCAGCCACTCGCGGCAACGCTCCGTAGGGCAATCCCGCGCAGGTTTCCCGCAGGGAATGGCCTCCCATCACATTCTTAGGAAGCAAAGAAAGAAGGCCGCACCGGTTGGTGCGGCCTCGACTCGAATTACGGTTCTTGCGGGGGGTGCGGCGGCATGCCTGATCCGGGGATCGCCGGCTGTCCCGGCGGCTGTTGCTGTTGCAGTTGCATCTGCCGCTGCTGCATCTCTTGCAGCATCTGTTGCGGGGTCTTCACTCCCGGCTGCTCGGGGTTCTGCTGCTGTGGCTGCTGCTGGTCAGCTTCCTGCGCAGCCTGATCGGTTGTCACGGCGTCATCTGCGTTCGCTGCATTGTCGTCTTGCTGCTCCGCATCTGCTGCATCGGGGGGCGGCTCCTGCGGCGGCGCCGAGTTATTCGCCTGCGTGATTCCCAGGGCGTCATCCGGGGCGGCAGGCGGAGGAGTAATCGTGTCCGGGCCTGTCTTTGCGACCAGAACCACCTTTGTCAAAACTGCGTCGTCCGCCGCAGATCCCAGCAACACGTAATTGAAGCGCGACCCATTCAACAGTTGCGCAACCACATCGCGGGCAGGACCCGGTCCAAGACGAGTCACTACGCGCTCAGGGGCCGAGGGAACCTCAATCTCCGCTCCCGTCTGCTTGCGCACGGCACGCAGGATGTCCGCCAATGTCGAATTCGGCGCATTAATCGTCAACTGGTCATTCGCATAACTGACCTGCGGAGGCACGGCGGCAATCGCATCTAGCGGAATGGGCTGCACGGGGCCCGTTGGACCAGAGGGCAGAGGCGGCAGTTGCGAGGCCTTGGCTTTCTTTTTACCGTGATGCGAGGTGCTCTGCTGCGAGTTACTCTGCTGCGAGGCGGCGCTGCCAAAACTGATACTCCCCGCTCCCAGGACAGCGACGCCCAGCATCAAAGTCAGGGCCACCCTGTTCCACCTCAATCCCGTGCTCATATCAAACAACTCCTCTCGAGCGATGTTCTGGGGGGTCACGCAGGCCGTCCGCATACGATTTTACCATCGGAATCGCTTCCGGCTCACCTTCTAATCCCATGCCATAAGGAACGTGGACTAGTTACTTTCTTGCGCCGGATTCCCCCTCAGGCTCCGGAAGTCAGCCTCCAAGCCGATTGTAGTCAACCATTTCCATCAATCGAAAATCTTAACAGGGCACACTGGATCAGGCGTAAACTTGGCCGAGGCTCCCAACTATCTGAAAGTAAAGGTGGATTTTCCCATGACAACGGCGTCCCGCGTCCCTGCTCTGCTCGCCACGTTCATTGCGCTCTTCGCGCTCGCCGTCTTACCGGGAATCGCCGCCGCACAAACCTGCCAGACCTCAGCTGAATTGGACGAAGCCACGCGGACAGCCATCACCAACGCAGCCCAGCGCTATTTCGGGTTCGCCGCGCGCGGAGACGCCGCCTCTTTGCGCCAGAATGCCATTCCCAGCCTCGCATCCGACTTTGCCGGAATCGAAGCCACCATCAAGGACCACCAGCAGGACCTTGCAGGAGCCCAGGCGACCGTCAAATCATCGTTCCTGCTCGATGCCAGCGGTGTAGCTCCCAACCCCCACGCCGAATTCTATTGTGGAGTCTTCGGCAAGAACGGCCAAACCGCGAACAGCGCCGCTTTCTATCTCGACAACCTCCCGCCAGGCAAATACGCGGTCGTTCTCCTCGATGCCAGCTCGCCCAAAGGTCGAACTATGTTTTCGGAAGTACTGCAGCAGGCCGGCACCGATTGGAAGCTGGGCGGCCTGTACATGAAGGCCGCGCAAATCGGAGGTCATGACAGCGACTGGTTTCTCGCTCGTGCCAGCGAGTACAAAAGCAAGGGACAGTTGCACAACGCCTGGTTTTATTTTCTCGAGGCCCGCAGCCTGATTTCGCCGCTTCCTTTCATGAGCACTTTGGCGACCGACAAGCTTTTCGACTCAGCACAAAGCGCACAGCCCGCGGACATGCCCGCAGGCGGAAAGATGGCTGATCTTTTGGCGGGAACAACAACCTATAAACTCACCGCGGTGTTTCCCGAGGTCGTGGGCACCGATCTGGATCTGATCGTGAAATATCAGTCCGCCAACGTCGACAACCCCAACGTGGCCTACCAGGACAATGTGAATGTCATGAAGGCCCTGGTGACCAAGTATCCCGAAGTGCGCGATGCCTTTGCTGCGGTAGTTGCCCGCGCCGTAGACGCCAGCGGCCGCGACTACGGCACACTCCTGGCGATGAAAGATATCAAGTAGCGGCGTCTCGCCCAGGTAGCGCCGGCGTCTCGCCGGCTGTCGCGTGGGCGTCCTCGCCCACGCGCTTGTCCCGAGAACGAAAGCTTGTGGATCACTCTACGATTGCCAGCACGTCACCGGCATTCACCGCAGCGCCCTCCGAGGCCAGAATCTTCTGCACCGTCCCTTTCTTCGGCGACTTAACTTCGTTCTGCATCTTCATTGCCTCGACCACGAGCACGCCCGTGCCCGCCTCGACTTCAGCACCCTGGCTCACGAGGACGCGCACCACCCTGCCGGGCATTGGAGCCAACAACTTCTTAGGGCCGTGATCATCGGCAGCGCGAACGCGTCCACGAAACGACCGTGGATCGCGAACCTCGGCCGCAAACCGGACGCTGCCCACCCAAAGATGCATCTCGCTGCCAACGCGCTCGCACTTCACCTCATAGGCCTTATTGTCAATGCGCAGGGAGAGCACATCGGGTCGCGCCAGCACGGCGTCCACGGCGATCTCACGCCCGTCGAGGCGGCACGTCCAGCTTCCTTCGACCTGATTGAGGTCGAGCCGGTGATTCTTACCGTCAATGGAAATATCGTAAGTCATGAAGAGCACTGGTCAGTGGCGAGCGCCCAAAGCCGTCGCGGATGTCTATTACCGCAGGGCTTCCCGATGCGCCGCAGCCTTCCAGTTTGAAGCAGAATTCGTTTTGCTGGCTGAGTCCCCAATCACGGCACGCTCGCCCGCGCCGGCTGCAGCCTGCCCGAGGACGGCAAACATCCCCGCCGCAATCGTCGCAACCTCAACCGCCTGCGGATCGGCAGGCGAGTCTCCCTTGCTGTCTTTTTCTTTGAGCAGACGGTCGAGAAACCCGGTATCGATCTTCCCCGCCTGAAAATCCGGATTGCTCAAGATGCGCCGGAACAGCGAAATATTGGTCTTGATGCCGCCCACAAAATATTCGTTGAGCGCGCGCCGCAACCGGCCAATCGCTTGCTCCCGGTCCGTACCGTAGCCGATCAACTTCGCCAGCAGCGGATCGTAATCCATAGGCACAGTCCAGCCCTCATACATGCCGCTGTCGCGCCGGATTCCCGGGCCCGACGGTAAGAGCAGCAGCGTGATCTTGCCGGGACTTGGAAAGTAATTATTGTCCGGATCTTCAGCGTAGATGCGGCATTCGATGGCGTGGCCGCGAATCTGTATGTCATCCTGCGTAAACGGCAGACGTTCGCCATTGGCAATATGAATCTGCAGATGCACCAGATCGAGCCCGGTCACCAACTCCGTGACCGGGTGTTCCACCTGCAGTCGCGTATTCATCTCCAGAAAATAAAAATTCTTCTGCTGGTCCACCAGAAACTCGACGGTGCCGGCATTGGTGTACCCGGCAGCCTGGGCCACTCGCACCGCGATCTCGCCCATCCTGCGGCGCATGTCCGCATCCACCGCCGGCGAGGGAGCTTCTTCGACGACCTTCTGATGACGCCGTTGCAGCGAGCACTCGCGCTCGCCGAGATAGACGGTATGGCCGTGCTCGTCGGCCAGCACCTGCATTTCGATATGGCGGGGATTGATGATCGCCTTCTCGATGTAGACTTCGCTGTCGCCGAACGCGCGCTCAGCCTCGCTGCGAGCCCCTTCCAGCGCCGATTTCAATTCTGCAGGCGCATGCACCAGGCGCATGCCCTTGCCGCCGCCTCCCGCCGCAGCTTTCAACATCACCGGATATCCAATGCGAGCGGCAACCTCCTTGGCCTCCTCAGATGACTCGAGGCCGCGAGACGTGCCGGGCACAAAGGGAACGCCCGCTTTCTCCATTGCCTGACGCGCCCGGGTCTTCGATCCCATGGCATCCATCGCTGCCGCCGTGGGCCCAATGAACTTCACGCCCGCGTCGGCGCAGGCGCGCGCAAATTTCGCGTTCTCAGAAAGGAATCCGTAGCCCGGATGAATCGCGTCGGCTCCCGACCGCTGGGCTACATCAATAATTTTCCGAATATTGAGATATGACTCGGAAGCAGCGGGTGCCCCGATGGGGTAAGCCTCGTCCGCTTTGCGTACATGCAGCGCAGCTCGGTCCACATCGGAGTACACGGCCACCGCCGAGATTCCCATCTCGTGGCAGGCGCGGATCACGCGCACCGCAATCTCGCCCCGATTGGCGATGAGAATCTTCTTAAACATAGGATCGGTGGCGCAGGCGTTAAGTAACGCCGGCGTCTCGCCGGCTGTCGCGTGGGCGTCCTCGCCCACGCATCTCTCCACGCGCATCAGCGCTAGCCAAACCGGATATTGTACTGGACAGACCACCCGTTCGTGACGCGATTAAAAGCCGGCCACGGATCTCACGGATACACACGGATCAATAAATCATTTTTGGCTTATCCGTGGAAATCCGTGTAGATCCGCGGCCGATTTTGAGTGCTGGCGAATGGATGTATGATCAAGCGACCGCATCCCAGCGCCCAGCATGCCGCCTTCTGAAGCCCCAAGCCAAAGCAGTCTTCCCACGCCGCAGACTGAAAGCTTTGGCAAAACTCAGGCACTCTCGCTCCTGCTCTTGCTTGCAGTAAGCGTCGGGGTACGCGTATTCTGCCTGGCCTGCAAGCCCTTCTGGTTTGACGAGTGTTTTAGCGTCGAACTCGCCCGCATCAGCTGGCACAATTTTGTGCGCCTGTTGTGGTGGCGCGAAGCCAACATGTCGCTGTATTACCTGCTGCTGCGCATCTGGCTGCATTTCGGGCAAAGCCCATCTTTTGTCCGAGGTCTGTCAGTTCTATTCTCGGTGGCAACACTGCCCGCCATTTACTGGCTCGCTCGCTTACTTTACGACCGCAAAGTTGCGCTGATCAGTGCCAGCCTGTTCGCATTCAACTCCTATAGCCTTCGCTATGCGCAGGAAGCCCGCAGCTATGCGCTTTTTTTGTTGCTGGCGACGCTTTCGTCAGCATCGCTCATCGCATTCCTACGCACTCCAGGGCCGCGTACCCGGCTCGGCTATGTTGTTACGAGCATTCTCGCAGCCTATGCCCATTTTTACGCGCTGCTGCTCATGGCGGCGCACTGGCTGGCATTACGATTTGCAGTTTCGAGTTTCGACTTTCAACTTTCCAGCAGTCCGGATTCTCGAAACCTGAAACCCGAAACTCGAAACCCAACTCGCCCGTTGGGCAAAGCCTGGCACGTCATCGCCATTGCCGTCGCGCCCCTGCTGATCTTCGTTGCGAAAACGGGAGCCGGTCCTATCCGCTGGATTCACCGTCCCAGCGCCAGAGATCTGCTGGATTTTTATGCCCATCTGGCAGGCGGCAATACATGGCTCTTTCTCTTCATCTACGCCGCTGCCTGCGTTGCCGCAATTGCTGGACACTGGAACCGTCTGTTCAAGCGCGCGCACGCCTGGGAGACGTGGCGCTGCCAATTTCTGCTGATCTGGCTCTTCTTTCCCGTAGTACTGACAGTTATCTTGTCGTTTGCCCGCCCGGTCTTCCTCGATCGGTACATGATTTTCTGCCTGCCCCCACTTCTGATTCTGGCATCTGCGGGGCTGGCGCGATTGCGACAACCATGGCTGCTTGGCCTGACTCTCGCCGCAATTTTGCTGGCCTCATCCCAGGGACTTCTGTTCGTCTACGGTCACGACTTCGACAACGAGCGTGACGCCTCGGGCGCAGCCAGCGATTTCATCCTCGACCACGCCCAAGCGGGAGATGGAGTGATCTTCCATATCGCGGCGACCCGCGTGGCCTATGAATTCTTCCGTTCCCTTCGCGCCGGGCAGAATACCGCCAGCCCTCGATTCCGCGCTCAACTCGGACCCGAAATTCTTTATCCTCATCATGCCGATGGGCTCGATTACCGGGACTTCACCGGCAAACCCACCGCCGAGATGCTGCGCAATATGACCTCTGGCCATCCCCGCGTCTGGGTCATGCTGATGAACAATGCACCTACCGGGAAACCGGATCCCACGACAGTGATGCTCACCCAAGTTCTTGCGGAATCGTTCCCGAAAGTGCAACGCTGGCAGTTCCCGCTGGTCGAAGTTCGTCTCTACAGCAGCCAATGAGCCCAAATCGAGGCAAAAAAAAGCCTCCCGCGCTCGCGAGAGGCTAAACTTTAGACGGCGGCTCACAACTATTTCGACTGATCGATCGTAATTCCACCGCTCTGGTTCTGCGCGGCTTTTTCTGCTTTCGCCTTCTTGATCCGCAAGGTTTCGTCAACCCAATGATCGGCAGTCTTCAGGTCTTCGGTGCGGGCAGCGAGATCGTCGCATTCCACATCGGCCCGTTCGCGATACATCAGGTTCATGTACGCCATGGCGTCATCGTAGTCCGGACGCAACTGAATCGCCTTATTCAGGCTGTCAATGCCTTCCTGGATTGCTGGCGCATTTTTTTCCTTCAATTCGTCGCAGACTTTTTTCTGCTCTTTGTTCTTGGCGTTCAGATGCTCATCCGGCTTCATGCCCAACTTGGCGCGCTCTTCCATGCGTGGCTGGTAGGCGGCGGTCCAGTCGATTACACCGATCGAGTAGTAAGGCTCGGGATCGTTCGGGTCGGAGTCCGACGCCAGGCGGTAATACTTTTTGGAATCGTCCCACTTCTTCATGTTCAGATACAGGTAAGCGATGCCCTTTGCGCTGTTGACTTTCTGCTCGCGCGAAGGCTTACCGTCAATCACTTTCTGATATTCATCGATCGCCTGCTGCGCCGTTCGCATATTATCCGGCGAATCTACGCCGGGAATGTATTGCGAGACGAATGCGGTCGCCAGATACATGCGCGCGTTGATCAACGAAGGATCCAGACGCACCGCTTCCTGGAAGTGGTCGATGGCCTGCTCGTAATGGTTGTCTTTATAGGCCTTGACGCCCTTGTTGAGCTGGTCGCGTGCCCGGAGTTTGTCGCATCCCAGTGAGGAGATGAGCGCCAGCCCTACCGCCGCCAGCGTTAGCATTCTTAAGTTCTTATTCATTGCGGTATTAGTCTCCCTCGCCACAGCATCCTAGGCCCAGAGACAGCGGTTTGACAAGCGGAGCCACCGGCGGCACGCAAGCGCGAGGCTTCCGTGCCGTGGGGCGAACGAGAAGAATGCCACTCCGGGCCTTACCCAGCGGGCAGTTTAGCTGCCCGACTCAATCTTCGCGGTAATCAGGCCGACCTTGTCCACGCCGGCAGCATGGGCAATATCGATCACGTTGGCGACATTGGCGAAAGGAATGGAATCGTCTCCCTTCACGAACATCACCTTTTCCGCGCGCTGCTTGTAAATGTCAGTCAGGCGCCCCTGCAGATTATCCCAGGTTGCGTCTTCAGTGTTGATCTTCACGCCTGGTTCCTGGCCTGGGCCACGGTCGATCAACTGCACGACAACGGTGCGGTCAGCAGGGGGGTTCTTGGGCGCGTTCGGCGGCGGCGGCTGGGGAACCAGCGCATCCAACCCTTTCGGCGTCACCGGCGAGATCACCATGAAGATGATCAGCAACACCAGGAGCACATCGATGAGCGGCGTAACGTTGATGTTCGCATTTTGGCCCCCGCTGGGGCCCACTGCCATACCCATGGTCGTTCTCCTCTATTGCCCTGCCGCCGGTGGAGCGGGCGGGGGTGTGCTTGTCTTTTTCTGATCGGTGAGCAAGCCCAGGTCATCGACCCCGGCAGCCCGGACGGCATCCACGACTTGCACCACGCCGCCAAAACGGGTGCGCATGTCCGCCTTCACGTACACGCGTTTATCCGCCTTGTTCGCCAAGCGATCTTTCACCTTGGTCGTCAAGTTGTCGACCTGAATCTGTTCGCTCCCAAAATAAACTTTGTTGTCGCGCGTAATGGAGACCAGCAACGCGTCTTCCTTATCCGCGTCCGGCATCTGCTCCGGGTTATTCACCTTCGCCATGTCCACGCTGATACCTTTTTGCAACATGGGCGTGACCACCATAAAGATGATCAGCAGTACCAGCATCACGTCCACCATGGGCGTGACGTTGATTTCTGAGGTGACCTTCGCTCCTTCGTTTCGTTTTGCGATTGCCATTGATATCCCTCGCTGACGCGATCCGCACTTTCCTGCTCCGCCTTGAAGTTGGAGAGCTCCGGCGCTGGAGCGTTCCAGCGCCGGACAAGCAACTCACTGCGGAAACCAGACCGCGATCTTCCTACCGGCGAATATCGCCGCGCTTCTTCAGGAAGTAGTCGATCAGTTCGCTCGACGAGTTATCCATCTCGACGTCGAACGCTTCCACTCGGCCGGTCAGGTAGTTGAACATCATGACGGCCGGGATGGCGACGAGCAGCCCGATGGCCGTCGTAACCAGCGCTTCCGCGATACCGCCGGCGACTGCTGCCAGGCCGGTGGCCTTCGAGTTGTTGATGCCGATGAACGCGTTCAGAATGCCCATCACCGTACCGAACAGTCCCACGAAGGGAGCAGTCGATCCGATGGTGGCGAGGCCGCCCAATCCACGCTTCAGTTCCGCGTGGACGATGGCTTCGGTGCGTTCCAGAGCGCGCTTTGAGGCTTCAATGGTTTCGCCGGGGATAGCGCCGGGGCTGTCCTGGTGAGCCTTGAATTCCATCAAACCGGCTGTGACTACCTTGGCCAGGTGGCTCTTCTTGTTGCGCTCCGCGACCTTGATAGCCTCATCGATGCGGCCATCGCGCAGTGCGCCGGCGACTGCCGGGGCAAAGGCGCGCGATTGCTTGCGGGCGGCGCTGTACGCCATCCAGCGATCGATCATCACACCGATCGACCAGCCCGACATGATGAACAGGATGATAACCACGGTTTTGGCCACCCACCCCATTGCGTGCCACAAGCCCAATGGATCGGTCGCCATGGCGCCGCCTTCCTGGACAATCCAGGTAGCTGCGGCGGGTACGTGACTGAGAATGACTCCAGCGTGAGTTGCGAACATGAGTTGCTTTTCCTCCTCGGAACTCTCTACTTACTTGGACTCTTTGATGCGCTTTGCGGTGCCACCGCTGGCTGAAACCGAAATCGCCGGCGGGCGTGCGGCGTGGGCCGCACTTACGCGGACTGCGCTGGCCATTTGCGACACGGCGGCGAGTCCGGACTCTCGAAGGCCCTTCCCAGCCACCATTCTTCAGGTAGGAAGGGGAGGACCATTACGCGGTTCTCGTTCTACAAAACCTTCAAAACTGCACCACTCGCCGGAGTTTAGCCTCCAGCCAGCGTGAAGTTCACCTGCACCGTAGTCTCAACTTCGACCGGTTCTCCGTTGAGCAGATACGGCTTGTACTTCCACTGCTTCACGGCCTCGATCGCAGCCGGGGCCAACATCGGATGCCCGCTGACCAACTGCAGGTTTTCGATGTTGCCATCTTTGCTGATCTGCGCCTGCAGGATCACGGTTCCCTGAATGCGAGCCTGGCGCGCCAGCGGCGGATAAGTCGGTGGTACCTTGCGTACCAGCAGTCCCGATTGTACGCCGGAGGAAACGCGCACACGTTGCGGTGTGGCAACCTTCGGCGCCACCGTGGGCGTAGAGCTGAGAATGCTGCCCATCACACCGCCCATGGATCCGCCCGGCACACCGCCGGGAACTCCTCCGACTACGCCCGTCGTCGCCATTGCCGGCGGCGGAGCTTCGTCTTCTTTGATCATCTGCACTTTCTTTGGAATCTTGGTGGGGGTGCGCAGCTCACCATTCACGATGTCGGTCTGAATCTGCTTGACGATTTTGACCGGAGCTGCGGCTGGCGGTGGAGGCGGTGGCGGCGGCGGGGGGGCCACCAGGAATGTCATTAATTGCTGTTTCGGCAAGGCTTCCGTGAAAATCAGCGGGATCAGCACCATGACGCCGATAATCATCATCTGTATCGCGAAGGACACAATCGACGTCCACCCGCGCTTCGTTTTCAGCCTGCCGCCGGACTCGATAAGACTGTCTTCAAACATGAGATTCTCCCCAAACTTCTTCAGACCCCTACGAATACTTAGACACCGGCTAATTCTCCTTTGCTCCCGATTTCTTTAGCCACGCCAGGGGTCCTTTTTTCGACCAAAACGGCGCGCTGAGCAAACCTCTTATACCTACATAAGAAGGCCTAAACCAATGATTCCGAAGGCGCCATAGGGTAACTTACCTAGCTTTGCCCGGCATGGCCACCGGACGTCTGCCCTTTTCAATCCGCCAATCCTGATATGCCACCAGGATCGGTGCTGCAATCGCGATGGACGAATACGTCCCGATCAGGATGCCGATTACCAGCGCGAGGCTGAATCCACGAAGCACCTCGCCGCCGAATAAAAAGAGTGCCAGTACGGTAAGGAAGGTAAGGCCCGCTGTCAAGATCGTTCTGCTCAGGGTCTGATTAATACTCCGGTTGACGATATCTGCCAACTTCTCGCGCCGCATGAGTTTAATGTTTTCCCGGATGCGGTCAAATACCACGATCGTGTCGTTATTAGAGTAACCAATCAGCGTGAGAATGGCCGCAATCACGGTCAGGGAAATCTCCGTATTTGTCAACGAAAAAGCCCCTACGGTGATCAACGTATCGTGAAACACCGTAATGACGGCGGCCACGCCATAAATCCATTCAAACCGGAATCCCAGGTAAACCAGCATTCCTAGCAGCGAATAAAGCGTGGCCAGACCGGCCTGGGTCCGCAGTTGGCCCCCGACCTGGGGCCCGACGATCTCCACGTTAAAAACTCCAAAATCGGACAGGAAAAATCCGTCCGGGAGCACGGCGGCAACCGCCGGATCCACGCCAGGCGCGCCCTTCAGCTGATCGAATGAATCGAAGACCCAGCCCAGCGTTTTGTCGCGGTAATCCAAAATCGCCTTCGCCTGCGCCGAATATTTCTGATCGGCATCGGTGCCGAGATGCATCGGATCCTTATCCATCAAAAAATTCTTGACCGTCAGAAAGCTGGAGTTATTCAGGTCTTGTTTACCTGCGGAAGCGTTTTTTTCCAGCGCCTGGATGATTTTTTGCTTGCCCTGATCGAGCGCCTTCTCGCTGGTCTCGCGCACATCCAGGTCAATCAGCACCTTGTTGAGCGAGGCCAGGTCATAGGGTTGAATCTTGGGATTGTGCAGACCGGCCCGATCCAGTTCGGCACGCACCGCCTGGACATCAGGCTTGTGCGTGAACTTCACGTACACGAGCGTACCGCCGCGGAAATCTACGCCCCACGGGATGTGGTGCCAGAACAACATGGAGAGCACGCCCGCAACGCTAAAAATCAACGAAAAGGCGAGAAAATACCACTTCTTCCCAAGAAAATCTATGTTTACGCTATGAAAGAACTCCACCGGTTTGTCTAGCCCCTTATCTTTCTAACTATTTGGTAATTGTGAAATTTGGTAATTTTGTAATTGCAAACCTTTAGCCGTGCCGCTTTTTCGAATTTCTCAATTACCAAATTCCCCAATTACTCAATCTTCTAAATGCTAAGCGCTTCTCCGCGCTGCTTGCGGCTGAGCACCCACTCGAAAATCGCGCGCGACACGAACACCGCCGTAAACAGGTTGGCCAACAAGCCAAACGTGAGCGTGGTGGCAAACCCTTTCACTGGGCCGGAGCCGAAAATGAACAGAATGGCGGCCGATACGATGGTCGTAACGTGCGTATCAACGATAGTGATCCAGGCATGGCTGAACCCCTGATCTACGGCCGACGGCGGCGTCTTGCCGTTGCGCAATTCTTCCCGAATGCGCTCAAAGATCAGCACATTTGAATCCACGCCCATACCGACCGTCAGGATCACTCCCGCAATTCCCGGCAAAGTGAGCGCGACGTTCACTCCCGCAATCGTCGACCACCCCAGAAATCCGAGCAGAATAATCAGGTTCATGATGAGCGCCACATCCGCATTGATCCCCGCTCCGCGGTAATAGACGAGCATGAAAATCAACACCGCGACCATGCCGACCACCGCAGCGCGCACGCCTGAGCGAATCGAATCCGCTCCCAGCGATGGTCCAATCGTGCGCTCCTCCAAGTACTTGATGCTGGCCGGCAGCGCGCCCGAGTTCAGGATCATCGCAAGATCCTTAGCCGACTGATTGTCCATGTGCCCGCGAATTTCCACTTGGTCGCGAATGGGTTCGTCAATCGTTGCCACTTCCCGCACCTTACCGTCGAGCACTACGCCCAGGCTATCTTTGACGTGGGCTGAGGTGAAGGAGAAGAAACGCTGGCCGCCTTCCCCGGTTAACTGGAAATTCACATCCGGCTGGCCGTTTTGATCGGAGCTGGGGCTGGCATGGCGCAGGTCCTTGCCGCTGATCGCAGACACCCGCGACACAAAAAACCATTGCTCACCTTCAGCGTGCCCGCCGAGGGTGTTCCCCGGGAGCAGCATCTGGTCCACAGGAACGATGCCGCCTTTCTCCTGCAGCGCCGCCTGCTCACTCGGATACGGCCCGCCAATCACCTGTTTGATCTCGAGCATGGCCGTGTTCTGCATGATGTCTTTCACGCGCTCGGGGTCGTCCACACTCGGCAACTGCACCAGAATCTGGTATTGCCCCAGGCCATGTTCCTGGATGGTCGGCTCGCTGACGCCGAGAGCGTCCACACGATTCCGGATCGTCTCAATCGCCTGGGTCACGGCCTTGCTCTTCAGATCCCGCAGCATCGAAGGCTTCATCGCCATATTCCAGGAATTGTCAGGGCCGCCGGTGACGTCATATTCCGGCAGACGGTCCTGCACGATGCTGACCAGGTCCCCGCGCGCGCCGGGCTGGACGCCTTTGATCACGATGTGGTCCGGATTGTTCTGCGGATCGGGCTGGGAGATATCGGAGTAGTCGATTTTGTGCGCGCGGAACTGGTCCTTCAATACCTCGATCGCATTCTGCGCATCCACATTGACTGCGTCATTCACCTGTACCTGCAGGATCAGGTGGGTTCCACCCTTCAAATCGAGCCCCAGGTGAATGTGATCGGTCAAAGCATCCAACAGCCCCTGGCCCGACAGACTCTTCGGAATCCCGAAGATTCCGAAAAGAAAGAAGAGCGTCGTGCCTACGATGAGTCCCCACTTCCAGAGTAGATTCTTGTTCATATAAATTCAGTGTTCAGTGGCTAGTGGTCGGTAATCAGTCAGACACCTGATCCCTGACCACTGGCCACTTATTTTGTCTTCACTTCGTCCTCGGCCGTGCTGACTTGCACCACCGAGGCCTTGGTGACTTCCACCAGCAGATTTTGCGGCGGGACGCGCAGATGAATGCAGTCATCTTTGAGTGCCATAATCGTACCCCGCAAGCCGCCGCTGGTTGTCACCCGGTCTCCGGTTTTGAGCTGATCCAGCATGCCCTGCCATTTTTTCTGGCGCCGCTGCTGCGGCAAAATCAATAGAAAATAAAAAATGGCGAAGATGAGAACGAGCGGAGCAATCCCGAGCCATCCCATACCACCGCCACCGGTCTGTACCGCCAAAATATATTGCATTCTCGTTTGAGGTCTGAGCGGATGATTTCCGCGAAAAGCCGCCCGCGCCCATCAGCGCCGCGGGAGTTGTTATGTCACCACGGGATTTGGATCGACTTCAGCCGGTGCTACGGCTTCAGGCGTGAATCCGGGGAGCGCTTCCCATCCATCCTACGCTTTCGGTCGCGACCACACAGCAGACGGAAAACGGGACACTTCCCCAAGTGAGATAGAATGCCGCACCCGCTGCATAGTGTCAAGGTAGAAACTCAGGTTGTGGATGGTGTTCAAGACCTGCGCCAATACTTCGTTGGATGCATAAAGATGCCGTAAGTAGGCCCGCGAGTAGCGCTGGCACACGCGGCAGCCGCAATTGGGATCGAGCGGCCCCGAATCCTGCGCATACCGCGCCTGCTTGATCGAGACCTTGCCCTCGGACGTGAACAGCAGCCCGTGCCGCGCCGCCCGCGTGGGCAGCACGCAGTCCATCATGTCCACGCCGAGATTGGCGTATTCGACAATCTCCTCAGGAGTGCCAACGCCCATCAGGTAGCGCGGCTTGTCCTTCGGCAGATACTCAAGCGTGGACTCGACAATCTCCCGGGTAAGCTCCCGCGGCTCGCCCACGCTGAGCCCGCCGATCGCGTAGCCGGGAAACCCGATCTCGATGGTGCGCTCGGCCGACTCTTTGCGCAGCGCCCGATCCATCCCGCCCTGCACAATGCCGAATAGGGCCTGTGTTGAGCAGTACTCAGTACTCAGTACTCGGTTGTCAGATTTCTCACTCCCAATATCTTCTGAAAGAAGGCTCGCACCGCCATCCGTTGCCGGCGCCGAGTACTGAGTACTGGGTACTGAGTACTGAGTACTGGGTACCGAGTACTGCTTCCAAGGCACTTCATTCTTATGCTCCTCGAAATACCTCTTGCTGCGCGCCGCCCAGCGCGCCGTCAACTCCATGGAAGCCCTTAACCGGGCCGCGTCCGCCGGGTACTCCGTGCACTCATCAAACGCCATGATGATGTCGGCGCCCAGCCCGATCTGTGCCTCGATCGCGCTCTCGGGAGTAAAAAAATGAGACGAGCCGTCCAGGTGCGAGCGAAACGTCACGCCCTCTTCCGTGATCTTGCGCAATTCGCTCAAGCTAAAAACCTGGAATCCGCCCGAGTCGGTCAGAATGGCCCGCCGCCACGACATGAACCCGTGCAGCCCGCCCATGCGGCGCACCGTTTCAACGCCCGGCCGCAGGTAGAGATGGTAGGTGTTCCCGAGAATGATCTGCGCGCCCAGATCTTCGAGAATGTCCTGCGGCACGCCCTTCACCGTGGCCGCGGTTCCGACCGGCATGAACACCGGCGTCTCAATCACCGCGTGCGGCGTGATCAACCGCCCCGCGCGCGCCTTACCGGCAATCTTTTCCCGCTGAAACGTAATAGACATTCCGAGAGGATTGTAACAACGGGCAGCGCCGCAATCCTGACCGTTGAACCGCTTCGTCACCGCCGATACTAAAATCCACCGATCATTTAACTCGCGCGTTGAAGCTGTTTGGGATGCACTTTCAGGCCCTAAAATCTGCTACCATGACCGCTTGGTGAGGTTGCGATGCCCCAATATGTGATCGAGCGAGAAATCCCGGGCGCAGGTAAGTTATCGGATGCAGAACTGCAGGCCGTCGCCAGAAAGTCGGTCGGCGTGTTGCGGGAACTGGGACCGGAGATCAAGTGGCTTCACTCCTATGTCACCGGCGATAAAATCTATTGTGTCTACCTGGCGCCGGATGAGGAAACCATTCGCGAACACGCCCGCCGCGGAGGGTTTCCGGCGAATCGCATTTCGGCAGTGCGCCGCATGATCGATCCGGACACCGCAAATTGATTTAAGCAGACTCTCGGCTTCCGCTTACGACTCGCAGTTCAGTGCCTCGTGGACGGCTTGCTCGACCGGCATTGCCCAACCTTCCATCCACGCCGTCAGGCCCGCAGCATTGCCGAGAGTTCGGCGGGCGAATTCCAGGGCTTTCTCCAGCCTTTGTTGCTCGGCGGAGATGAGCGGAACTCCCAACCGCTGGCGCAGCGCGGCCGCGGCTCCTGCCAGATGCAGCGATTGTTCCGGGTTCGATTGGGCAACCGCGCTTACGGCGAGACATTCCAGCGCCCGCGCGATGCCGCGTTTATAACCCAGATCCTGGAACATCTTGATGCTCTCGCCGTACAGGCGGCGTGCTTCGGCGTTGTTCCCTTGATCGCAGCTGAGACTTGCCAGATCGGAGAGAGCGCTTGCGATTCCCCAGTTGTCCCGCAGCCGGTGAAACTCTGCCAGGCTCTTCTCGCAATAGGACCGCGCGGCAGCCAAATCCGCTTTTTGCCGGGCAACGTCGCCCAGGTAATTCAACGTC
>Ga0070735_10001837_pt1 | contig 19804 bp, 16 predicted proteins | sample Coa_R1_FD_66443 | JGI IMG/M metagenome (GOLD analysis project Ga0070735, IMG submission 66443) | Surface soil microbial communities from Centralia Pennsylvania, which are recovering from an underground coalmine fire - Coalmine... | ecosystem: Environmental > Terrestrial > Soil > Unclassified ... | reverse complement strand
ACGCGGCGAGCGCGAGCGCCCCGGCCAGGAATCCCAGCGGCTTGCCCCGCAGGCCCGTCCGCATCCCCGCGTCGCCGCCGACCTCCAGCAGCGCCGCAAGCATGAGCAGCGAGATCACTCCGAGTCCGCGCACGATTGCCGTCGTCATCGGTATCTCCTCAAGGGCGTGGACGTCGCCCCGCCGGTCCTGCAAAGCGCCGGGCAGTCGCGGCATTCCTGCCCGCCGACTCTGTAGATCGTGGCCTGCGCTGCGGTTCGGTTGTCTTACTCCCGTCGGCGCCGCCACTGCTTCTCGTCAAAACCTGTCGCAGCACCAGGCGGGCGGGCCGGCCAGCAGCGACGCAAGCAGCGCGAAGGCCGCGTCGTCCGCCACAGTCACGAGGCCCTCCGCGCGCAGCTCGGTCAGGCCCGGCGAGCCGAGATACGCCTGCGCCAGCGCCTGGACCGGCAGCGTCACCTGCGCCGGACCAGCGCCCGCGGATACGGCTACCGAGCCGCCTTCGACTTCGACGTGCCGGACGCCGCCGTTCCAGGGCGCCGTTGCGTCGATCACCTGCAGCGTCAGCGCGCCGGCGAGGCCCGCCGGTGGCGAGAGTGCGGCTAGCGCGCCCTCCACGTCCACTATGCGCGCCATGAGGCGGGAGCGCAGCGACGTTTCGAGCTCACGATGCGCGAGCGCAATCCAGAGCGGGTCGTCCGCCGGCGCCTCCCAGCGGAACCTCTCGGTCTGCATGGCGTGGCGGCGCAGCAGCCCCAGCAGGCCGCGCCGGGCGCGAGGAGTCAGGGCGATCAGCTCGTCCAGACACGTCTCTACCGACGAGCCGCCGTGCATCTGGACATAACCTTCGGTGCGCCCGTCCGCCTCGTAGATGTAGGTGTAGGTCGTATGCTTGGGGCTCGCGTCGAAATGCCAGGCCCAGAGCGCCGGCCGGCGTACCATCATGCCGCGGTACCGGCGCGCGAGCGCCGCGTAGCACGCCTCGACGGCGCCGTGGTCAGCCGGGCCTGCCAGCCGGACCCGCTCGGTCTCGGGCGAGGGCGGCAGTACCCGGGCCGGCACGACGTATTTCCTCGTCGGCGCGGTCCAGGCGTAGCCCAGCCGGCCGTAGAACTCCCAGCTAAACGGCTCCAGGTAGGAGAGCAGGAACCCGCCCTCGCGCATACGCTCGAAGCAGGCGAGCAGTCCGGAGCCGGCGAGCCCGCGGCCTCGGCTGGCCGGCAGCACGCCGACGCCGCAGACGGCGCTCATCGGCAGCTCCGCCTCGCCATAGTGGACGCGCTCGTCGACCAGCACGATCGCCGCCTGGAGGCCCGCCTCGGTGACGACGCCGTACGTGGTCCTTCCGTCGGGCGTGCGGGCCTCCCAGGCGTCCCACTCCTCGATAGAGCGCGCGCCGTTCTCGAACGATTGGGACCAGATGTATCGCGCCTGCTGAAGCTCCAGGCCTGTGAGTTTGTGGAAGTTCATGGCAACTGGGCAATCGGCAATCGGCGGTGGGAATTCGGTTACAGTAGTTACGAGTGCCCACTGCCGATTGCCTACTGCCTCGACCTCTCCTGCCACCGCACGTAGATGTTGGCGATGACGTCGTCGATGGGTGCGCGATGCGTCTCCACGTCCAGCAGCGCGACCTGGTTCGCCGCGCAGGCGAGCAGCTCGGCGATGCCGGCCTCGCCGGCGTCGAATGCGTATTCATGGCGGCAGCCGAGCGACTCCGTAAGCGTGGCGCCTGGCAGCACAGGCGCAGTCGGCGAGTCGGTGTCGATGCGCAGCACGCGGCGGTCGGCGAACTCGCGGCGCAGCTGGTCGAACGGTCCGTCGAAGGCGATCTCGCCGCGGTGAATCATCACGATTCGGCCGGCGAGCTGCTCGAGCTCCGCCATGTCGTGGCTCGTCACGAGGACGGTCACCCGCCGCTGACGGTTCAAGTCCGCGATAAAGTCGAGCATCGAGCGCTTGGCGAGCACGTCCAGCCCAAGCGACGGTTCATCCAGGAACAGGATGTCCGGCTCGTGCAGCAGCGCCATGCCCAGGTCGGCGCGCATTCGCTGGCCCAGGCTCAGCTCGCGGACCGTGGTCCGGTAGAATTCGGCGATCCCGAGCACGTCGAGCACGTAGGCGAGCATCCGATCGTACCGCTCCCGCGGGATGTCCCAGACAACCCGCTTCCAATCATAGCTCGCCGCAACCGTGTGGTCCATCCAGAGCTCGGTCCGCTGCCCGAACACCACGCCGGCGCGGCTCATGTACGCCTCGCGCTGCCGGACCGGGTCCATCCCGAGCACGCGCACGGTGCCGCTGTCCGGGACGAGCATGCCGGAGGCGATCTTGACGGTGGTGCTCTTGCCCGCGCCGTTCGGGCCTGCGTAGGCTACGATCGCGCCGCGTGCCACCTCCAGGTCGATGTTCCGAAGCGCGGCGATCTCGCGATAGACCGGCCGGATCAGGCCGGCCACGATGTCGCCCATCCGGCCGGACCGCTGCCTCTGCCGGAATGTCTTGTTTACGCCGCGCAGCTCAAGTGCGATGTCCGTGCGCGAGGTATCGCTGCGAGCCGGTTCGGCCATAGTGGGCCAATCCCTTCCGAAATACCGCCGTCGCGATAAGGCCGAATCCGACGGCTGCGAGTGGCGTGACCCAGATGCTCGTGGGACGCGAATCCATTCCAAGCAGCGCTCTGCACGGCGCCCAGCCCAGGAATCCCACCGGCAGCAGGCCCAGCAGCGCGCCCTTGAGCGCCGGAGCAAGCCCCTCCAGGGGATACGGCCGAAGCTGGCGCAGCAGCCGGGAGGAGGCGCTGTTTATCTCCTCGGCGGCGCGGGGCGCCCAGAACGCCAGGCTGCCCCAGATGAACTGGAAGCTGAGCGCGACTACCGTGGACGCCGCGATATTCAGCGCAAGCGCGCCGTACCAGCCCGGCCCCTGCCGCAGGCCGAGGCGGCTGACGGCCCAGGCCATCAGCAGGACGCCGGGCAGAATCACCGCCGAGCCGGTGAACGGGCAGAAGCCTTCGGTCGCGAGCGCCATCCAGATCGGCTGCGGCTGCGCCAGGATGTGGTCGAGCTGCCCGCGGCCGATCCGCCGGCTGATGTAGGCCACGTTGAAGCCGCAGAACATCTCCATGACGCCGCCGCAGACGGCCGAATAGCTAAGCAGGAACAGCACTTGCGCCTGCGACCACGGACCAATACCGCCGAATCGCTGCGCGAGCAGCATCATGCCGAGCAGTCCGCCAAAGTTCAGCAGCGTGTCCGAAATCGACCAGGTGACGAAGGTCTTGGTGTCCCGCGTCACCCAGTGCAGATCCATCCTGGCATAGAGCGCCCAGAGGCGGCAAAGGCGAGTTAGAGTATTCATTGTGAGTGGCTCCAGGGGCCACCGGCGCCTCAATAGGTCCTATAGGTCTTATAGGTCTTGTATGTCCTATAGCACCGATAGCCACCGCGCCCTCTATCCTCCGTAGCTCACCATGCGCTCGCGCAGCTTCATCCAGGCGCGCATTGCGATGGGCCAGAGCAGCGCAGCCCAGGCGACCTGGAGCGCCATAAGCCGGACCGGATCCCCCTTTCCGACGTAGATCTGGAGCGGCGCCGAGGCCAGCGCTGCGAACGGGTTCCACGCCAGCGCGCGGCCGACGCCCCAGGGCATGAGCGCGAACGGGATGATCGCGCCGGAGAGCAGGCCGCCCACCGCGCGCCGCGACCGATCGACGATCCAGGGCGACAGCTCCATCCCGATCGCGATCGCGCCGGATATGTAGTCGATCGCCAGGCCGACGACGATCGCGAGCGCCAGGCTCATCAGGAAGAGCGCCGCGGCGGCCGGGCTGGCGGGAAGCGCGCGCACACCCAGCAGCGGTGCGCAGGCGAGCAGCGGCGCGGAGAAGAGCGCGAAGTTGACCGTCCAGAGCCCGCCGGCCTCGGCGGCGAACTGGCCAAACAGGCTCATCGGGCGCAGGAACCGGGCCGTGATCGTGCCGTCCCAGAAGGCGTCGGCCATGGTTGTGAAGCCGGCCATCGGCTCCGCGAACACCTCGCCGATAAGCGTATAGGTGAGGACCGTGGTGAGCGGCATCCCTCCGACTGCTCTGCGCCCGGCGAAGAGCGTTCTCCAGATCGCCAGGAGAAGCGCGACGCGCACGAAGCGGAGCAGATAGTCGATCAGGAAGAGCGGGCCGTCCCCGGCCATTCCGGACGCCGACATCATGGCCGTCTTGCCGTAGCGGCGCGCGGTGCGGATCGCCGACCGGCCGGCGTCGCCGATCGGGCTGCCGCCCTTGGGCGATCTGGCTCCTTCCGGGCGCCGTCGCTCCGCTAGAACGGATCGTTCATCCACATCGGCGGCCCTTCCAGCAGCGCGGCGAGCGATGCGAAGCCGGTCGCGTCCCGCACGTCGATGGCGTCTTCGCGGTGCAGCTCAGCCAGCGACGGCGTGCCGAAGTAGGCCTGGGACAGCTCGCGGATATCCAGGGCGACCTGCGGCTCCGCGCCGGTCCGCTCGGCGCGCGCCGAGCCGCCGCCGAACTCCAGGCGCCATCGGCCGGCATTCCACGGCGCGTTTACGTCCAGCACTTCAATCGCAACGCTGCCCTCCGCCTGGGCATCCGGCTGCCACGCGGCAATGGCGGCCGGCAGGTCGACGATGCGGCCCTGCGCGACCGGCTGGAGCCGCGTTTGCGTATCCCAGTGCATCAGCGTGGACCAGAGGCCGTCGTCCGCGGGCGCCGTCCATACGAACTGGTCGATCTGCATCTCATGGCGGCGCAGCAGTCCGAGCAGTCCGCGCCGGGCAGCCGGCGTAAGCGCCACGAGCTCCCGCAGCCGCGTCGATTCGCGCTTGCCGCCCATGTAGGTGAGATAGCCTTCGACGTGGCCGGACCGTTCGTAAACGTACGTGTATCGGTACTCCTTGTCCGAGCTGTTCAGGACCGTGTTCCAGTGCTTCTCGCATCGCGCGATCGGCCCCCGGTAGCGCCGCGAGAACTCCGTGTACGCCGCGACGATCGCCGCCCGGTCCGCCTGCGTCGCGGCTCGCACGCTCTCGGTCTCCGGCGCCGGCTTCAGCGCGCGGGTCCTCACCTCGTAGGTTCGCTGCACTCCCACCCAGGCCCAGCCGAGCCTGTCGTAGAATTCGAAGCTGAACGGGTGCAGGACCGAAACCGACTGGCCCTCTTCACGCATGCGCTCCAGCGTGTAGCGCAGGCAGTCGGCCGCGTAGCCTTTCCCCCGGCTGGCGGGAAGGCACGCGACGGCGGCGACGCCGCCCATGCGAGCGGCCGGCGCGGTCCCGAGCTGGATGCGGTAGTCCAGCACGCCGGCCATAGCCTGCAGGCCGCCCTCGTCCCATATGCCGAACGTTCGGCGAGCCAGCTTGTCGGGATGGTCGAGGAAGCTCATGTCCCGGCCGCCCTGCATGAATGCCTGGCTGCCTACGTAAAAGGCGGCCTCCCGCTCCTCCGGCCGTATCTCGCGTATCTCCAACCGCTGCGCCTCCCGCCGAGCGATAATAGGGGTTGACTTAGCAGACCCATCCTGCGATAATAGAATCAGACAAAGAAGGAGGTGGTGACTAGCATGGATTATAGTCAACGAGGTGAGCAGGCGGCTTAGCCTGTTTTAGCCTTCGGGTCATGAACGGGCAACCGTCTGACTCGCCTGCTGAAGCCCGGTGCGCTCTGCGTATCCGGGCTATAATTATGCCTGGCCACCGGCCGATTGTCAAGGCGACCGAACGGCCGCCAGGCCGCGGGTCGGCCGCGACAGCCTACGCGCCTCGCACAACCCGTCTCCGTGCTGCACCCGCGGTCCCATCGGCCGCGGCCCGGCCACCCTCCCCAAACTTGCCCCGTGTTTCCACCGCCCGTCTATCCGAGACAGGCGGGCCGACGGGCAGCCGCACGGCTGGCGGTAGTGGTTGCGCTATTCGCGCTCGACGCCGGACAAGTGCATCTTGGGTGGGTCACGAATTGCCTCCTCGGCGGGTCTGAATTCATCGTGTAGACGGGCTTCTGTTCGATTGTCGGGCCGCTCGAATCCGGCAATATTCCTTGGAAAAAACTAAGGCAAAAATAGTTTTGAAGACCTGGATTTATCCCTTGACACCGGGAGTCGGCGCGATTATAATGGTGGACGTGGGGCAAGTTTGAGGGGTTTCAGGGAGACTTAGGGATAACTTCGGGGAAACCCGACGCTCCTCGGCAAGACGGGTGAACTAGGGGCGATTCTTCAGCGGCCGAGGCAAAATGACGACCACCCTTCCTCGCATGCGAGGACGCAGCGAACACGCTCTGGACGAAAAGGGGCGCGTGATTTTGCCGCTGAAGTTCCGTGAAGCGCTGGGACCCGAGTTCATGCTCGTTACCAGTCCCGGACCGTGTCTGCGGGCCTATCCGATGGCGGTCTTCGATCGCATGGAGGACGATATTCGGAGCGCCAGTGTTTTCGACGAGGCGTGCACGGATATGCAGGCGATGCAGCGCATGTTTTACGAGGGCGACGTCTGCAGCCTGGACCAGCAGAACCGGCTGACCATTCCGCGGGCGCTTCGAAAGCATGCGGACTTCGGGCATCTGGACAACGACGCGGTCATCATCATCGGCATGGGCGATAAACTCGAGCTCTGGAGCGTGACCGCCTGGGCGGCCTACAAGCAGACGCTCGACGCGCAGACGCTCAACCGGGCCGCGGAGCGGCTGCGGCGGACCGGGATGGCGCAGAACACGGCGCCGGAAGCGGGCGACGGGCCGAGCCCCGCAGACGCGTAGCCGGCGATGCCGGACCATCCGCCGGGTGGGGGCGCCGCCTACCACGTCCCGGTTATGGTGGAGGAGGCGCTCGCCTATCTGGCGCCCGCACCCGGCGAGGTGTTTGCCGACGCGACGCTCGGCGGGGGCGGCCATAGCGCGGCGCTGGCCGAGAGGATTTCGCCCGGCGGAGCGCTCTACGGGATAGACCGTGACGTGGAAGCGCTGGAGACGGCGCGCGAGCGGCTGGGCCGGTTTCCGGACGTAGGCGTAACGCTGGTCCATTCGCGGTTCGGCGACCTCGATAGCAGCATTGACGCGCTGCCGGGCGGCGAGAGTCTACGATTCGACGGAGTGCTGTTTGACCTGGGCGTTTCCAGCCACCAATTGGACGCCGAGCGCGGGTTTTCGTTCAGGCGGGACGAGCGGCTCGATATGCGGATGGACGCTTCGGATCCATCGTCGATGACGGCGGCAGAGCTCCTGGCATCCGCGCCCGAGGCCGAGATCGCCCGGATCCTGTGGGAATACGGCGACGAAAAGTGGTCCCGCAGGATCGCACGTAGAATTGTCGAGCGCCGCGCGCAGGGCGCCCCTTTGGATACAACGCGACAGCTCGCCGAAATCGTCGAGCAGAGCGTGCCGAGGCCGGCCTGGCCGCGAGAAATACACGTGGCGACTCGTACGTTTCAGGCCGTGCGCATCGCAGTAAATTGTGAAATCGAGCAGCTCCAGGACGGGCTGCGGGCCGCATTCCACCGGCTTAAGCCGGGCGGCAGGCTGGTGGCCATCAGCTACCACTCGATCGAGGATCGAATCGTCAAACAGACGTTTGCGGCCTGGGCGGGCCGCACGCCGTCCGCGCCGGGCATGTCTCCGGCCGCGCTGCTTCCAGTCACGAATTCAAACGTCGCCACGCTGCTGACGCGGAAGCCCATTACGCCACGAGTTGCCGAAATCGAACGTAATCCGCGCGCTCGCAGCGCCAAGCTGCGCGCCCTGCGACGGGATTCGTGACCCCGGCAGCGAGGAAAACCGATGACATAGCTTTCTGACATACCGAGCCGTATGTTGTTTCACAACGACGCCCTGCCGCGCCGACCGTTCTGAGCGGCCCGCCTTTTCGGGCCTATCCCGCGCCGCGCAGCTGCGCACCGGGACCGCAATCCAATATTCATCCGGTATCCGGGAGTTTCAAAATGGTCACGGCACAACGGCAGCTAGCGATGCCCCATCCGGGAAGCCTCGCGCCGGCGCTCAAGCGTCCGATGCCCGCGCCCCCGCCGCGGGTGGGAGTCGTTCCGAAGTCGCGACGGCGATTGCACCAGGCGTGGATGACGATGCTCGTCATCGCGTCCGGCCTGGTTCTCTCGCTCGGGATCCTTTCGTTGTACGGCCGGATATGCCAGACGCAGGAGATCAACCGGCGGAGCGCGCTTTACACTCAGCTTAACGTGGCCAAGCAGCGCGGCGGCGAGCTGACCCTCCAGCGAGCCAAGGCGGAATCAGACGCGAATATCGCCGTGGACGCGGCTCGTCTCGGAATGATCCGCAAGACGGACAGCGACGCCGTGACGATTCCTTAGCGCAGCGAAACACAGCGGCCCACCCGCCAAAGCCCCAGAATTGGGGCGCGGGGGGCGAAGCGACCGGTCCCGCCAAAGTCCCCCCAGAATTGGGGGTTGGGGGCGCATTGCAAAAGCGGTAGGCGAAATGGCTGTCGGAACGATTGACAGATCGGACGTACTGAAGACCCGGGCGCGCGCCGCCTTCCTGTGCGTGGTGCTGGCCTATGGGGCGCTGATGGCTCGCCTCGCCTACATGCAGGGCTTGCGTGGCGCCGCGACCCGCGCAATCGCAATCACGAAGCGGACCGGCAAAATACCGCTCCCGTCCAGGCGCGGCATTATCTACGACCGCAACGGCGAGCCCTGCGCCATGAGCGTGGCGACGGCCAACATCGGCTTCGATCCGTCGCTGTTCGCGAAGCCGCAGAGCGACCCGCGCGCCGCCGCCGATGACGAGAAGAAGCTGCAAAAGAGCATCGCTCTCTTGGCTCAAATCCTCCATTGTCCGGAGCAGGAGGTCGCCTCGCAGGTTCAGCGCGCACGCGCCGAGTATCCGCAGTGGATGGCGACGAAGCACCACGAGCAGATGGACACGATCCTGAAGTCCGCGCGGTTCGCGGTCATCCGGCACAACATCGACGCGGACACGGTCGCCGCGTTCAACACGAATAAATTCAAGCTGAACGGCTTCTGGCTTCAGGAGGATACGAGGCGGAGTTACCTCCTTGGCGATAGCGGGCTGCAGGTGGTCGGATATGTGAACGACTACGGCAAGCCCGTGAGCGGCCTGGAGCTGACCTGCAACCATTGGCTGGACCGGCACGCCGGCTACCTGGTGGCCGAGCACGACGGCCTCGGACGGGAGATACCGGGGACCGAGACGCGGACCGAGCCGGCGCAGGACGGCGCCGACGTGCATCTGGCGATTGACAGCAGCATCCAGAAGATCGTTCGCGAAGAGCTGGAGACGGCGTTCGCCAAGCACCATCCCAACGGGGCCGAGGCGGTGGTGGTCGATCCGGCGACCGGCGACGTGCTGGCGATGGTGAGCCTGCCGACGTTCGATCCGAACAGCGAGCATCAGCGGCCGCCCGCCTCCGAATACACGATCGGCACGTACCAGTCCGAGCGCGTGGCCTGCCGCGTCTACGAGCCGGGGTCGACGCTGAAGACTCTGTCGATAGCCTCCGCGATCGATCGCGGGGTGATCACGGCGGACAGCACATTCCATTGCGGCGGCGGGCTGCTGGTCAACAACCGCGTCATCCACGACTCGCACGGGGAGGCGCACGGCGACCTGAGGCCGCAAGATATTCTGCGCGTTTCGTGCAACGTCTGTACGGCGCAGATCGGAATGAAGCTCGGACTCCCGACTCTGTATGAATCCGCGCGGCAGTTCGGCCTGGGCTCCAAGCTCAACACATTCCTGCCGATGGAGCAGCGCGGCTTCATGCGGGTGCCGGATCGGAAGCAGTACACTGCGCAGGCGGCGCGCGTCGCATTTGGCCAGGCGATAACGACGACTCCGCTGCACCTCGCGACCGCGTACGCCGCGCTCGCGAACAACGGCGTACTGATGAAGCCGCGCCTGGTGACGAAGCTTACTCGCGGCGATAAGGTGCTCCAGAAATGGGAGCCGACCCGCGTGCGGCAGGCGGTTTCGCCGAAGACCGCCGAGCAGATGATCGCCATGCTAAAGGGCGTCGTCACGAGCGGGACCGGCAAGGCGGCGTCCATCCGTGGGTACACCGTGGCCGGCAAGACCGGCACCGCGTCCAAGTACCGGCCGGGCGCCTACGTGGGGTCGTTCATCGGCCTGGTGCCCGCCACGCCCGGCGCGAAGTTCCGGGCCGTGATCCTTGTTGCGCTCGACGAACCGCACAACGGCTTTTACGGCGCCGACGTGGCGGCGCCTGTATTCCAGCAGATTGCCACCAGGCTCATGAGCCTGAAGGGAGTTGCCGAGGACGACCCCGACTGGTCGCAGTACAAGGCTGCGCACGGGCCGGTCCACGACAAACATGACTAGCTTTATCACGCTCTCCACACGAAGACAGCTCCGGTTCGACGTGTGGCCTCGGGGCCGCGCCAGTGTCGGGTTTGCGCGGCCCCTTTTTTCTTCGCAACATACAAACCTGTCATAATGATTGCGCTCGCAGCATCACACCTTTAACGTCCGGCAGGTGCAATCATGTCCGTCCAAAACTCGGCGCCCATTTCGGCGCTTGTATCGCGGCTCTCCAACGTCCGGATCGACGGCGATCCAAATGTCATGGTGTGCGGCCTATCGCACGACTCGCGGCGTGCTCGCCTTGGCGACCTGTTCGTCTGCCTGGCGGGCGCCACGCACGATGGGCATCGCTTCGCGGCGCAGGCCGTCTCCGCCGGTGCCGCGGCGCTGATGGTGAACGAAGGCGGATTCGAGCGCGCAGGAGTGGAGCCGCCGACGAGCCGTCCGATCATCACCGTCCCGGACACGCGCAAGGCGCTTCCGTTCGTGGCCTGCGCACTCTGCGGCGACCCGTCGCACGCGATGACCGTGATCGGCGTGACCGGCACCAACGGCAAGACGACCACGACTCGGATGATCGCTTCCATCCTGCGCGCGTCGGGCTTGTCCGTGGGAACGATCGGAACGCTTGGCGCGGAGCTGGACGGACGGCCGATACCGAGCGAGTACACGACGCCGGAGGCCGATCAGCTCCAGGCGGTGCTGGCCCGTATGCGAGACGCCGGAGCAGGGGCCGTGGTGATGGAGGTGTCGTCCCACGCGCTCTCGCAGCACCGCACAGATGGCATCGCCTTTAGCGGGGCCGTGTTCACGAACCTGACGCAGGACCACCTGGATTATCATGGCTCGATGGACGCCTATTTCGCCGCCAAGGCCAAGCTCTTCGCGGACTACCCCGAGCGGTTCCCGCGGCCAGGCGGCGAGCCATTCGTGGCGGCGATCAACGTGACCACGTGGCACGGCGAGTACATCTCGAAGATGACGCGCGGCGACGTGATAACCTATGCGCTGGACGGCAAACCGGCAATGCTGCGCGCCGAATCGGTGCGCGCCGAGCCGGAGCAGACCCGGTTCGAGGCCGTCTACGGGAGCGGCGCGGACGAGCTCCGCGTGCCGATCGCGCTGCCGGTCGGAGGCGCGTTCCAGGTCGGCAATGCGCTTGCCGCTGCGGCCGTAACCCTTGGCCTGGGAGCATCGTGGGACCGCATCACGGCCGGCCTCGAGGGGCTCGCCGCGGTCCCCGGCCGGTTCGAGGCGGTCCCGACCGGCAGCCGCGGGTTCAGCGTCGTGGTGGACTACGCGCACACGCCGGACGGGCTGGAGAACCTGTTGGAATCGGCGCGCGAGCTTGGCCCGGAGCGGATCATCCTCGTTTTCGGCTGCGGCGGCGATCGCGACCGGGTCAAGCGTCCGCTGATGGGCAGGCTCGCCGCGACCCTGGCCGACTACGCGGTGGTGACCTCGGACAATCCGCGCAGCGAGCAGCCGAGAGCGATCATCGATGAGATCCTCGGCGGCATGGAGTGCGGCGATGCGCAGCGCGCCGCCGTCGCCGTCGAGCCGGACCGGCGCGCCGCGATCTACCTGGCACTGTCGCGGGCGCAGCCGGGCGATATGGTGCTCATCGCCGGCAAGGGCCACGAGGACTACCAGATCGTAGGCGGCCGGACCCTGCCGTTCGACGATCGGCAGGTGGCCCGCGACTGGCTTGAACGAGAGGGAGCGTGATGGAGCCGACCGCTCTGCGCGATCTGATCGCCAACACGGCCGTGTTGGCCACAGGCGCCGATGCCTCGAGCGCGACCGTTGCCGGAGTCGCAATCGATTCGCGGTCGGCGGCGCCCGGCGATCTCTTCGTCGCGCTCAGGGGCGAGCGGTCCGACGGACATCGGTTCGTCGCCCAGGCGCTGGAGGCCGGCGCGGTCGGCGCGCTGGTATCTCAGCCGATCGAGGACGCGGCGCTGGGCCGCCTGATCGTCGTCGAGGATACGCTCCGCAGCCTGGGAGACATCGCCCGGGCCTATCGGCGCCGCTTCTCGCTGCCGCTGGTCGGGATAACCGGGAGTGTCGGCAAGACCTCGGTCAAGGAGATGTGCGCGGCCGTGCTGCGCACCCGGTTCGAGACGCATGCCAACGCCGGCAACTTCAACAATGAGATCGGCGTTCCGCTGACCCTGTTCGGACTGGAGCGGCGTCACACCGCGGCGATCCTGGAGCTGGGGATGCGCGCGCGCGGCGAGATCGACCGGCTGGCGGAGATCGCGGAACCCTCGATAGGCCTGATTACCAACATCGGGCACGCGCACCTTGAAATCCTGGGCTCGCGAGAGGAGATCGCCCGCGCAAAGGCGGAGCTTCTGGCGCGGCTGCCGGCCGGAGGCGCCGCGATTCTGCCGCGCCACGACCCGTTTTTCGAGCTGCTCAAAGCGGCTGTGCCGGTGGGGGTGCGGACGCTCACGTTCTCGTCCGATCCTGCCCTCGGCGCGGACGTAACGACGACGCCGGGGCCGGGATACTACGTCGCGGCGGCGCGCGGCGACCGGGCCACGGGCACCCTGCGGGCCGTCGGCGAGCACCACTACCGCAATGCCGCCGCGGTAATCGCTCTGGGCCTCGCCCTGGACGTTACTATGCCTGAAGCGGTCGCGGCCCTGGCCGAGTGGACCGGCGCGGAGGGAAGGCTCGTCGTGCGCGAGCTGCCGGCCGGCGTCACGGTGCTGGACGACTGCTACAACGCTGGGCCTGAGAGCATGCAGTCGGCGCTGGCGACGCTGGAGCGGATGACGGACGGCGGCGGCGTGGCGGTCTTGGGCGACATGCGCGAGCTGGGCGCCGGCGCGCCGGCGCTCCATCGCGCACTGGGCGCGGCGCTGGTCGCCGCGCGTCCGCGGCTGCTCATAACCGTAGGAGACCTGGCCGCCGAGATTGCGGCCGGCGCCGAGGCGGAGCTGAGCGGCGTGGCGGCGAAGCACGGCACGGACCTCCGGATCGCCATGGCGCACTATCCGGACGCCGGGGCGGCCGCGGCTGAAATTCGCCGGTACGTATGTGCCGCGGATACGATTCTCGTCAAGGGGTCGCGCGCGATGGAGATGGAGCGGATCGTGAGCGCCCTGACCGGCAGGCGGGACGCGCCCGCGCATGGCTAGCCTCGTGGCGGCGTTCGCGGCCGTCTTCGCAATGACGGCTGCGCCGGGCGCGGCGGCGATCGGATGGCTGCGGCGGTTGGGAGCGCGGCAGAATATAAGCGTGGACGCGCCGACGGCGCATGCCCTGAAACAGGGCACGCCGACGATGGGCGGCCTGATGTTCCTGGTCCCGTTCACGATCGCCGTCGGCGTGATCATTGCCGTCGCATCTCCTCGTGGTCTCGAGCCGGGTGCACTGCCGGTGTTCATGATGACGCTGGCATTCGCCGTTATCGGGTTTCTGGACGACTTTCTGAGCGCCCGGCGCGGCAAGAACCTTGGGCTGACGGCGCCGCAGAAGTTCCTGGCGCAGGCGCTGGTTGCGATCGGCTTCGTGCTCTGGCTTGCGCGCACGGGGGAGGCGGGCTCGACGCTGGTCCAGCTCCTGCCGGCGGCCGGCGGGCATCCGCCGTTGATCGTCGATCTCGCGTGGAGCTACTATCCGTTGGCGGCCCTGTTCATCGTCGGACTGAGCAATGCGACCAACATCACAGACGGACTGGACGGTCTCTTGAGCGGACAGTCGATTCTGATCTGCGTGGTTGCGGCAGCGCTGGTCGGACTCGCTCATCCGCATCTGTCGCTGTTGGTAGTCGCGCTCGCGGGCGGTCTGGCGGGGTTTCTCTGGTGGAACGCGCACCCGGCGCGCGTGTTCATGGGCGACACCGGCTCCCTCCCCATCGGCGCCGCGCTGGCGGGCGTGGCGCTCGCGGCGAAGCAGGAGGTGGGCATCATCGTCGCGTCGCTCGTCTGCTGGGTCGAGCTGATCTCGGTGATCGTTCAGGTGCTCGTCTTTAAGTGGCGCAAGCGGACGCGCGGCATCGAATACGCGAAGGCGAACCGCGTCCTGAAGCGCGCCCCGCTGCACCACCACTTCGAGGAGCTCGGCGTGCCCGAGACGGCGATAGTAACGCGGTTCTGGATCGCTGGCGCCCTAGCCGCGGCGCTAGCACTCATGTGGGGGCGCTTCGGCTGAGCAGGGCCGGGATTTCATCGCACCGGCGTATATGTCCTAAATGTCCTATCACGATCCTTTAACCACGCTCCACGCACAAGGGCACACACTATGGCCTTTGAAAACCTGAACAACCTAAAACACGCGCCGGTAAGCGTGATCGGGGCGGCGCGGAGCGGGATCTCCGCGACACGCGCGCTCCGCCGCCTCGGCGCCGACGTGACGCTATCGGACGCGAAGCCGGCGGACTCGCTGGGCGGCGCCGCGGTCGAGGCGGCCGCGACCGGCGCGCGCTGCGCCTTCGCTGCCACAGTCGACCAGGCGCTGCCGGGCAGGACGGCGCTCGTTGTGACCAGCCCCGGCGTTCCCGCGTCCGCGCCGGTCCTGCAGGCGGCACGGGAGCGGCGCATCCCGATCTGGTCCGAGATCGAGCTGGCGTACCGCATCGCGCGCGCGCCGATCCTCGCCGTAACCGGCACGAACGGCAAGACTACCACCGCGATGCTGCTGACCGCCATGTTGGACGAGTCCGGCAAGTCCGCGATCGTGTGCGGCAACGTGAGCGCCGACGACGTGAAGCGGACGCTGGTCGAGGCGGCCGAAGCGGCCCCGGCGGAGGCATTCCTGGTCGCGGAGATCAGCAGCTTCCAGCTTGAATGGGTGGAGAAGTTCGCGCCCCGCGTCGCGATCCTCACGAACGTTACGGCGGACCATCTGAACAGGCATCGCTGCTTCGAGGAGTACGTCGATGCCAAGGCGAGGATATTCGCGGCGCAGTGCCGCGACGACTGGGCCGTGGTGGGCTTCGACAATCCGGCCTCGCGCACGGTCGGACATCGCGACGTGCGCGGCAGGCGGATCTGGTTTGCCACGCAGGGTCCGCCGCCCGACTCCGGTCCGTGCGCCTGGCTCGACGGGCGAACGCTGCTCGTTCGGCTCGCGTGCGGAGCGGCGCCCGTCGCCGTAATGCGCGCGGACGAGATGCCGGAGACACTGCCGGGTGTCCACAGCATCGCTAACGTCCTGGCCGCCGCCTCCGCCGCGCTGGCCGTCGGCGCCGATCCCGCCGCGATCCGTCGGGCGGTCCGCTCCTTCGCGGGCGCGGCGCACCGGATGGAGCGGGTCGGCGACGTCCGCGGCGTCCGGTACGTGAACAACAGCATGTGCACCAACGTCGCAGCCGCGGTCTGCTCGCTGGAGGCGATGGACCGGCCGACGATCGTGATCGCAGGCGGCGCGGACAAGGGGCTGGACTTCTCGCCCCTTGCACCGGTCCTGTTTGCCAAGGCGAAGCGGGTCATCCTGATCGGTGCGGCGGCGGATAAGATGGAGGCGGCGATCCGCGCGGGCGGATTCGACGAGGTCGGCCGGGCCGAGAGCCTGGAGGGCGCTGTCGAGGCCGCGGCGGCGATGGCCGCGCCCGGCGATGCGGTCCTGCTGTCGCCGGCGTGTGCAAGCTTCGATATGTTCCGAGACTTTGAGGCGCGAGGCGCGGCGTTTCGCGCCGCGGTGCGCCGGCTGGAGACGCAAAATTGACCGCACATTCCACACCGTATCCGCGGCGTAACCTGGACTTCCTGCTCTTCGGGTCCACGCTGATCCTCGTCGTGGTGGGACTTCTGATGGTAGTGGATTCCAGCTACGTGCAGGAGCTCAACCACAACAAGGCGATCTTTCACTTCCTCGGCAAGCAGGCGACCGGGGCGATTATCGGCCTCGCAGCCATGCTGCTCATCATGCGCGTCGGCTATTGGCGGCTGAGAGCGGTCGCGTTTCCGCTGGCGGTCGTCGGCGTGCTCCTGCTGTTCGCCTGCTTTATCCCGCACATCGGCTACTCGGAGAACAACGCCACGCGCTGGATCGGCACGAAGAGCATCCATCTACAGCCCTCCGAGTTCGCCAAGCTGTTCCTTATCATCTATGTTGCGAAGCTGCTCTCGCTGCCGCGCGCGAAGCCGCGCCGTGGAGAGAACGCGCTGCTCCTGTGGCTCGGACCGCCGCTCGCCATCATGGCGATCTACGTGGTGCTGATCGAGCGGGAGCCGGATCTCGGAACGGCGGCCGTGCTGTTTCTCGCGGTCATGGTTCAGCTCTTCCTGGCAGGCGTACGGAAGCGCCATCTCGCAATCATCCTCGGCGTCACAGCGATGTGCGCCATTCTCTTCGTGTCCGTGTTCCAGCATCGCGGCCATAGGATCGAAACCTTCCTGCACCCCGAGCGCGACCCGCAGGGCCGGGGTTTCCAGATGACGCACGCCACGCTTGCCGTCGCGTCCGGCGAATGGCTCGGCATGGGCTGGGGACGCGGTCGCGAGAAGTACTACCTGCCGGAGGCGAACAGCGACTTCGTGTTTGCGACGATGGCGGAGGAGCTGGGCTTTGTCGGCGTGCTTCCCGTGATCGGTCTCCTGGTGATCGTGGGCGTCCGCGGATTCATGATCGCGCAGCGGGCCCGGGACCGATTCGGGGCGCTGCTGGCCGGCGGCCTGACCGCGCTCATAAGCTGGCAGGCGCTCATCAACATGGGAGTCGCCACCGGCTCCATCCCGGCCACCGGCGTGCCGCTGCCGTTCATCAGCTACGGCTCGTCGTCGCTCGTAATGCTGCTCGCGAGCATCGGAGTGCTGCTCAGTATCTCGCAGCATCCCGCGCCTCCCGGCCAGCCGGCCAGCGACCGATAGCATGCGAATCGTCGTGAGCGGCGGCGGCACCGGGGGCCACATCTATCCGGCGCTGGCGACCTGCGAGGGCCTGAAGCGGAAGCTGCCGGACTGCGATCTGCTCTACATCGGCAGCGATGCCGGCATGGAGATGGAGATCGTTCCAAGGGCGGGCGTCCCGTTCCAGGGCGTGCCGGCCCGCAAGTTGCGAAAGCTGCTTTCGCCCGCGACAGCCGGGGTCGCGCTGTCACTGTTCAAGGGGTTCCGCGAGGCGCGCCGCTACATTCGCGCGTTCCAGGCGGACGCGGTCGTCGGGACGGGAGGCTACGTCGCGGCGGCTGCGGCGCTGGCCGGGGTTTCGCTGAAGATGCCGACGGTAATACTGGCGCCCGATTCGATCCCCGGCCGAACCAATCGCATGCTCGCCCGGTTTGCGCAGCGGATTTGCGTCGTATTCGACGAGACGGTCTCGCGCTTTCCGGCCGGCAAAACGGTCGTTACCGGTCTGCCGCTCCGCGCCGGGGTGGTTGCTCCGCCGGATATCGACAAGCGCGTGGCCCGCAGCCGGTTCGCGCCGCTCCAGCCGGACTGGTTCACGGTCCTGGTGATCGGCGGCAGCCAGGGAGCGCGCGCCGTGAATGACCGGATCGTCGCCGCCCTACCGGCTCTGCTCGCCGCTGGAATCCAGGTGCTGCACCAGGCCGGTCCGAATAACATCGCGGCGGTCACCGCCGCCGTCGAAAACCTGGGCCTCGTGCCGGACGCACCCTATTTCGCGGCCGGCTTCCTGGACGATACGCAGATGCCGCTGGCCTATCGCGCGGCGGATCTGATCGTCTGCCGCGGCGGGATATCGACGCTAAGCGAGGCGACGGCAAACGCGCTGCCCGCCGTGGTAGTCCCGCTGCCGACGGCCTACGCGGACCACCAGACGGCGAACGCGAAGGCCCTCGAGCGGGCAGGCGCCGCGCTCTGCCGGCCCGAATCGGCGCTGACCGCCGAGCGGCTGGCGGAGGAGCTGGCGGGGCTGAAGGCCGCGCCGGACCGGCTGGACGCGATGACGCAGGCGAGCCGGAAGATGAGCCGACCCAATGCCGCCGATAGCGTGGCGGAGATCGTATTGAGCCTGTGACAGGGCGATGCGCAGGGACAGCAAAAATCCAAAATCCAAAATCCAAAATCGATAATCCCGAGTTCGTGCACTTCATCGGGCTGGGCGGCATTGGGGTCAGCGCGCTGGCGCAGGTTGCGCAGGCCCGTGGCGCTCGGGTCTCCGGCTCCGACTCGCACGTCGATCTGGAGGCCAATCCTGCCCTGGCCCGGCTGATTGCGCACGGCGCGGAGTGCCACACGGGCCACCGCAGGTCTAACGTCGCCGAGGGCGTTACGCGCGTCGTGGCCACCGCTGCCGTCTCGGGTGATAATCCCGAGATCGTGGAGGCGCGGGACCGCGGCATCCCGGTGATCTCGCGCGCGGCCTGCCTCGGCGAGCTGATGGCGGCGCACCGCGGCCCGACGATCGCAGTTGGCGGCACCCACGGCAAGTCGACGACGACGGCGATGCTCGGCGTCCTGCTCCAGGGGGCCGGCCTCGACCCGACGGTCTTCGTCGGCGGAGAGGTGGCGCAGCTCGGCGGCAACGTTAGGATCGGCAGTCCGGACGGGCCCTTCGTCGCGGAGGCCTGCGAGGCCTACGACTCATTCCTGCATCTCCATCCGGACGTCGCTATAGTGACCAACGTCGAGGCCGATCACCTCGATCACTACGGCACGGAGGCGGGCGTCTTCGATGGCTTTCTCAAATTCGCGGAGGGCGTCGCCGACGGCGGCTCGATCGTCGCCTGCGCGGACGACGAGGGCGCGCGGCGGCTCGCGACGATGCTGCCCGCCGGCCACCGGGCGCGCGTCGTGACGTGCGGTATCGATGCGCCGGACGCCGATGTCGCGGCGCGCGGCCTGTGCCTCGGCGCGCGGCCAAGGTTCGAGCTCGTTGACCGGCGGACGGGCGGCGCAGCAGAGGTGCAGCTCGGCGTGCCGGGCCGGCACAACGTCGAGAACGCGCTGGCGGCCGCGGCGGCGGCCCTCCTTGCCGGCGCGTCGCTGGACCGCATCGCCGCCGGCCTGGGCGCGTTCCGGGGCACGGTGCGGCGCCAGGAGCGGCTGGGCGAGATCGAAGCGGCGGGCGGCAGGGCGCTCGTGATCGACGACTACGCGCACCACCCGACGGAGATTCGCGCCACCCTGGAAGCTATTCGCGGCGCCTACCCGTACCGAAGGCTGATCGCGGTGTTCCAGCCGCATCTCTATAGCCGAACGCGCGACTTCCTGGAGGAGTTCGGCCGGTCTCTCTCAACGGCGGACATGCTCGTCGTCACCGACGTCTATGCCGCGCGCGAGGAGCCGATCCCCGGCGTCGACTCCGCGGCGATCGTCGAGGCGGCGCGGCGCGCCCGCCCGGATCTGGACGCGACCTATATCCGCGATCGTCATGCGATACCGTCGCGCGTAGCGGGCATTGCGCGGGCCGGCGACCTGATCCTTTTTCTTGGCGCGGGCGACATTCGCGAGCAGGCCGAAGCGCTTGTCCGATTGGGCGCGCCCGCCGGAGCGGTCCTATGAGCGCCACAGGAGTACCGATGCGCCAGCGTAGATTACGAGTCGCCGTATTGATGGGCGGGA
>Ga0070735_10001836_pt1 | contig 19818 bp, 18 predicted proteins | sample Coa_R1_FD_66443 | JGI IMG/M metagenome (GOLD analysis project Ga0070735, IMG submission 66443) | Surface soil microbial communities from Centralia Pennsylvania, which are recovering from an underground coalmine fire - Coalmine... | ecosystem: Environmental > Terrestrial > Soil > Unclassified ... | reverse complement strand
TTTCTTTTTTGGTGGAGTTACGTCAGCCAACATGGTGATAGTGGTGAAGCAGGAGATGAGTTACATAGCCAGCGACGAACCATAGTGCCGCTTCGAGGATCCGCCAAAAACGTGGGGTCATTGCAGAAGAATACCCTTTTCCGAGGGCTACTGCTCGATCAGATGATGCATCCAGCCTTTGGAGTTTGGAAAGTTACCGACATCCCCCACTCCGCTTTCCTCAGAACCGTGCCGCTGCTGTGCCCTAGAGCAATGCTATGGCTATTCGGCGACGCCATCCGTGGAGATCTTCCGTCGGATTCATTTTGCGAGAGTAGGGCAAGCCGTGGTTGCTCGCGTCGTTTGACCTCACTCTCCCGCCGTTCTAAACTCCTCTCTCAGCGGGGTTTCCATGAAAACGAGTATCTGCTTTTTTCTGCTCTGTGCGCTCTTCTGCGTTGCTTTTGCCGACGACGAACATCACCAACATCACGAAGATCTGACCACTGCCCAATTAGGCACGGTGACTTTTCCCGTCTCTTGCGCGCCCAACGTGCAGAAGCCCTTCGAGCGCGGCGTAGCTCTGCTTCATTCTTTTTGGTATGAAGAAGCGGAGAAAGAATTTCAGCAAATCGCAGCCGACGATCCGACTTGCGCTATGGCTCATTGGGGAGTAGCCATGAGCCTGTGGCATCAACTCTGGAACAATCCCGATCCCCAAGTCATCGGAAAAGGCCTCGACGAAGTCCACGAGGCAAAGAACACGGGCGGTCAAACCACTCCGCGCGAGCAAGCCTACATAACGGCCATCTCTGCCTTCTACACGAACTCGAAAAAGCTCGATCATCATGCGCGCGCCAAAGCCTACTCCGACGCGATGAAGAAGGTCTATGAATCGTATCCCGACGATCACGAAGCGGCCGTCTTCTACGCGCTTTCTCTCTTAGCCTCCGAGCCTCCAAACGACGCGACGTTCGCCAACCGAAAGCAGGCCGCCGCGATCCTGGAAAAGCTCTTCGCCGTTGAACCGGATCATCCGGGCGTGGCTCACTATCTCATCCACAGCTATGACAAGCCTCAACTGGCGCAGCTTGGCCTGCCCGCCGCCCGCCGCTATGCTCAAATCGCGCCTGCAGCGCCCCATGCTCTCCATATGCCCTCGCACATCTTTGCCCGCGTCGGCCTGTGGCAGGATGACATCAACTCCAACCTGGCCTCCATCGCCGCTTCCCGCAAGGCTGCCGCCATGGGCATGGGCGGCGAAGGCCACCAATTTCACGCCATGGATTTTCTCTTTTACGCCTACATGCAAAGCGGACGCGATGCCGATGCCAGAGCGCTCATCGAAGAAATCCGCGCCATGCCTGACAAGAAAGACGACATGTATGGCAAGGGCTATGATCCGCACATGGCCGCCCTGGCGCACTTGACCGCTCTTTATCCCATCGAGATGAACGACTGGCCGGCAGCCGCGGCGCTCCAACCGATGGAAGTCGACAGCACGGCAGAGAATTCCATGATCTACTGGGCCCGCGCCATCGGCTCCGCACATCTTCATAAACCCGAAGATGTTCGTAAGGATATCGCGGCGATCGAGATCATTTATCAAAAGAATGTAAAGGAAAAATCCGAGTTCACTGATGTTATCGATGGCGACCGCAAAGAAGCTCAAGCCTGGCTCGCGTTCGCCGATGGCAAATATGACGACGCCGTGGAAGCCCTGCGTCCGATCGCAGACAAAGAAGATTCGCTCGGCGACGAACCTGAAGGCATTCCCGCGCGAGAGATGATCGCCGATATTCTTCTCGAGGCCAAGCGCCCGCAGCAGGCGCTGGCGGAATACCAAACTGACTTGAAATTGAACCCCAACCGCTTCGATGGCCTCTACGGCGCAGCCCGTGCCGCCGAAGCCGCCGGAAAGCCCAACGATGCGAATGAGTACTATGCGATGTTGCTGAAAGTATGCGACGGATCGAAATCAACTCGCCCCGAATTAACCCGAGCAAAAGAACTTCAGGCGCAGTCGCACAGCGAAGCCCTCAGGTAGCTGGCGCAGTTTGTTTTCTGCCCAAAGGCAAGGGACTTTGAAACTGCTGACTCCATTGCCGGCCGGGCGGCGGAGGATTAGGTTACAACACGGTTCTCTTCGGCTACACGTCCATACCACAGACCAGAATCCTTCACCGTGCGCGTCTGGTCGCGAAAATCGACGTAGGTAAGCCCGTAGCGTTCGGCATAGCCGTCGGCCCATTCGAAGTTGTCGAGCAGACTCCAGGCATGAAAAGCCCGCACCCGAGCGCCATCCGCAATCGCGCGTGCAAGCTCAATGAGTTCTTTGCGGAAGAAGTCAATGCGGCGCTGGTCGGGTACTCGACCATTCTCCTTCCCAAATGGCGAATCGAGATAACTGCAACCGCTTTCCGTGATCTCGATAACGGGGTAGTCATAGTCCCTGCTTATGCGCGCTACGAGGTCATAGATCCCGCGCGGCCAGACTTCGAGCCCACCATCTGTCAGAGGGCCTTCGGTGGGCATCACCGCATTCAGTTGTGTCCAGGCATCGCCGCCGTTCGCGGTGTCTTGGGTTTCGGTAGCGAGACTGCCGCTCGCACGATGAGCAACGCGGGAGTCAGAAACTATGCGGCGCGTGTAGTAATGAAACCCGATCCAATCGAGCGGAGCGAGCATCACTTTCTCATCGCCGGGACGGAAACCCATAGCCGCGTATGGAATTTCGCCCACGAAGGCTTTTGGGTAGCGCCCGTGGAGAGCGGTTTCCAGAAAGTAGACGTTGTTCATTGCGTGGTATCGCTCAGTGGCGGCGCGGTCGGCTTCGCTGTCAGTTTTCGGATACGCAGGCGACATACCACAGGCACTGCCCACAGTCGCTTTCGACGAGGCTGACTTGATGGACCGGAAGGCCTTACCCTGAGCCAGATTGATGGTGTGCGCGGCTTTGAGAAAATCGACGTAGCTGGCGCGACCGGGCGGGAATACGCCGGTTCCGTAGCCGAGATAGGCGACCGTCCAAGGCATGTTGAACGGTGCCCAGACGGTGATCCGGTCGCCGAGATGTTTGACAACGATGCCCGCATAGTCCGCAAAGTAACCGGCCAAGTCGCGGTTCGGCCATCCACCGCGCTGTTCCAGCGCCTGCGGGAGATCCCAGTGATAGAGAGTGCAGAAGGGACGAATGCCGGCTTCGAGCACGGCATCGACCACACGGCTATAGTGGTCGAGGCCCTTTTGATTCGGAGCGCCGGTGCCTGAAGGTTGGATGCGCGGCCACGAAATCGAGAAGCGATAGCTCTTCTGATTGAGCCGCTTGAGGATGGCGATGTCCTGAGGATAGAGGTGGTAGTGGTCGCAGGCGACGTCGCCAGTAGCGGCACCTTTGATTTTGCCCGTGCTATGAGCAAAGCGGTCCCAGATGGACTCGCCCTTGCCATCTTCGTTCCATGCGCCTTCAACCTGGTAGGCAGCCGTCGCCATGCCCCACAAGAAGCCATCTGGAAACCGTGCACTGCTTGTATCGGGCTCCGGTTCAGGCGGGCATTGGGGGCCACGTTCAGAAGAGCGTTTGATTGCGGGCGAATAGATATTACCGCTTCCTAGCAAAAGAGATCCCAGCAAGAATTCCCGCCGATTGAACATCCGGGCTGACCTCCTTCAGTTGAATCTTGATTGTGTCACGCTAGCTCGGAGAGCCGTAATCGATTGCGAAGTTGTTCGGCCTGCGAAAGCGACATCCGGTGGACTCGCTGCGCTAACGGTTGTGAGTCACTCGCGAATCGCCCATCATTTGGAAAATCTTCCGTGAATTAGCATTTTTCCAAGCAGCAAAAGAATCATGCCCGCTGCTCCCAGCAGAGCGTTGTACTCACGATGTTTGATATACAGATCCAGAGAAAATGCAGTTGAGTTGCGACCGCCTGGGCTGGTAAGCCGCGGAAATATTCTCGGCACTTGCAACGCATAATCATCGAATTCCGAAAAGTTCTGCCTCAGAAATACTTCCTCATCGCGAATCACGGGAATGTAGATCGCGAAGAACATCGCGACCAATGCTAATCCAAACCACCAACTGCGCGCGACAACCGCAAATCCGATGCCAATCAGCAGCGATCCTAGATAGAGAGGATTGCGCGTGTAGGCATAGGGTCCGGACGTCGCGAGCGATTCGTTCTTACGCACATGCCCGGAAGCCAGCGCGCGCACTAAGAGGCCCGGTACAATGCCAAGCAATCCGACCAGCATAGACTGCCATGTGGGCTGGGCCAGCCAGAAATACACCACGGCGAAAACGAATCCTAACGGAACGCGAATGCGCCGCGCAGTCCTGGACCAATCACTCACTGCATCCACCGAGCAGCCGCTCCGCGGCAGCCATTACCTCATCGGTTGATATGCCCAACATGCCCTCATCCGGTAAAGCGTGACGCTTATGCGTGGTGACGCTATCTGCGCTGCGCATCACAATGTTGCGGGTTCCGTAAGGTCCGTTTCGCGCGGGGTCCGTGGGACCGTAAATGCCCACCACCGGAATTCCCAGCGCCGCAGCCAGATGTAGCGGTCCTGTGTCGCCGCCGATGAAAAGGCGTGCCCGGCGCGTAAGTGCGATCAATTCGGAGATGCTGCAACTCACCGGGTACGCAGTTCCTTTGCTTGCGGCCTCGACCGCTGAGGCCAGTTCCTGTTCGCCCGGGCCGAAATTCACAATCGAACCGACGCCGATCTTACCCAACCCGTATGCCACTTCACCGTATCGCTCTGCCGGCCAGCGTTTTGCGCCCCATCCTGCTCCCGGATTCAGAATGGCAAAGTTATGAATGCCCATTTTCTCCAGTCGCTGCTGAATGCATTCCTCCGTTTTCGAGTCGCAAGGTAACGGGGTCGAAAGAATTGGCGGAACCCTGAGATCCTTCGACAGGGCCTGCGCAATAGAGAGGTATTGCTCGACGACGTGTCCGCCGCGGGTTCCAACCTTGCGCGTGTACCACAATGCTGCCGGCGACTCGCGTGGCTCCGCTGCGCCGTATACAACCTGCGCTCCAGAAAGCCGCGCTAGCATAGCCGACCGCATCGCGCCTTGAAGATCAAGAGCAATGTCGTAGCGGGTCTCGCGTACATCGTTCCAAACTTTGGCAATGCGCTGTAGGGTCGTAATCGAAGAGAGGGATTTTCCCCAGTTCTTCAGGCTTACGGTATGAACCTCATCCACCAAAGGCCGGACCGCGGATCGCGGGCCGCTTCGGGGAAAGGATGGTGAGCACAGTAATTCCGCCCACCGTTCTTCGATAATCCAGCCAAGGTGTGCGTGCGGGAATGCGTCGCGCAACGCATGGACCGCAGGCAAAGTATGGATCACATCCCCCATCGCACTGAGCCGCACGACAAGAATCCGGTCAACTTTTCTGGAGGGGATGAGCTCAGCCCTGCTGGCGTTCAAAGTCAACTCTGCCTCGGCGCAAGCCGCGTTCGAATAATCTCGCTTGTCGAGTGATCCTTATGGTCTCCGACAATAGCAACGCGCCCGCCGCATTCTATTAAGACGTCTCGTTCGGGTACGGTCTCGGTAGTGTAATCCGTGCCCTTCGCCTGAAAATCCGGGCGGATTTCGCGAATCAAAGCCCGAACGTCGAGTTCGGGAAAAACTACGACCGCATCGACGTCAGCAAGCGCTGCCACAATCTCAGCGCGTTCAGCTGCCGGCATGATAGGACGTCCTGCCCCCTTCAGTGTCCGGACCGATTCGTCCGAATTGATGGCCACCACCAGCTTTCCGCCCAACCTCTTGGCCCCTCGCAGATAACGCACATGGCCGACGTGCAGCAGATCGAAATTTCCGTTGGCAAGTATGATGCGTTCTTCCGCTCGCCGCCAGCCATCCACGCGCTCACGCAACTCCTCCCGCGTAACAATCTTTTCGTCGTTCATGTTGGTCGAGTAGGACGTCTATCTGTCTAATGGGGGCGAGTCGAAGGCGGAGCCTGATCTAGCGCTCGCAACAATTCTTCCCGGGATAGAGTCGCCGTGCCTCGCTTCATGACGACAATTCCCCCAGCGTAGTTCGCCAATTGCGCCGCCTCCTCAGTCGTCGCCCCCGCCGCCAATGCCGCGCTGAACGCGGCAATCACCGTATCTCCCGCCCCGGTTACATCTGCAATTTCGTCAGAGCCGAAAATCGGAATATCCACCGGCCGCTCCTTTTCATCGAATGCAACCATGCCGTCTTTACCGCGGGTAATCAATAGCGCTTGTAATTTCATCTGCTCCATGACTTGCCTGCCAGCCGCGACAACTTTTTCCCAGTCCTGTCCGATACGCGAGCCCAGGGCAGCTTCCACTTCCGGTTCATTCGGAGTTGCAGCGCTTACGCCGGAGTATTCGAGCAACCGGTATCGAGAATCCAGAATGATTGGCACCGCCCTTCTTCGCCCGCGCTCGCGCAGCGCGTTCACCAGTGCAGGAGTTGCCGAACCGTATCCATAGTCGGAAACCAGCAGAGCGTCTGATGCCCGCAGATACTCCCGCGCTGCCAGGAAGATCTCCCGAGTCAAATGGCGGTTGGGAGCAGCTTCCGGCTCACGATCCACGCGCACTACCTGTTGCCGCGCATTATGCGTCATACCAGCGAGAATGCGGGTTTTCGTGACCGTTGTGTAACTCTTGTCCTTTAAAACTCCACTCGTGGGAATCCGTTTGTGACGGAAATATTTAAGCAGCAGCCTTCCCGGTTCATCGTCGCCGATCGCGCCCACGGGGAGCACATTCACCCCCAGATCCGCGAGATTATTAACGGCGTTTGCACCGCCCCCCGGCACAACTGTGCGCTCACGATGCTTCAATATCAGTACTGGAGCTTCCCGCGAGACGCGTGAAATTTCCCCAAACACAAACTCATCCGCGACCAAATCCCCCAGCACCGTAATCGTCATCTTGGGAAATGTCTCGATGAGTTTTCGCAGCCGTTCGGCTTGCTTCACGTGTTTGGTCATCGCTTCCTTTTGGATCCCGCTACGTCTGAGGAATTCTCTCACAAGCCCCGGCGGCGTTCCTCGATTGTGTGCAGCATGGTATCGATTGCGTTAGAGGCGTCCGCGAGTTCCATTTTGACGGGAACGACCGCCAAAGGCGCGAGCGCAGAAAAATAGCCGCCCAGATTCACCGCGTCTTTCTCGGTTGTTACAAAGCCGTCTGCACTGCTGCGCTCCCGGATTAGCAGTAAGTCGCGAACATCCTTCTCCGTGTAGGCATGATGATCGCGGAAGAAAGCTTCGGCTGCGGGATCGACCCCCGCCGTCCGTAACTGCAGCAAAAAATTCTGTGGCCGGGCAATTCCACAAAATGCCACTGGATGAGCGGAAATCGGAGGAGTGGTTTTCGTAACGATCCCCCGCCGCACTCGCCACAATATTTTGCCAGCGAGCGGGAACGATTCGGCGGACGCCCCCCCGGTAAGTACCACAGCATCGGCACGTTGCAATGCCCGCAAAGGTTCTCGTAATCGCCCTACTGGGAGCAGGCGATCGCGGGCATCTTCCGGCGTCACCAATACAACATCGAAATCGCGGACGATACGACGATGTTGAAAACCGTCATCCAGCAAATGAAATTGAGGACCAAATCGTTGTTCAGCAAAATACCCGGCCGTATAACGGTCCTCGCCGACCACCACCGGTACTTGCAGGCGGCGGGCAATCAGCAAGGGCTCGTCGCCGAAATTCTGCGATGAGCCGCCTGGATCGACTAACGCAACTCCTCGCGTGTTCCGCGCATATCCCCGCGATAAGACATCAAACCTGATTCCGCGCGCCTTCAACAACTCACCCAGCAGAATAACGAACGGAGTTTTTCCCGACCCTCCAGTCGACAGATTCCCGACGCTAATCACCGGGCCTTTTAAGGAACGGGGAGCCAAAAGGCGCCGATCATAAAGGAAATTGCGAAAGCCGACTGCTGCCGCATATATGCCGGAGAGAGGATTCAGATTCATTGCCTGGCCAACAAGTCCTCAATCGCGTCAGCGGTTCGCGCGGTCGCGCCCGCCTGCGCTCTCACCGTCTCCGCCGCGCGATCACCCAGCCTATTCCGTTCTTCGGGTTCGGCCAATAACGTTAGAAAAGTCGTAGACAGTTCTCCCGGGTCTGCGATCTTGACCGCATCGCGCCTCTGAAACAGGGTCACGATATCGCGAAAGTTTTCCGTGTAGGTTCCGACGACTATTGCACGGCCATGCTGGGCTGGCTCGATAATGTTGTGGCCCCCGCGCGGCACAAGACTGCCGCCCACGAAAGCGATATCTGCAATCCCATAGATCGCAGCCAATTCACCGATGCTATCCAGCAAGAGGACGCGACCGGATAAACTCTCTTCCTGCCATTGGGATCGCCGATAGAAGCGAATCGACCTTTCTTTCAAGTACGCTGCCACGGCAGGGAATCGCTCCGGATGCCGCGGACCCAATATCATTACCCCGTTCGGATATTTCTTCAACACATCCTCGAACGCTTCCAATAGGAATGGTTCCTCCCCATCGACGGTACTGCCACAAACAATAACGGGGCCCGAGCCGTTTGCCGCAAATGAGGCGCGCAGGCACTCGACGACGGGTGGCGAGACTGGCGCAGCCACATCGAACTTCATATTTCCGCTGACGTGAATCTTATGGGCGCAGGCGCCAATCGCTTGCAGTCGATCCGCATCCTCGGGAGTTTGCGCAAGGAACAATTCAACATGGGCAAGCACTTTACCGATCAGGCCTCGAAAGCGGCGATACTGTGGGAACGAACGATCGGAGATGCGCGCATTAACCACGGTGATTCTTGCCCCCTCATCATGCGCCAGGCGCATGAAGTTCGGCCAAAATTCAGTTTCAGCAACGATCACGAGTTTGGGTCGAAGCGCCCGCAGATAGGGACGAATGGCAAGCGCAAAATCCATGGGAAAATAAAAAACACGATCCTCGCCAAAATGTTTTCGTGCTAGTTCCTGCCCGGTATCGGTGACCGTCGAAACGTACAGAGAGTGGCTGGGCAAGCGCCGCTGAAGCTCCTTCGCGAGTTCGAGAATGGCAAGAACCTCGCCGACAGAAACGGCATGAATCCAGATCACAGGCTCGTCGGCCGCGGGCAAACGCAAATGTTTCGACACGGCTCCGAGTCTTTCTGTCAGCCCGCGGCGATACTTTCCGTGGCGCAGCATCTGGAAGAGCCAGTACGGCAGGCTCACGACGACCGCCAGCGCCAGCGCCAAGGTGTAAAGAAAGCTATAGAGAGTGATCAAGTTCAGTCATTCTAAAACCTTCGCGCGTTTTTGTGGCCGTGGGGCGCGGCTCCGACGAGTTCAAACCGGCAAAAACACAACCAGTTTCCCTCTATAATCGGAAACATGCTGCCACTTGAGATGAGGAGCCGGATTTTAAAAGCGACGTCGATCGCCTGCATTATTTTTGCGGCTTCAGCAGCGCTGGCGGGCAAGGATTTTGTAAAACCAGTTGCCAGTCCCGCAAAGACCTATGCCGCCCATGACGATCACCCGAATGAGAAAGTTTCGATGGGCGCCGACCCCTACGATACGCGCGAGAAAGCGAAGATTTTTACCATTAATTTTGAAGAGCATGGGTACCTGCCGATTTTTTTCATTATCACCAATGATGGCGATCAGCCCATCTCTATCGCCAATATGGAGATCACGCTCATTACCGGCAGTCGCGACAAGTTGACTCCCGCTGGTTCCGATGACCTCTTTCGCCGCCTTAGCAATCCGCAGGCAAATACGCATCCGATCCCGATTCCGATTCCGCAGAAAAAAGCCAAGGGCGGAGTCAGTGAGAAGGAGCGTGAGGAAATCGAAGCCGCGCAATTCGCCGCGAGAGCCGTCGAGCCGCACACTACGCAGTCGGGATTTCTTTTCTTCGACGTGGGAGATATTTCTACTCCCCTCGCCGGCGCGCGCCTCTACGTTACTGGAGTGGACGACGCCAAGGGGAACGAGTTGATGTATTTTGAAATCCCACTCGTTAAATAATGAGTATGTCGACATTCGCCGATACTTCTGCGACTTCTTCCACAACCTACGAGCCGGTGATCGGCCTCGAAGTCCACGTTCAACTCCTGACGGCGACAAAAATATTCTGCTCCTGCTCTACGCGATTCGGAGCGCCTCCTAATACGAATGTGTGCCCGGTGTGTCTGGGTATGCCGGGAGCTTTACCGGTGCTCAATCGCAGGGCCGTCGAATTCGCTACGCTCGCCGCGATGGCGTTGAACTGCGGAGTTAACGAGACTTCGATTTTTGCCCGCAAGAACTACTTCTATCCCGACCTGCCCAAGGGCTATCAGATTTCGCAGTACGACAAGCCGCTGGCCGAGCATGGATTCATCGAGGTTCCTGCAAGTGGCGGCAAAAAGAAAATCGGCATCACACGCGTCCACCTGGAAGAAGATGCGGGCAAGAGCCTGCACGAAGGGTTTCCTGACTCCGATGAAAAAACCGCCATTGATCTGAACCGCACCGGCGTGCCGCTGATCGAAATCGTCAGCGAGCCGGATATTGCCACGCCCGACGAAGCTTACGAGTACTTAACGCGCCTCAGGGAAATCATTCTTTACACTGAAGTCAGCGATTGCAACATGGAGGAAGGATCGCTGCGCTGCGATGCCAATGTTAGCGTGCGCCCGCGAGGAAAGAAGGAATTTGGCACTAAAACTGAGATCAAAAATGTCAATTCATTCCGCTTCATCCGGGACGCACTCGTATACGAGATCGGCCGTCAAGTCGATGTGATTGAATCGGGCGGCAAAATCATTCAGGAAACCCGGCTCTATAACTCGCATGAAGGCAAAACCTACGGCATGCGCTCGAAAGAACAAGCGCATGACTATCGTTATTTTCCCGAACCCGACCTGCTCCCGCTCATTGTGGATAGAAAATGGAAGACCGAGATCGCGAAGGCTCTGCCCGAACTGCCGGAGCCGCGCCGCGCCCGCATGGTGAAAGCGTACGGCATCACGGAATACGATGCGCAAGTGCTGACGGTGACCAAGGCTCTGGCCGACCAATTCGAATCTGCCGCGAAAGCTGCGAAGAATCCCAAGCGGGTTGCAAATCTTGTTCAGGGAGAGTTGATGGGACGTCTGAAAGCCAATGGCATCGGCATCGAGCAGTCTCCGATTTCGATGCGAGGCATTGCCGCTTCGGCGGATTTAGTCGAAAGCGGAGCCATCTCCGGCAAGATGCTGAAGGATCTGTACGATCTTTGTTTTGCACGAAACAAGGATTTTCCCGCGGTCTACGAAGAGGAAGGCCGCCCGCAGCAGTCGACAGACTCTTCGGGACTGGAAACGATCATCGACGAAATCGTCGCCGCGAATCCCAAGCAACTGGAGCAGTACCGCGCCGGAAAGAAGACGATGATCGGCTTTTTCGTCGGCCAGGTGATGAAAGCTTCCAACGGGCAGGCCAACCCCCAGCTGGTGAATGAGTTGTTGGCCAAAAAGCTCGGCTAGTCATCCTTCGATTGGCGAGCGATGTAACCGAAGTACCATCCACCGGCGTGACTTCCGCAATCTGATTTAAGCGCCATCGCTCGATACGATGATCGAGGGTCCGTGTTCTTCCCGGCCATTCGACCATATGAAGATTAAGATCGATCGGATCATCAGCATTGCCACGTTGGTGGCCTCTCTTGTCGCTATTGTTCTTGTATTGAAGAAGCCGGCGCCAGTTGCCAGAACGCAAGCTCCGGCCGCAGTCGCCGCAAATGCCCAATCATTCAGCCAGAAGATGGAGCAATTCGATCAGGCGGTGCAGTCGAATGCGTCTCCCTCTCGCGGCACCGATCAAGCCGCGTCATATCCGCAAGCAGTGCCGTCATCTCAGTCCACATCTCAGGCATCATCAGGCGAGTCCGCGCCTGCGCAAACTCAAGCGCCGGATGCTTCGACTCCGCCCTCTCAATCCAAGGCCGAAGTGCATCTTAACTCTGACGAGGTGAGCGCCGTGCTGGCGCAAGCCTTGGGAGGCGCCGGTAACGAAGATCTCAACCCCAACGCCAGCCTTGGCAGCGGTGCGCCGAACATCAAAGATCAGCAGGTCAGCTTTGAGGGCGATACGGTGCATGGACAGTTCCTCACCGAGATCGCCGGGAAAGACGTGTGGGTCACGGTCTCAGGTCATCTTTCGTCGGAAAATGGATACGCAACTTTTGAACCTACCGAGTTCAAAATCGGCGATTTGCAGGTTCCAGTTTCCTTGGTGAATCCAGCGTTGCAGAAAAGGCTTCTGGAGCAAAAGGATCGCCTGAAGCTGCCGGAGAATGTCGGCGGTTTAAAAGTGGAGAAGGGCGAACTGGTTTTGCAGGGGAAGTAAAATCACTCATCCGGCTAGGCGATTCTCTGCGGCAACTTTTGCATACCATCGTCCCGAGTCCTTGATGGTTTGCCGCTGGGTTTTGAAGTCCGTATAAGCCAGCCCGAAGCGCTGGCTGAAACCCTCCGCCCATTCGAAGTTATCCATCAAGCTCCACGCGTGATAGCCGCGAACATCGGCGCCATCCGTAATTGCATGTGCGAGCGCCTGCAGATATTGCCGATGATAGCGGATACGGCGCTCGTCGTGAATCGCGCCGCTTGCATCGGGGCCAGTGTTAAACGAGCAACCGCTCTCCGTGATTTCGATTACCGGGCGACTGAAATCGCGCGTCAGGCGTGTCACCACGTCGTACAACGCCTGCGGCCAAATCTCCCAGCCGATATCGGTTTTTGGGCCTTGAGTGCCGCCTGCCATCTTTACCGGAAACAGCCATTCTTGCGGGTTGGTCAATCGCTCCATGTTCGTAGGTGCCGACGCGATAGTGCGATAGTAGAGATTCACTCCGATGAAGTCCAACGGCGCCTTCATTCTTTCGAGATCGCCCTCTTTGATGCTCATCACGCGCTCAGGCAGGAACGCCAGAGCATCGGGGTACTGGCCTTTGAGCGCTGTCTCCAGAAACCACAAGTTCGTAATGGCATGGGCCCGCTCGGCGGCAACTTTGTCCTCGGGAGAATCCGTCGCAGGCTCGCAGGCTGACATGCTGAAAGCCGTGCCCACGCGGGCTGACGGCCTCGCGGCTTTCAATGCGCGAAATCCCGCTCCCTGCGCGAGATTAACTGTGTGCGTTGCACGAAGAAAGTCGAACAAACTCTTTCGCCCGGGGGCGTGAGTCCCGTCCAGATATCCCAAATCGCAAAAAGCAGACGGTTCATTGAAGAGGCACCAGTCGGAGACGCGATCGCCAAAAGACCGCGCGACTACCTCGACGTAATCGGCGTACCGCGAAGCCGTATCGCGGTTCGTCCAGCCTCCAGCCTCCTCCAAGGCCTGCGGAAGATCCCAGTGATAAATCGTCACCAGCGGTCGAATGCGGGCCTGCAACAAAGCATCGATGAACCGGCTGTAATAGTCGAGTCCTTTGGAATTCAGCGCACCTGAGCCTGTCGGCTGAATCCGGGGCCACGAAAGTGAAAAGCGATGACTGTTCAGGTTCAGCGCTCGCAGCAGCGCGATATCGTCGCTCCAGCGATGGTATGAATCGCAAGCCACATCGCCTGAATCGCCATTCTTGATCTTGCCGGGGCTATGTGTGAACCGGTCCCAGATAGACTCTCCCTTGCCGTCTTGGTTCCACCCGCCCTCGATTTGATAAGCAGAGGTCGCTGTGCCCCAAAAAAAATTCTTCGGGAAGGGAGTCTCGGCCGCGTCGTCAAACCTCAGCGAATGCAAAGAAGACTCGATCGGGGCTGTGGTCCGAGCCGCGGTCGAGGATACAGTGCAGCCGGAGAGGACGCCCGCAGGGAGCGCAGCCAATGCTGCCAGAAAAGATTTTGCAAAGTCACGCCGTGTCAAAGGCAAGGTCGAACCCAGTTCGAAGCGAGATACGTTTCGATTCTAATTGTGTTTAACGAACGGTCCAGTCTTCTGGCCGGTGAGAGAGTTGTATAAAGTCTCGAGAAACACATCCTCGTTGACGAATTGGCCCGAATATTTCTTCCATGGATCGAGCAGCTTTGCCTGTTTCATCTGGTCGAGCGTCTTGCCTTCCTTCAGAGCACTCTGAACCACATCCCGAGTCTGTATCAGCATCTCAAGATAGGCTCGCATATCGTCCAGAGTCGAAACGTCGCCGTGGCCGGGGATTACTTTCACATCCGGCGGCAAATCGGAAATGACCTTCGCAACGGCATCGATCATGCCATTAATGCTTCCGCCGCTTTCCACGTCGATGAACGGAAACCCATAGGTGACGAAATCGTCGCCCATGTGCACGACATTGGAATGCGGGAAGAAGATGATGGAATCTCCATCCGTATGCCCGGCCGGGAAATGCAGGGCGCGGATGTCTTCGCCGTTCAGATGTACGGTCACGTCGTGATCGAAGGTGATGATGGGCAGAGCATCATGAGGTGCCGGCTTAACGTCCATGTGCACCGAAGCGCCATTGCCAGCCGTGCCACCGCTTTCGAGGCGCTTGCGCACATTATCTTGCGCGATAATCGGCGCCTGTTTCTGAAAATACTCGTTTCCGCCGGTGTGATCCCCATGATAGTGCGTGTTAATGACAAATCGCACCGGCTTATCGGTAATGCCTTTCAGCGCGGCCTGAATTTTATCGGCTAGCGGCGCATATTCATCGTCGACAATCACGATGCCATCGTCGCCGACGGAAACCCCAATGTTTCCGCCCGTTCCTTGCAACATGTAGACGTTGCCTGCTACCTTCGAAACCTTCATCTGAACTTTGCTGAAGTCCTGGTTTTGGGCGGCCACCAAGGCGGTGCACAGGGCAAAAAATATTCCCAGCTTGCGCATGAAATCTCCTTGAACTTTCGTCGGCTACGGGGAGACATTCTAAACCGGAAATAAGGTCCGCGCACTGCCGGCGGTGAACCCTGGCTGACGATCAGTAAAACCACATCGCCGGTTCGTTTTAGGCAGACCGTAAGGATCGCCGTGCGTTTTTCTGGCCGACGGGATTGGAGCATGAATCCGGATTATAGGCTTGGACGGAAATACCTAAGTCGCGACCACCCTGGAGTGCCCGAAGAGTCTCTCGATGAGGTTGGCCGCGCTGGCGAGTTGTTGCAATTCTTGAGGCGACAGGTCTTTCAGATAGGTGGCCAGGTACTCGATGCGCCGCTGCCTGCCTTGTTCAAGCAGGCGAGTGCCCTTGGTGGTGGCGCGGATTCGCATCCGGCGTCCGTCCGTGGCATCGTGTCCGATTTTGATCATTTTTGAGCGCTTCAGACCAGCCACTATCCGGCTCATCGTGGGTGGTTTTACCTGTTCCGCAGCCGCTAATTCGCCTAGCGTTTTCGGTCCGGCAAATACCAGAACCGATAAGGCGGAGAGCTGTGCCGGGCCCACGTGGGAAGCGAGATCTTGTTTTCTTACCCTTCGCAACAGGTGAATCGCCGCCGAGTGCAGACGGTCAGCGGTCGCAAGCACTTCAGCGGGCAGAGACGAAATTTCGGCCTTGACTTTTCCCATTCGATATAGTTAGCTATGCTAACTAATTCTACTTAGGAGGTCAAGGACATGAATATGACCGCAACAAACGCCAACGGAATCGGGATCTCACGCCTTGGTCAGGTTGCCGTGAATGCAAAGGATGTCGAACGGGCGGCCGCCTTCTACGAAGAGAAACTGGGCCTCAAGCTGCTTTTCAAAGCCCCTCCCGGATTGGCTTTCTTCGACTGCGGCGGTGTCAGGCTTATGCTCGATCGTGCGGAGAAGCCCGAGTTCGACCACCCCAGCTCGATTTTGTATTTTTCCGTGCCCGATATTCAGGCAGCCTACGGCAAGTTAAAAAATAGCGGCGTACGGTTTGAGGACGAGCCGCACGTGATCACAAGAATGCCCACCCACGACTTGTGGATGACATTTTTTCGCGACTCTGAAAATAATCTGCTCGCCTTGATGTGCGAAGTAGCGCGGTAATTTTCGTACGAGAATTAGGAACCAGCCTAGTAGTTGCCGACCAAACGCCGATCCGAACCTCTCGCGTTCCGGTTTTGCGAACTGCATTGACCTACCATGTCGGCAATGATGGCCTGCAATCCTGTTTCGTCGTCAAGCGCGGGCACTGTTCCCTGGTCTACTCCCTCCGTGCTTTGGCAATTGTCCACGCGGTAGACCTTTTTCGAGGTCGTAACGTTTTGATAAAAAAGCTGGCCTTCGGCCGCGGAATTGTTCTGGCACCATGAGCCGTTGCAACTCTCGGGCTTGCCGCACAGCCATCCGGTGATGGAAGTCTTTGGGTAGGTGAACGTGGAATCATTCAAACCATCCACGATACTCATCTCCTTCCATGCAGTGTATTGCGATTGTGGAACACGATTCCCGCTGTTGCAGGCATTGGCTCCAAGAGCGCCCGTCCAGTTCGAAACGGCTGTTTCTGCACCATCCACGTAAGTTGGCAAATCGGGCCACGACCCTTGTTGCCCCGTTTGACACTGATTTCCAGGGCAAACCGTCATGGAGGGTGAACTGGAGTTACAGCCAACCGACACATCGCTCAGAACTGGGCCTGACTGCAGTTCCACATGATTCAGATATTCATAGGCTCCGTACTCGGTGAGAGCGTAAGCGACTGCGGCCGATCCCGCGCTTGCGCCCTGCGCGCACATACCGCCGCCCGCGTATGTGTTTTTCTGGTTCAGCAGCCAGTCCATGATGGTAGCGGGCCGGCACGCGGCGGCTTTCAAACTATTGCCGGTTCCTGCGCCAGTGTCCTCCCAGGCCGTATCCCAGACGACCTGAACTGTCTGAAAATTGTTTGCCGGACTCGTGTATGCCTCGACAAACTGCTCAAAGCCGGGAGTCGTTCCATCCTGCCCGTTGAAGAAGACGATGGTTCCCTTGCTGCCCCGGGGATTTGTAACACCGTACACAAATCCCAGGTCCGATGTGTCCGGACAACTCACCGTGCTGCTGTAACAGGCTGTTCCCCTATCGAATCCCTCCGGACAGGACACCGACCTTACAGGGCCATTCACATGCCCCAACGGCAATGTCGACTGGGCGAATGTCCACCCAGAACACGAAATGATTGAAACGCAGATTCCGACAAGAATTACCGACGCTGGATTTCTCATGGGGGAGTATCCTCTCGCTGGATGAAAACGCCGCGATCTGTGAGGCGTGGATAGTTGAATGGGCCGGTAATGAAACCCGGCCAGTTGACTTCAAGCCTACCCCGAGATAATCGGCAATCCAACCTGCAGAAAGTACATGCCGCCGACGCGGTAGGACGTGTCCTGCCGGAAACGGAACGCAGGATCCGCAAGCCCTGCTATCATCGTTTGTTAGTCGGTGGTTAGAAGGACTCAATCGTATGCAGGACGAAGAGCCAGAAGAATCAATTCCTTATGTTTCCGGATCAGGAGAAGGACTCATGGAAGAGGGACCAGGTATGCATTCAGGCACACGCCGCAATGAAGATATCGCACTGGATCTTATGAAGTTTGTTGCCATGACCACGGGATACGGGCGGACTACATCGTCCGGCGTGGGATTTCAGGGAACAGGTTCGGCGGCCAAGCCCGAAGAGTACGCCGCGCACTTGCTGGAGTTATATGGAAAATGCCGTGCAGCCGTGGAGGGAAAGAAATGAGGCCTGCAGGAGATTCATCCTCCAGGTTCGCTTGCAGAGGTGCAAATCGGCGAACCGCAGCTTTGTAAGCCACGGTTCGCAGAAATACCTTACCGGCGTCCCTTCTTGGCTTTCTTCTTGGCTGTCTTCTTTGCTGCCTTCCGGGCAGGCTTCTTCGCTGTTTTTTTCTTCTTTGCCGGTTTTTTCGTAGGCTTCTTTTTCGCGGGCGCTTTCTTGGCTGGCTTCGCAGCTTTCTTTTTCGCGGCTGGCTTCTTGCTTCCGCCACTGGGCGCGGCAGGTTTAGGTGCCGGCGGCGGAGGAACAGGTTCGGCAGGCTCGTTCATCTCCGGTTCCGGCATGCCGGATTCTTCTTCCTCCTCTTCTTCCTCTTCAAAATCCTCTTCCAGCGATTCGCTGTAGGCGCCGCTATCGCCGAAGTCTTCATCTTCATCGCGCGCGTAGAGTGTGGGATTGTCGAACCTCATTGCTCCTCCTAATCTCGGTTTTAGGGCTCCCGGCGGCTCACGAGGAGTCGCCGGGTTGCCGAACATAGAAATTAAAAGACCACCAGAAACTTTGTGCTGGAACGGCGGGCGATTATAGCACGATGTTTGGTGCAGGCTGCAAGGGCAGCAACTACCGCCTGACCACTTTGTTATCACAGACCGCCGCAGCAGGAAAGAAGATTCCTGTTGCGAGCAAAGATTAAAGAGGATTAGAGAATCGGCGGGCTCTATTGGCTGGGACGCACGATGAGAATCATTCCCGGCCGCAGAGTCGCCACATTCTGGTTGCTTCGTTTCAACGCGGCCACCGTGGTTCTGTAAGTTGCGGCAATGGAGTAGAGCGTTTCGCCGGATTTTACCCGGTGGCGAAGAACGCTAGACTCGCCAAGAGCATCCTCTTTGACGGCTACGTTGGCGGACGAACCGGTTTCCGTCTTCGGAGTCTTTGCGCTGGCGATTTGCGTGGATTTCCTGGTATGGCTGGCGGGCCTTCGCGAACTCCGAGCGAGCTCAGCGTTGGGAGCTACCGGCAGATGCAGAGCCAGAACGGTTCGCCCGCGCAAGCCGTTGCCTCGTAGGCCGTTCCATCGCCGGACCATCTGTGGCGAAACACCAAAATTTTCCGCCACTGTTAGAACTGTGTCCCCTTTGCGAACCCTATATCGAGTAATCCGGCGGGCGTAGGTAGCGCTTTCCTCCGCATGCCTGCCTGGCGCGACCGGAATAATCACGTGAGAGTCGCTCTCGAGCGACGTACCCTCGAGATGGTTCGCGGCGGCAATGGAGTGCGCCGTGGTGTGATAAATCCGCGCCAGGGAAGCCAACGTATCTCCCGCATGCACTGTGGGATAACGCCACCACAAGCGCATTTCAGCCGGGATATCGGCAATGGCTGTCTGGTATTGCTGTTTCGTACCTGCCGGCAGATGAAGTTCGAAAGTCGAATCCTTCGGGGTAGTTAATCGCAAAAGGCTTGGATTTAACTGTTGGATTTGCTCGGGCGTCGAGCCCACACAGTCCGCGACCAGCCGTAAATCGACCGGATAGTTGATCGCGACCTTATCGAACGCAATTGGCTCGTCCATAGACACGTCTTCAAAGCCGTAATGCGTAAGATTTTTGGTCATGATCGTTACGGCCAGAATGATCGGGACGTAATTCCGCGTTTCCTTGGGCAGAACGTTGCGCCGGTACAGTTCCCAGAAGTCGGCGTAGCCCGTACGCTTGACGGCCGCCTGCACCGTGCCCGGCCCCGAGTTATACGCGGCCATCGCGAGGTACCAGTCGCCAAACTGAGCATACAAATCCCGCAAGTGGCGGGCAGCGGCGCGAGTGGACTTCTCTGGATCCTGGCGATCGTCCACCCAAAGCGTGCGATGCAGACCGTAACCTTTGGCGCGGCTGCCCATGAATTGCCAGATTCCGCGAGCGCCGGCCCGGGACACCGCCGTCGGCTGGAATCCTGATTCCGCCTGGGCCAGATAAATCAGATCCTGCGGAACCCCTTCTTCTCGCAGAACCCGCACCATCATGTCGTGGTAACGGCCTGAGCGCGCATAGGCGCGTTCGAAAACTCCGCGTCCATGATTCGAAAAATAACTGATGTAGCCTGCCACCTGGTCGGTCATCATCAGCGGCAGGTCAGAATGGGTCGACTTGATTTCAGCCTGCGCCCTCGCCTTGATCCCGGGGTCGGCC
>Ga0070735_10001834_pt1 | contig 19824 bp, 32 predicted proteins | sample Coa_R1_FD_66443 | JGI IMG/M metagenome (GOLD analysis project Ga0070735, IMG submission 66443) | Surface soil microbial communities from Centralia Pennsylvania, which are recovering from an underground coalmine fire - Coalmine... | ecosystem: Environmental > Terrestrial > Soil > Unclassified ... | reverse complement strand
GCCTGTACACTTTGGCCATGAAACTCTAATAGATGTTCTTTATCATATTGATCTCTAAAAAATATACCCGCAATTGATTCATGTACACTATGTGCGTCTTCGACAAACTTAAGCATTAACTGAACATCATAGGTAGTATGTTTATAGTTTTCTAAAACTACATGGTTTAATTTAGCTTCTGGATCTAATATTAGTTTCATGACAATCTTAAACTTAATTCCTTTATAGTCTTCTTTTCTTTAGCAGAAAGGGCAACTGATTTTGTAAATTCTTCTATTGGACGCCCTTCAAATAATGTGTGCTGTTGTAATTGTAAAAGATAAATGTCGGGCAACTTTGGGGTTTTAACTAGATCTATACTTTGCCATTCTGTCTCTAAGAATTTAATAATTAAAGCTATAAGCCAAAACTGAATACTATTTAATTCTTCTTCCTCATACGCTTCTTGAGTTGCTAATTGGTATCCTTCTTTTGTCTTAAGATGCTTTCTATGCAATATACACTCATGGTACAAATTTGCTAATATGCAACGTACTTTATTAAATCGCTGGATCTGTTCGTTAGTAGGAGATTCTTGAGAGATCGTCTGAGACATGATTTTCTATTATGTCCGCTAATTGTGAAAATGTATAACCAGCGTCGTTTAAATCAGCTATACGATCGTATACGGAACTAGCTAAACCAAATATCTTACCATTATCAACAGTATCTAGTTTGTCTCCATTTAGAAGATGCCAAACCATCATGGCACAAACCCGTCCTTCGCCATCAAATAAACGACCATCACAAAGTTGTTCGTGTTTACCAGATCTAAGAGCATTAATAAAATCGGTCTTAGTTGCTGTTTTTTCTATTGTCGTTTGCATAATTACTCCTGAAGCATTTCTCTAATAACGCGCGTTCTATAGCCAAGTTTATTTGTTTATTAGCGATATAGTATACATACGCTAAAATAGCCACACTACCCAATAGTATACTTAAACCTATTCGTACTAACATTAAACTATTCATATATCCTATTCTTCCTAGGTGGTTTAATTAACCTACGACCACGTTTTTTACGTGGTTTGGGTGTAAGTTGCTCTCTAGGCGGTGTAAGGGGGATGTCTAGTTTTAATTGTGGGGTTTCTACAGGAGCAGGCGGTGGGTGTACCGATAAATTTGCCTGTAATAATCGCTTAAAATTAAACCACGGGAAATAAGTACCCGGATCCTGGTGGTTGTTACCAAATTGTCTAAGCCACGGATCGTTATGCCCCATTACTTTCGCTATAGGAATATTAAATTGTTTCATTAATGCAGCTACTAAGTCTGCTACCGCATCAATTTGTGGCTTTGTGAACCAATTAGGATCACCCATACATCCACGACTAAGTTGGGAACCCGTAATGACATAGCGGTCTACCATTTCTATACCAATACCAATAATATTCGGGTAGTGCATCGCGTGCCACGCAGCATATTGCAAATCAACCATCTGCACAACAGATCCATCACGATCAACAACATAATGCGCCGATACTTTACTAATAGGACTTTGAAATGTTGCGACAGTTGACTGTAATGTACCAACTGGACAATGCAAAACAATAATTTGCGGTTTATTCCCACCTCTAGCCGAAAAATTAGGGGATGCTATAAATTTAATAGATTTAAGGTCCACGAACGCAGCTACCTCTTAAGCTTCGTATATAATACACGGATACTACTATGGTACACATGAAATGAAATTAAGTGAACAAGTACTTAAGGACCTCAATGTTTCTGAACACTATTTTGGTCGGGACTATAAAATTAGTGAAGAATATTTATCGACTCTAGTTAAAAATATTAAGACTGTGGAAGATGAAAATACCCGTCTTAAGGAACAGTTAGATAGTATTAGTAACCAAGCATTAGATATGAACTTAGCCGTGCAAGAGATGGAACAAGTCTTGCATAAACTACACCTAGGGGGTTAAATGCGCGCCCTTCTATTACCGGGCGGTGGAGCACGGGGAGTTTTACAAACAGGTCTTATAGCAGCTTATTTAGACACGTATAAAACATATGACGCCCTTTTTGGTACAAGCGTAGGCGCTCTAAATGGGTCTCTTCTGCATCAAAACGAATTTCATAATTTATTAGATTTATGGCAAACTATCCGTAACAACAAAGTATACACATGGAATTTACTAAAAATGTTCGGTTCAGCAGCATCATTAGCTTCTGACAAACCGCTTATGAAATTAATTAATCAGTATGTAAATATAGATAAGTTAAAAGCTAACCCAACTAAATTTTTTGTATCCGCAACTAATTTACAAACTATGAGGGCAGAGACTAAGCAAATGCCTTGTGAGGATGCGACCAAATGGATTCTTTGCTCTGCATCAGCACCATTGGCATTCCCCACTCAAATCTATAACGGAAAACGTTATAGCGACGGTGGCCTAATGCGGGATTTCAATATTCAAGCTGCTATAGATATGGGATACGAAGACATAATCGTTTTATGTCCCAGTGCAGTAACTCAAGAACCTATTAAAAATATAATAGATATGCTGGAATTTCAATTAACCGTGCAATCAGCTATCCAATACGAAGACGAAACACAGTTGGCTCAAATATTAAATCGTGCGAAGAAGACAGTTTCATTAACTATATATAAGCCAACACCAGAACAAGTGCCTTTCGGACAGTTGGATTTTAACTACGCCGGAAAAAACTTTGAAAAACTATACCAAACCGGTTACAATATGTTAAGCAAACCAAGCCTCCAGTTTCGCCGTACATTACAAGCTGGACAACCGAAATGGATGATTTACCGCTAAATGTTTAAATTTATAGTAGATAACTACTACAAAAATAAAATACCAGATTGGATGAAAGGTACGCGCCTTGAATGCCTAATGCTTCTAGATAGATACCTAGATAATAAATTTTACGATGAAATTCCTTTAGACTTTAATGAAGAAAAAACTGGGAATAGCTACAATCCTATGCACACCCGAAGACCTTCGGTACAGCATCCATTTGGTTCTATGATCGCCGGTCTGTGTGCACGTAAATTGTTTGGTGGTAGACACGTACCTAGACTTAAACATAAAGATAAAAATTTCCTACTTAAAGTACAAGCCTTAGTTGAAGAACTACGCTTACCCTTAAAAATGCTTGAAGCAGTAAAACGTGGTTCAGTTGGTTCTGTTGCAATTATGTTTAAGTTCCTAGCAACACCCGTTACCGATCCGACAGAAGAAAATCCGAATCCTGAAATGCAAGTAAAAGGCGTAGTTGAAGTTAAAAAAGCACAATACTGCACTCCTACGTTTAATAGATTCCAAGAATTAACTGGAATACTAGAACATTATTTAGTACCAGGACATGAAATGCTCCGAAGGAATATGAATTATTACTTAGGTCGCGATGGAAAAGCATATCTTATAGATCCAGATCTTAAATATTGGTTCGTTAAGATGACCGATAACAATATGGAGTGTATATATTACCCACTTAAAGAACATGATTGGAATCCTATTACATCTGGATTGTGGGTTAATAATCCAGAAGATGCTCTAGTTCCATATCCATTAGAAGAAGAAAATCCAGCCATACATAAACTAGGTTTTGTACAAGCAGTTTGGATTCAGAATTTAACAGGTGGTGATTTTCCAGATGGCTTAAGTACCTTCGCTCCAGCTATAGATAATTTCATAGAAATAGATTACGCCAAATCACAAAATGGCAGGGGTCTTAAATATGCCTCTGCACCCCAGCTAGTTCTTAAAGGCGATCTTAGATCCGAAGCAGAAGGTGATGGCAGCCCCTATCAACCCCGTGATCCTGCATACATGATCCGTTTAGCTGCCGATGAAAAAGGTTCGGATGGTATATCTGCTAGTACAGGACACGATGCCAAACTATTAGAGACAAATGGGGCAGCGGCTAAAGCATCCGACGATTTCATACATGCGCTAAAACACACAACTTTCGAAGCAATATGTACTGCACGTAAAGATCTGGAATCTATCAAAGGAACAATGTCCGGTAAAGTCATTGAACTTATAGATGAAGATTTCTTAGATTTACTTCAAGAAATGCGTCTGCAATATGGAACCTACGGATATTTGCCATTAGTTAAAAAACTATGTAAAGCTGCTGCACAAGTAGGGCATGACCTTATGGTCGGTGCTAACGATGTAACTATAGATGGTTTAATGCTAGATTTCCCACCGCTTTATTTACCGGATGCGCAAGAAATACAGTTCTTTGCGGATGCCTTTATGCAGCTTACAGCAGCTGAAAAACCAGGTGGTAAAGGTCCAGATGGTACTAGCACTACTATTAAAGTAGAGCCCCTAGTCGATCCAGCCCTTGCAAAACAATTCTTAGCTAAACAACTAGATTTAGTTGAAGAGTCAGATGATAAACCAACCATGTCGGACACTGTAGTTTCTAAAGATGGCTTACCTGAGCCAGATCCACAAGAAAATGCTGCAGATAGTAGCGCTATTGATGCACTTATAATACCAGGACTTAAGGGAGAACCTATATCGTGACACTACCTGTCTACAACATAGAACTCCCATTACCACCTATCGGTAACAAAATTTTTTGTGCTCAAGAAATAGGTATGTACATATTAGAACGGGGTCCGTGTACGATACGTAGTGTTATAAATACACGCATAGGTAATGGTGCACTATCGTTCTATGACGCAGTACCGGATGAATCTGGGCACATGCCTGCTAATGCGAAAGTAGTGTTAACTTCTAGCCCTCCCATTTTGGGATGTAATATGTTAGATGGTGGCCTGCATAACGGCTTAACAATGGTGTTGCACGCATCCGGCGGAGCTAATAATCTATCGCCTTGTACTACGGTCACATGGTTTCCAGATAGAAAACAGAAGAGGCATATAGATAATGTCTGACACCCCTGCGGTGCCGGCTATTCTAGAACCTCAAAACCGGCAAGAACTACTTAATATTGTCCGGTTAGCTGGTGAGAATCATTTATCGCCAGAACAAACTGCATTGGAATTAGGATTGTCTGCAAAAGAAACGCAAATACTGTGGTACAAAGACTCTGAAATCGCTATCACTTACGCTAAAGCACATCTAGAACAGCAAATAAAACAATTAGACATGCTTAAGAAAATCGCAGCTGGACTTGAAGATAAAGGTTTATTTCAGGCTACTAAATACCTTTATGAGTTGTTTAGCGGTAATAAGTCCAGCACTACGTTTAATATCGCCATCCAGAACAACCATCCACAAACTGTTAGAACAGAAAGTGCAATTCGATTGGTAGAAGCGATCGATGCTGAGACCGTGGAGAAAATAGCTAATGACTAAATCAATAAAAGAAATACTAGAAACAGAACCCCCATTCGTAGCAGTAGAGTGGGTTCAGGACGGCTCACTAAAGAGATTACAAAAACAACCCGATCGTGACATAACAGAATTGGCTTGGTACTATGCCTTATCACCGGAACTTCCACTAGAAGAAAGAGTTCAGAAACTAGAAGAATTGCACCAACAATATATAAGCGTTCGTCCTAATTATGATGAATACGGGTATCCATTACCAGAAGGAATTAATTATTGTAGTTATTTAAATAACGGTTAATTAAAAAGTTATGAGTATTAACCCTGAAGAAGCCCTACTAAAATGCCAAAACAAACTGATATCGTTCGCCCGTGTAATCTATCCCAGTTTTAAAGATCCATGGCATCTTAGAAAATTAGCTGATATTCTTGAAAAAGTAGAACGCGGAGAATTAGACCGTGTTATGATACAATTTCCTCCGCGTCATGGCAAATCGGTACTAACATCGCAGCTTTTTCCTGCCTGGTTTGCCGGACGCAACCCTAATAAGAAAATCATATTAGCAACCGGTACCCAAGCCTTAGCACAGGAATTTGGCTACTACTGCCGTGGATTTTTACAAGATCCAAATTATAAACTAATATTCCCAGATGCGAATATAAAACAGGACAGTAAGGCTATTACGCAATTTCGTTTTGGTAAAACTGGTGTTGCAAACTTTGTTTCACGTGGAACGCAAATTACTGGTAAAGGCGCTGATCTATTTGTCATGGACGATTTAACTATTGATGCACAAGATGCTGCTTCAGAAAAAGAACAAAAAACATTACGTATGTGGTACAAACAAGTTGCCTACAACCGTTTACAAAAAGGTGGTCGCATTATTATTATAGGTACCCGTTGGCGCGATGATGATATACAAGGTTGGTTATTAAACCCAGAAGAACAAGAACGAATAGATAATTGGACTATATTTAGATTTCCGGCTATTGCTGAAGAAGATGAAGAGTTTCGTAAAGCTGATGAACCACTTTGGCCAGATGAATTCGATAGGGAAGCTCTAGAACGGATACAGACTGAAGATAGACGTGCATTCGCTGGCTTATACCAACAGCGCCCAAGTATAGAAACAGGTAATATTATTCAACGGACATGGTTTAAAATTGAAAAAATAGATAATGACCTATTAATCGCGCCACGTATTATGGCTGTAGACACAGCATTCAAAACTGATTCCGCTAACGATTATTCTGCTATATGTATAGGACAACGAACTAGGAATGGTGTAGCAGTTCTCTATGCAGAACAGAAAAAATTAGACTTCCCCCGTCTAATACAATGGATTAAAGCACTTGTAGATATATATGGGATACAAGGACTCCTAATCGAAGACCAGGCCAGTGGGCAAAGTGTTATACAAACATTACGACAGCACTCCCGAATACCAGTAATACCAATTAAAGTAGGACGCGGGCAAGATAAAGAAAGTCGTGTTCATGCTATAGCGCCATTCCTTGAAAGCGGGCGCGTAGTTATGAATAAATTCATAGGACTAGATACATTGTTGGATAATCTTCTAGGTTTCCCCAATGCTGCCCATGACGATTTAACAGACGCATTTACTCACTTAATTACTTATTTAGTTAGACCGGGACTATCTCTTAAAAGATTATCTGGGCACAGTACTACTGTAGATATTCCGTCGATTTATTCCCGTTAATAGTTCATAATAGCTAATTCTACTGTTTTTCTACCAGTGCTGTATGTGACTGGAAATTCCATAATTTTTGCCCAGGAATATAGGTTTTCAATTTGTTCAGTTTTGTTATACGTTAATAAAAACCTATGCTTTGTTTTCTTTAAAGTTTCTGCAAGACGAATATGATCAAATCCATGTCGCCCTTCTTTATAAAGATTTGTAATTCCGTCATAAGGCGGATCTATAAATATAAATACCTCTTGGCCTGACTCTAAGATAGAAAACATGTAATCATTACAAGTAATTTTTGCATCATATAAAGGATCAAATAACGTCGATAATCTATTAATTGCACGAAAAGTAAAACGATGTTGCGCAGCTAGTTTTGAAAATCCGCCACAATCTGTTGTTCCAGAAAAACTGCATCTATTACGTACAAAAAAACCTGCTGGGGTTTTATCTGTTTTAAAAAAGTGTTTGATTTCCGTTAAGTCATTTCTCATTTTGAGAAACGTCAAAACGTTGTGCATTGCATCCCGTACATATGGATCTTTAAGAACTTTGTAAAAATCAATAAGATCAGAATTAAGGTCATTAATCCAGAACTTTTTGGCCAGGCCATTACTATACATATAAAAGAATACAGACCCACCACCAACGAACGGTTCCCGGTATTCCTTAATGTTCTTAGGAAATAGCGGGGCTAGATGTTTAATCATCCGGGTTTTGCCACCAGGATATCGTAACGGAGATTTAAATACCTTACTTTTCATATCGCTTCGCTATCTTTACATCCACATCGATAGGTAAACCTTGGCACCATGCAGGGCATTTCTGCATAATTTCTTTAAACATCTGTAATTTAGAATCGTCTTTGGATTCGCATACAATCTCATCATGTACGTGAAACTTAGGTGTTAAGCCACTTTCATCTAGGTTCAAGAGTGCATCCGCCAATAAATCTCTCTGAACGGCCTGCGTTATATTCTCCGATAACTTTCCGCCATATGTATCGACACGTCCCTTATTGGAATAATAAGTAAGCGATCCATCAAATCCAAGTACAGGATAGGGATACACCATACTTCTGCCTGATGGTAATTTACACACAAGAAATGGCGCATAGTAGAACCATGTTAACGGCCCTACTTTTACTGGTACTCCAGTCTTAACTATCGATTTAACTGTTTTCTCTAAATCCACCCAAAATTTTACTATATTAATATTCTTAGCGCGCCAACGTTGTTTGATAACATCAACAACTATAGCATCATCTTCAGGTAATAAATTTTCTTCATCTTGTTTACGTTGTAGATAAAATTCATAAGCACGCTGCGCTCTGTCCGTTTCATCGGTATCAGCTGTATCTAAAACTTTCTCTTGTAGAGGAGATAAGTCTACATTTAAATCTTTAGCCATCTTAGCAAAGGCACCAATACCACCACCATACCCTAAAGCTAATACAGCAACCTTACCTACTTGGCGCTCCATCTTCATTGATTTAGTTACTTCATAACCAAATATATTACTGGCTTCTGTACAGTATGGATCTTTGCCAGAGATAAAGACTTCCAAGATAGAATACTCACCAGCTAACCACGCTAAAACACGGGCTTCCATCTGGGCATAATCCCCTATATAGAAAATATTACCGGGAGACGGAATTAGCATGCTACGTAAAGCAGTAGAAAATGAATCAGTTAGATTGTGGTATTTCTGAATTAGTTGGGGGTATTCTAGATTATGAATATCGTCTAGGTCTATATTCGATGCTTGTCTAGGTAAATTCTGTAACTGTATTCCTCTGCCACCAAATCGTCCTGTATGAGCTGCGTGGTACTGTGTAATCTCTCTGACCCGTCCGACTTCGTCAGATCGGTCCAGCATCGATTGATATTTCGCAACACTAGATTTCGATAGCTCTTTCGTTATTTCTAAAACCCGGGAGACAGATTCTGATTCGTGAGTTAGTACTGCAATAGTTTGTTTTTGCGTGTTCTCTACTGATATACCATTCGCGTTTAGATACTCTAGTAGCTTTGTCCTTTGTCTAGGGGATTCTATTTCTCCATTAGTCAAAGCGCTAAATTCTTTAAGAAGGGCTGCCTCATGTTCACCTAATAAGTGTACTATTTTACTAACCGTAGGTCTATCAACACGAACCCCTGTTTGATTTAGCTTTTGATCTAAAAACCATAATTTTTGTTCCGACTCTATAAGATCTGGAAGTTTTTCATCAATAGCTTTACAAACTTCTACGTCTGTGGAGCAGTATTCATATAACTTTTGAAATTTTTCCGGTTGTTCTTCTGGTGTCCAAAAGTCAACTATTTTAAACAGATCTAGAATGTCTTTACGATTACAGTACTGTTCCCAGTTTTTAGGTTTTACTTCAGATAGATTTAGACCGTATTTCTTAGCCAGCTTTTTTGCGTTAGGATAAGTAACTTTTCGCTCAGGAATAGGTTTAGAAAGTGAGAGCATATTGTCTCTGCCTTCCATATCTTTTTTTATTGGTAGCTGTAAGATTTCGGCACAATCTTCTAAACTACCAGGGAGCCCATGAGAGAGGGCTTTAGATAGTGTACATCTCCAACGTTCAACTGGTATTTCTGGATAGCCATATTTCTTGACCATCACATTCTTCCATATAAATTGTTCGAAGATGGCATTATGGCTAGTAAAAATATAGTCATCTATACTACTTATAGTACGTAAAACAGCAGTTTCTGATTTAAGTTCGGCATTGTTTAATAAAACAGTAGAAAATCTATCGCCATTTCTAAAACTGTATCCAACACACAAAACATCCGTACTTGGATGTTCTGAATATAACGCTGCTCCTACAGTCCGTAAATCAGCTTCAGAACGCGTTTCGAAGTCTATATAACAACGATTCATGCGCATGATATCTTACAATAACCATTCCTATCTATTTGCGATAGATCGTACCGAAAACAGCAACCCTTACAAGTAATATATCTAGCTTCCATAGATTGAGCACAACATACCTTAGTTACATGCTCACCCCATATTAGTAATTTTCCACATTCTAAGCATTCATAAGGTTCAAATGTATTGTATGAAATTTTTAAATACTCATCTATTTCCATATCTATCTGCCTTATATAAAAAGTCTATATAGTATCTATTTAGCACTTTCTGGTTTCATATTTTACTTTCTCCATAAACTGAAACAAAATCCTATTTTTAAATTCCAATAAACTAACAAATCGTATCGGCACACTGTATGCCTTACCTAAATGTATCCCTGTTGTGTACATCGCCTTAGTTTTATCAACCATAGCACGCATCTGTTTAGTCAGCGACTGGTTTGGATTGTACCGTATTGTTTGCATATGCTTCCTGTTCTGTTAAAAACACTTCTGCAGCGCTAAATGCTTCTTGTGCTATCTGGCTAATATCAGTTCTTCTATTAGAATATCTGCTAATATTCCGCACAAATATCTCCCGCGCTAACTGCACAGTATCGTATAGCTTTTCTTGGCGCGTTTGTTTAAACATGAAAAGTACACTATTCCTTTATTTAAAAACTAACTAACATCCCTATCTTTAAAGAACACATCAGAACTAAAACAAATAGCGCAAATCTAATATTTTTTAACAATACTAAAATTGCAGCACTAGAGAGAAAACTAATATATAACGCTGTAAGAATCATGACTGTACCCCCTGTTTAAATATTGCCGCTACTATATCTGATACTGCTTTGGGACTAGGCGGTAATTTACTGGACGGTAAAGATTCATCCCTAATTGATGTTTTTGGATTAGAATTTACCGTACTGGAAATTTTCGGTGGGGAAGTATCTTTATCAAACCCTAATTCACACTGCTGTTCTTCATAACTAATAACCCCAGCGAAGATATCAGGGAAGGCATGTCGCAGTGCGCAAGCCCTGGCTATTTTCGCCAAAAACATAAATGGTTTTTCATAGTGCCAACGCTTTTTTGCATATTCAAAAAACTGAACTGGATCTGATTGAAATTCACATATCTTATCCATACAGAAACGTTTGTACGTAGCTACAGCAAATGTAGGTACATTAATATTTGTTTGATCATGTGGATTAACTGCATCGATTTCTGGACCGAAAACAACACTAGCTTTGCCGGCTAAAACACCGCTACGCATGGCTTTTATTTCCATACCAGCAACGGTTGTATAAACTTTACCGTCTATTAATGCGAAAGCATTTGTTGAAGGATCTATACCTTCTGATTCATACTTTTTCTGTAATATCGGCTCTAGAGTCATATAATTCTTTCAGCTCCTGCTGTACCTGATCGTATTCTACACCTAGCTTCTGTATAGTACGTTGGTATGTTTCTATTTGTTTCTGCAAACTTAACAATTCGCGCTCTTTGAAACATATATCTATTTCTAGTTCTAATTTAGATTTCATCTCTGACTATACTCACTAACTTTCCTAACATTACCTTCTCAAATTTAATGAAATATTTAACAGCGGATACAAATGAATATCTGCTTATGATTAAAAGTCGCCCATTATCATAAGTAGCGGTAAAATAAAATAACTTATGTTTTGCAATTTTCACGGTATTTCACCCTGATACTGATTCTAAATTTAGTCCTCAGCAGCATGCGCCGCCTCTTCCTTCATCTTAAATACTTCTGGTATAGCTTTTTGAAGTACGCGCATTAATGACCCAGCAGGAGCTACATTTTTAAGTGCAGTTATTAATACTTTATTATCCAAAGGGTAATTTAATCCGTGTTCAGCACGAAATAATATATTTTCTGCATGTACTTTTATATCCTTGGGTTTCATGATTCTAACCGTTCTACCAAAATTATTATCTGGTGCGACGCATATGTCAATAATTTATTAAAATCGACCAATACGTTATGCACAAACACAATTAGATCGTGAACTAGAGCAAGAAGTAGCGCAATGACAACCATTACGTACCTCCAAATAATTTATGTAGTTTATGCAAAACACCAGATGGATGCTGTCGTGCTAATGGCGTATAGTGAGATTCTATTGTTGGACCATGTCTAGGTTGAACTTGTTGTATTACTATACGTGGCGATACAACGGTTACTTTTGGTTGTACAGGTTTAAGAGTTAATATAAGATCGTTCAGTAATATGAACCCTAAAATAGTAGCGAAGATTCCTAATACTATGTATACAGATTTATGCATCCTATTTCCTCCCAGCTAACACAGTATTTGCCCATGACTCACGTCTTTCAGCTGGGATGTGCATCTGTTCAGCAACTGATAATAATTGTTCCTTAGTACCAGTATCAATAACAGATTTGTTATCCTTACGTACAACAGCTTTAGCGAACTTATCTGCTTCTTCATCAGTAAGTACACGTGGAGTGGCTTCATCACGGGGAGTTACCTTGCCAGATTTGGCGAATTCATACATACTACCGTAACGATCTTTCTTTGTATGAGTTAATATAGTAGCTTCAGCTTTCTGGTCTTCTGTACCGTTCACGAAGACTGGAGCTAAACGGTTTTTCATAACGCCTTTAGCAAATAATTCCGGATGTTTAACAAACTTATCTGATGTTGGATCGTTATATGGTGCTTCACGACGAACATAATCGGCTATTTCCTCTAGAGTACCAGTTTCAAATACAGGGTTAGACTTCTTACCATTGCGTTTCGCCAAAGCTTTATCAGCTTCGCCAACAGGATCAGTACAATTTTTTCGTTTAGAGAACATTGTAATTAGTTCGTCCCGGGTCCCTTCAAAATATATACGGGTGTTTTCCTTATCCTGAGCTAGTTTTTTTTCTGCCCACGAATTGTGATCTTCTTTAATATTCCATTCAACTGCTTTTTCTAAGTAGTAGGATTTATCACGTTTTTGCATCTTATATTTTTCCTTATCTAGTATTTTCTGTACGGTTTGTTCGATTAGTTTTTGTTGTGATTCAATAGTTATCTTCTGTAAATCTTCGTATATAACCTTAAAGGCTTTTGACTTTTGTTTAAAAGGATTCCCACAGATAGGACATACTATACAGTTATTTTGTACGTAGTTACCGCACTTTAAACACAACTTAAGGTTAATACCACTTAAAGTATCTACCCTAGTACGTTTTGTGTATCCATCTAGTGACCAATAACGTTGGATCCAAGGTGGTCCAAAATGTGAAGTATTGTTAACGTGATCGATGATAATGCATTTATGTTTGTCGTCCTTCATACGGAGAACGCGACCTGCTTGCTGGAGATATACTGTAAGAGATTTAGTAGGACGCAACATGATAGCTGCATAGGCATCGGGCATATCGAAGCCTTCACTAATTAGATCGCAAGACATAATGCATTTAAAATCACCATTTCTAAAACCACTAACTATCTCTTGTCGTTCTACTAATGGAAGTGAGCCGTCTATCCCATAAGCAGAAATATCATTATCTTTAAATAAACTAACAGTTTCATATACTGATTTTACTGAAGGACAGAATACGATAGTTGGGTTATCTACACACAATTGTTTGTAATGCTCTATAACATCACCATATATAACTTTCTTATTATCTTCGAAGAATTGATTTATGGAATGTTTGTTATAATCACCAGCAGTTACCTTCCATTCTTCGCGATTGTCCTCCACCAATTTTGCCGTTGCGGGCGGAACAAAAATCTCTGGAATGGCAAGGTAACCCTCTTCTATAAGCGACTGAATGGTTGGTCCTTGAACTAAAACATCAAACCTATCATTAAGTGGTTTGCCGTCTAAACGACGGGGTGTAGCTGTTAGGCCTAATATTTTATTACCATTCATGCACGCATCATAAGATTTGGTGCTGGCATGGTGTGCTTCATCAATTACCACTAATTTGTAATCATGTAGATCTATTTTTCGGCGTGATATAGTTTGCACCATAGCAATATCCACATTAGGAGCATCAGCAAAAACTTTGAGGTTTTGTTCCAATAGTTCCTTACGGTGTACTACAAATAAAGTTTTAACGCCACTATTGATTATTATCTGTTTGGCTATCTCAGTTTTTCCACTCCCAGTTGGCGCCTGAAACAGGACACGATTATGAGTATGCCAGTTTTGGCATATATCACTGATTGCTTGGATTTGATAAGGACGTAGGTTCATTTTCTAATCCATTCTGTATTTCCACCCATTTTTGCATTTCTTTAAGAGCAGCCAGCCCTCTAGCTTCATTAAAACATCTGTCTCTGTAAGTGTTTTGTAACTCCCATAAGTACCAGGCTTCATTTTCAATTTTATCTATAGTTTCTTGAGCAGATTCTATATCGCCGCAATCTAATTCGTGAGCCATACTCCATAATCTGTATAAAGAGGCATCTAAAAAAGCTTTTAACAGTTCATTTTCAGGCCATAATTCAGCAGTCATAGCTCACCTTCTTTTGGTAGGGACGTAGGTTCATTTTTTAATTTCTTATACACCTTTAGTTTTCCAAATCCTTCTATATGAATCACTACACGATCACGAAAAAATCCAATTTTTGCATCTTCAGGGAGCTGTTCTAATAAATCCCAATTATCTGCTTTTTCTTCAAGCGCCTTAATTTCAACGATTAAAGACTCTTGGGTTAAATTATCGCCAAACGATGACCTTCCTAATTCTTTCAGCCGTTCACTTAGTTTCATCTCTGCGTTACTCATAGTAATATCTCCATAGCGAATATATAATACAACCCAAGCTGGTCAGCAAAGATTAATATACCGACGTTTATCATTCACTATCCTCAAGTGCTTTCAGTATCATCTCATTGACCATACGTTCTAAACTTCTTTGGGCGGCTCTAGCTAGCTGTTCTTCTGGTGTGTACAAATTATCGTCCAAGAATTGCTGTGCTTCCTGCTCATAATCTTTCGGGTTAAATGGCATATTATCAGGCACAGTCAATGCACAATAAGCATCAATGAAATTACGTGCGCACATTAGGTATTCAATTCTGTTTATATGGATTGTCATAAATCCTCAAGTGCTGTCATTGTGGGTCATTCTTCCAGTGGTTAATCCAATCAATTAAATCGTTCATAATCCCTCCGTCGTACTATGTTTCATTCCTATCTACTAATGTATTATGTAAGTGATACCCAGATATACGGCAGCCAAGTATATTACATTTTTCTGGAACCAGTTCTTTCATATCTACAGCGCGGCGTATCAATCTTTGAAAATCATTTTTTGCATCACGTAATTTATGTTCGGCGGGAAAGGGGCTGTAGTTTGGTGGAGTTTCTAATCCTTCAAGAACATCAAACTCTAAATCAATCATAAGAAATGCCGTATCTAATAATTCCTGTTGAAATGGTGTCAAGTTATCTACATGAGTCCATGTATGGCGTTGTTCTTCCTTATATTGTCGTACACGTTCTTGTAATTGCTTAGATATGAACATTATTAATTATCCTCTACACATCCTAAGCATATCTCTAGACAGCCTAGGCATATATCTAGTTTTGGCATTATTAACTAAATCTCCATTTACTTCGCATACTCATACCCTTACTATACCTGTACGCAATGCATACAAACTATATTGTTAAGAAATATAAATAAATATCAATGTACCTAATAGGTACGTATAATAAGAGGATTACATATGGCCTTACTTCCTGGTGATGATAAACATACACACGTAGAATATTCTGATGTGTTTGGGGCAACTGCGTTGCAAGAATCGATACGACTGCTTGCTAATAGGGTAGATATACTGGAAGAGCAAATAGATAAACTATGGAAATATGTAGATAAGGTAGTAAATAGTGGTGACGCTTAGTATTCACGCATCATCGTTAGATCGTTTTAACGACTGTCCCCGTGCAGCTGTTGCTGACCGATATGCTGGCTTATTACAACAAGCTGGCTATGAAGTTAAAGAACCAGCTAAGTATGTAACGCCAATTGTAGGTTCAGGCGTACACGCTGGCGCTGACTTTCTTAATCAGGAATACATTAGGACAGGACTGTTACCAACAGTTAACGATATCAGAGCAGCCGCTGAACACGGCTTCGATAAATTTCTAGTTATGCTAACGAAAGATCTAGAACACTCTGACGTAAAATATCCAGTTAGTAAATTTCAGAATAACGATATTATTCGTGAACATATAGCCATATATGTTCAACTATATGCTGAGGTAGTATTGCCAACACGCAAGTTAGAATTAACAGAGCAGTTCTTTAAAGTCCCATTAACAGAAAACTTCCAATTTATGAGCACCCTAGATGCATATGGGCATGGCACGCTATATGATTTAAAAACAGGTGACATTATTACCCCTGCTCACGCACAGATTGGCACTTATGTGTACTTACTTCGAAATGCTGGCTATACCGTACATAGTGCACAATTAGATTATATTCATCATCCAAAACCAAATGACCCGCCAAAACACACTATAATAAAATATGATGCAGATGCTTGCGCAAAATTAGCGCAATACACGACCGCTAGATTGATTGGTACGTTAGAAGAATTCTTACAAACTGGCGATATACATGTGATTCCGATTAATCCGCGTAGCGCTTCATGTAATCAGGTAATGTGTAAGTTATTTTCTACATCCTCTTGTAGTGGTTGGAGAAAAAATGTATAAAGACATAACAGGACAAAAATTTGGGCGATTAGTAGCTTTGTATCCAGCCCAACCGTTAAAACAAACTAAACATCGTAGCAAACATTGGATGTGCCAATGTGAATGCGGTACTAAGCTGATTTCTAGAAGAGATAAATTAATCACTGGCAATACGCAATCTTGTGGTTGTTTGCTATACGAACGGCAACTAAAACATGGTTTATCGCGGCATAAATTACAGCCTATTATCAACCACATACATCAACGATGTTTAAATCCTAATAGTAAACAATATAAAGATTACGGTGCTAGGGGGATCACTATATGTCCGGAATGGAAGCATAATTATACTAATTTTTTTAGATGGGCTCTGGAACATGGGTATAGACCGGGATTACAAATAGACCGCATCGATAATAACGGTCCCTATAGTCCAACTAATTGTAGATTTGTCGATGCTAAAACAAATATGCGCAATAGACGCAATAGTAAAATTGTTCGTCATGAAGGAAAACAATATGTTTTAGCTGAATTTTTAGAAAAGTTTGCAGTTGTCGCATTTGGTTCTATTAGAGTACGTATGCAACGATGGAAATGCGATATTAAAACAGCAGCTTTAACCACACCTCAAAAAGGAATTAAATATAATGGATGATGAATATAAATTTATAGAACAGGTGCGTCATTACCAAAAAGTACACATATGGGCACAAGAGATAATTAAAAAACGTGTACGACAATTAATACAGGTATTAAAACATGCAAGCGATGCCAGAGAACAGCGCGAAAAACCAATTTGAAAAGCTAATAACAAAACTTAAAACTGTAAAGTTATTTAGTAATTTACGTGGAAATTTCTATGCTGGTAAGCCCATTAAACGATTAGGGAATACAGTTACATTAGCGTATGCTAGAAGGTTAAAAGCTGGCTGTGGGCCAGATGGAATGCCGGACTATATAGGGTGGAGGCAGTTACACATCACACCAGATATGGTAGGTAATACAATATCTCAATTTTGTGCTGCTGAATTAAAACGATTTGATGGTAAAGGACGCGCCACACCTGAACAGGTCGATATGATTAATTTAATAAATTCTCAGGGTGGGTACGCACATATAATAGATGATATAGAGCAGGCTAAACAATTATTTGGTGAGTAGTGATTAAACCTTATTATATTAGGCAAGCAAAGGAGCTATTTGGCGAATGACACATTTCCCACTCCCAGATGATATGAAGCCTGATTTACAGCATCTAAACGACGCTTGTGAATCTCTTAATACCCAACCTAAACATTTATTAGCCAAAATTAAAAAACTTCAAGATGAGATCGATGAAAAACAACGGTTTATAGAATTTTCTAAAATGCTGGATTCCTTCACTACTGAACAATTCGAAGCGTGGTTAATCGAAAACAGCTCTTCATTTACAAAGACTAAAATACACGAAGATGGCCGGATAGAAACTATTAAACTTAAATAACAATGAATCTACTAGACCCAAACAAAGACTATTATAATGATTATTTCATAAACTCTACGGAGTTTGATAATCATAAACTTAACGGGCCTAACAGTAAATATGGTTTTACGGCTAGATTGGCAGCTAAAATATTTATTCCGTTAGTTAAGCAGCATTATCGTTATGAGCCCCATATATATGTATGGTATTACTTTAATGGGCGAAAGTGGGACACTAGTAAAAAACTATTTTCTGATTTGGCTGATAGTTTAGAAGCACTGAAGCAACGGCTAGAACCATCCAATTGGTTTACGGGCCTAAATCGTATCTATGCAGATAAATTTATTAATGCATTGATTCATATTTTAGAGCAATGCATTGAACTACATATTAAAGAATCAGAGTTTGACACCAATCCACATATTCTAAATACCCCCAACGGAACTTATAACCTGCTAACGGGTGAGCGATATGTTAATAGAATGTTAGATTTCTGTAAACAAATAACGGCTGTATCGCCAGAAGATGATTTGGACGGTCTGAAGTGTCCTAACTATATGAAACATAAGCAATTTATGGCCGATGATCGCAGTGGATACGATAATTATTTAGATGAGTTATCTGGTTATGTGTCGACAGGACTTACTAACCTAAAAGAATTCTACTGGTGGTATGGATTTAGAGATACCGGTAAATCATCACTGGCTAATATATGGCGCTATTGTCTTGGTGATTATGCATGTATGGGTGATCAAGAACAGTTTGTACAAAAACAATTTTCTGCCCATAGACAGCTAGAAATGCGTTTAAAAAATAAACGATTCGTCTTTATTGATGAAATAGATGGGCAAAAGATAAATGGGGCAAAGATAAAATCATTTACTAGTGGGTCTCCTATTGTTGCAAACAATATGAGGGAAAATAGTAGTGAATTTGCCCCTATTGCTAAATTACTTATAGCCAGTAACCATTATTTAAGTGTAGATGAAGACGACTCAGGATTTGCAGGTAGACTACGTTTAGCTGAATTTTTCAAAGAAGTACCGTTACAAGATCGTATAGGTAGCTTCGAAGAGACTGTATTACGTCCTGAAGCCCCGTATGTTTTAAATCGTATGATTAGATACGCTACAAAAATTATCAACCAGAAAAAACTAAATATGCCTGAGGATATGGCTAATAGTATTAAAGACTATCTAAATGATAATAATATAGTTGCCCGTATGTTGGCAGAAACAACTAAAGATAGTCCAATGGATCACGTAACCAATAAAGATCTAATTGCAGCAGCAAATATGTGGAGTATGGAAACTGGGTATGATCTTCCAGTTAGAAATCGCTTACTGAAACTTATCAAGGGCTATAGTCGAAGATATAAGCAGTACAAAAACAACAACGTATTAGGTATTCTAGGGCTAACTTTAAAAACAGAATGGAGAGAGAAAATACGATTTAGTTATAACGCAGCTAATAACTAGCTTGTTTCTTCAGTCTCCCCAAAATATTCTGCAATTACTTCGTTAACTGAAAATGGGTATGCCTGTTCATCTTTAGTTTCATTACGCCAGTAGGCTATTTCTTCAGCCATACTTTCAATAACATTTCTAAGCTGCGTTATTAACTTATAGTTTTTAATTGGATGATTTTCTTTAGATTTCAAACGACTAAAGACTGTTGGTAATGCGACTTCAACTGTGGTCATAACTAAACCTCCTTAATAAGAGCTCCTGAGATATAAAATATATACCCCAGGATAATCTCTTATAGAATT
>Ga0070735_10001833_pt1 | contig 19826 bp, 18 predicted proteins | sample Coa_R1_FD_66443 | JGI IMG/M metagenome (GOLD analysis project Ga0070735, IMG submission 66443) | Surface soil microbial communities from Centralia Pennsylvania, which are recovering from an underground coalmine fire - Coalmine... | ecosystem: Environmental > Terrestrial > Soil > Unclassified ... | reverse complement strand
AGAGTCTTCGCGTGACCGTCGGCGGTCGCGGCGCGGGACGGTTCGAGGTAGACGCCGGCATTGTGGATAACAGCGTCCATCAGGCCGATCTGGTTCACCTGACCGGCGAGGTCCCGGGTCTCGGCCGCGCTGCTGAGATCGCCGATGACCACTCCCGCGGCGGCCGGGGCGAGGTCGCTGAGCGCCGCCGCCCGCTCGCGGCTGCGGGCGTGCAGGACGACGTCATGGCCTTGATCCATGAGGACGCCGGCGGCGGCACGGCCGAGTCCGTCGGCGGAGCCGGTGATGAAGATACGGGGCACGGGGATAATTGTCAGGCGTTGACGGGTTCCACGCGGGCGAGATGCGCCCACAGGAGCTGCCCGGCTCGGTCCAGGGCCGCGGCCGCCTCGTCGAGGAGCGGGTAATAGGCTTGGAAGACGTGCGGCACCCCCGGAGTGACGTCGAGGATGACCTCGACGTCGGCGGTGGCGGCCTGGCGCGCGAGGCGGACGGCGTCATCGAGCAGGACCTCGTGGCTTCCGGCCTGGGTGATCAGGGGCGGCAGGCCGGACAGGTCGGCGAACACCGGGCTGATGAGGCCAGTAGCGGCGTCTTGCCCCGCGGTGTAGGCGGGGATCCGCGCCTGGAGGTTTTCCCGGCTGAGCAGCGGGTCGGCCCCGCTCTTGGTTTCCATGGTCGTCCCGGCCAGGGTCAGGTCGGCGTACGGTGACATGACGAAGGCCGCGGCGGGCCGGGGCAGCCCGTGATCGCGGGCGTTGACCAGGGTGGCGACGGCGAGCCCGCCGCCCGCAGACTCTCCCGCGAAGGCGATATCCGACGGGGCCGTGCCGCTGTTCAACAGGGCTTCGTAGGCCGCCAGCGCATCGTCGACCGCCGCCGGGTACGGGTGCTCGGGGGCGAGCCGGTAATCGACGGAGATGACCTTGGCGCGCGTCCGCCTGCCGATCTGCGAGGCCAGGCCCGCGGCTTGGAAGGCGTCCCCCAGGACGTACACGCCGCCGTGGAAATACAGGACCACGTGGTGGGCCTCGATGCCGTCGACGGTGATCTCGGCGGTCGGAACGCCGCCCAGTGCGGCCGCGGTCACGGTCACGTCGGCGGGCAGCGGCTGGGCCGAGGTCAGCTCCCGGAGCAGCCGCCGCAGCTCGCCGACATCGAGGTCGGCGGGAAAGGCTGACTGCCGCAGAATCGCGTCGAGGTTTTCTCGCTGCTCGGTGCTCACGGGGGATCTCCTTCGGTCGGGGCCGGATGGGCAGCGCTCTCAGGCTTGCCGTCAGGCAGGTTAGGAAGCGCCACCAGATCACGGTGATTCGCGGCCGGGGATCACGCCCCTAGTGGCGGATCAGGCAGCGGCCTTCAGTTCGAGCACCGGAATGACGCGGACTCCGGCCGTCTGGCGCTCGTACTCGGCGAAGCCCAGGTAGCGCCGCGCTTGCTCGGCGTAGACGCGGTCGCGTTCAGCGCCGGTCAATTCGCGGACGGTCACCTTGTAGGTCGTGGTTCCGCGTTCGACACTGCCGTCGCCGGCGGCGGCCAGGTTGTAGTACCAGTCCGGGTTGGTGGGTGCTCCGCCCTTGCTGGCGAAGACGTAGATGATGTCCGGCTCGGTGTCGTGCGGGAGGTACATCATCGGGGTGACGTACTCCCGCCCGCTGGCGCGGCCGCGGTGATGCACCAGGACCAGCGGAGCACCCTCGAAGGGCCCGCCAACCCGGCCCTCGTTCGCGCGGAATTCCGCGATGGTCGCGGCGTTCCAGTCGCTCATCTCGAACTCCTCAGATCGCGTCCAGCTCGGCCACGGCGTCGGCGGGCAGGGCCAGGGCCGCGCCGGCACTTGCAGCATGGCGAGCCGGCGCGGCTGCCCCGGACCGCCGGCCCAGGCGCGCAGCAGCGACGTCTTTCCGCTGCCGGCCGGCGCCGAGATGATCGTCACCGTCCGCGTCGCCGCGCGATCCAGGGCCGCGACGAGCTCGCTCCGGTCGATCAGCCAGGGAGTCGCCCGAGCCACACGGCCAGCGTACGCACGGCCGGCGACCGCGCGAAACCCGGACGCACGCTGCCCGGTCCGTTCGGTATCAAAAGATTTTTTCCCGAACGGCCCGTGGTATCAGCTCACGAGACTGGCCCGCGCCGGCCCGGCGGATCACCAGGATCCGGTGAGGACCTTTCACCGGCCCGGGTGTAACGCTCGGACCGGACCGGCTCCTGGTTCCCCTGACCTGGAGGACACGACCGATTTGCTATCGGGCCTGATCTCATATAACTTGAACCATCAAGTTATATGGTAGTGAGTTTCCGGCTATTCGGCGTTCTTTTTCGTAAGTTGACTTGAACGTTCGAGTAATAGAGCGGTATCTACCTGGTCGTGCGGGCCCCCGGCAGCCTGCCCGGTGCTCATCTGGAGGATGTCATGCCCAGCACCGTCTCCCAGCGGGCGGCGGCCCCGTCGCCGGCGCCGGGCATCACCCGGCTCGGTGACCCCGGGGTCAACTTCTACCTCCTGGAAACCCCTGACGGCCTGGTGCTGGTCGACGGCGGGCTGCCCGGGCACCTCCCGCAGCTCCAGTCACACCTGGAAGGCGCCGGCCGCTCGCTTGGTGACATCCGCGCGGTCCTGCTGACCCACGCGCATCCCGACCACACCGGGGTCAGCGCCGCGGCCCGGCAGGCCGGGGCCGACGTGTGGGTGCACGAGCGGGACGCCGCCGCTCTCGCCGGAGGCGCGCGTGCCGCGAACCGGCTGGCCAAGCCCGAGCGCTCGCTGCTGCCCTACCTCATCCGCAGGCCGGCGACGCTGCGCACGATCGCGGACATTGGCCGCCTGGGGGGCTTCAGGGGCTCGCGGGTCACCGACCCGCGGACCATGGACGGTGACCGGCTGCTGGCGGACGTGCCCGGCCGCCCGCGCGTGGTTACGCTGCCGGGCCATACCCCCGGCAGCGTCGGCTACCTTTTCGCCGACCGCGGGCTCGTGTTCACCGGGGATGCCCTGGTGACCTACGACGGCGTCACCGGCTACCACGGGCCCACCGTCGTTTCACGCGCATTCACTCACGACAGCCGGGCCGCCCTCGACTCCCTGACGACACTCGGCACCATCGACGCCGGCCTGCTGCTGCCCGGGCACGGCGAGCCCTTCGCGGGCCCGCCCGCCGAGGCCGCCGCCCAGGCACGCAGCGCAGGCCTGCGCTGACCTCTCGACCCGCCACAGAGAAACGGGACACATCATGTCTGACGACACCTCCGCCAGCAGCGGCCCGGACCGGCGGCGCTGGACCATCCTGGGTGTGATCGGCCTGGCGCAGCTCATGGTGGTGCTGGACCTGACCATCATGAATGTCGCGCTGCCGTCCGCGCAGCGGGCGCTGCACTTCACGACCGTGGACCGGCAGTGGGTGGTCACCGCCTACACCCTGGCGTTCGGCAGCCTGCTGCTGCTCGGCGGCCGGCTGGCCGACCTGCTGGGCCGCAAGGTCACGTTCCTGACCGGGCTGGCCGGCTTCGCCGGGGTCTCGGCCATCGGCGGGGCCTCGGTCAACTTCGCCATGCTGGTCACCGCGCGGGCCTGCCAGGGCGCGTTCGCCGCGCTGCTGGTGCCCTCGGCGCTGTCCCTGCTGACCACCACGTTCACCACGCCGAAGGACCGCGGCCGGGCGTTCGCCGTCTACGGGGCGATCGCCGGGGCCGGCGGCGCGATCGGGCTGCTGCTCGGCGGCGCGCTGACCGAGTACCTGTCCTGGCGGTGGACGCTGTACGTGAACCTGATCTTCGCCGGGGTGGCGTTCACCGGGGGAGCGCTGCTGCTGACGCGCCAGTCGTCCCCGGCCAAGCCCAGGCTGGACATCCCCGGCGTGCTGCTGGTCTCCGGTGCCCTGTTCGGCCTGGTCTACGGCTTCTCCAACGCGGCTGCGCACAGCTGGGCCACGCCGTCCACCTGGGGGTTCCTGGCCGCCGGCGTGGTGCTGGTCGTGGCGTTCGCGGCCTGGCAGGGCCGGGCCGCCCACCCGCTGCTGCCGCCCCGGGTGGTCCTGGACCGGAACCGGGGCGGCGCCTACGCCTCGATGCTCATCGCCTCGGCCGGGTTGTTCGGGATCTTCTTGTTCCTGACCTATTACCTGCAGCAGACGCTCGGGTACTCGCCGCTGGTGACCGGCGTGGCGTTCCTGCCGATCAGCGGCGGCCTCATCCTCGCGTCCAACCTGTCCACCATCGTGCTGATGCCCAGGTTCGGGCCCCGGCCGCTGGTCGCGTCCGGGATGCTGGCCGCGGCGGGCGGGGCGGCCTGGCTGGCCCAGCTGGGTCCGCACAGCGGCTACGCCACGGGCGTGCTCGGCCCGGTCATCCTGGCCTCGGTCGGCCTGGGCCTGGTGATCGCGCCGGTGATCAACACCGGGACGTTCGGCGTGGCCCCGCAGGACGCCGGCGTCGCGTCCGCCGCCGTCACCGTCGGCCAGCAGCTCGGCGCCTCCATCGGCACCTCGCTGCTGAATACGATCTTCGCCAGCGCCGTCGCCTCCTACCTCGCCGCGCATCTCGCCGCGGCCGCTCTGATCGGCCGCCCGGCCCTGGCCGCGCTGGCGCTGGCCCACGGCTACGACACCGCGTTCTGGTGGATCACCGGCATCTTCGCCGGCGGCGCCGTCGTGGCCGGCGCCCTCCTCCGCCCCGGGCCGCTGACCCAGCAGCGCACGGCGTCTCCCGCACCAGCCGATGCGCCCGCGGCGCAGGCCCGGACGGGCCCTGCCGCTCCGGCGTGATCCCGCGGCGCGGGCCGGTACGGGTCCTGCCGGTCCGGCGTGATCCCGCGGCGCGGGCCGGTAACGACATGATTGTGGCAATCATGTCGTCCTGGCAGCATGATTGTGGCAACCATGTCGTCGGCCAGGCGCCGCGGGCGGGCGCGCTGCCCTCAGGGCAGGCCCCGCGCTGGCCTCGCGCACCACTTGTCCCCCGTAGGCAGCGCTCGCCACTCGCGCATCACCCGCCGCCAGCGCAGGACGTAAATCACCGTAATCAGGTGACGCCGCTCACCGGCCGCGGCGGTCATCGCGATCGTGCGTGCCGCCCGCCTGCGCTAGCAGCACCCGGACCGGGGCCAGCCTGCCGGTAGATCACCGGAATCCGGTGATGACCGGTCGCGGTCCCGGCGGGGAAGCTGAGCCTGCCGTGAACCGGAAGGAGAAACCGATGACATCCGTTTTCCGTGCCGCTTCCCCGGAGGTGGCGGCATGAGCCAGCGTGTGGCGATCGTGGTCGGCGCGGGCGGTGAGCTCGGCCGGGCAACGGCGGAGAAGCTGGCCGCCGCCGGGTTCACCGTGGCCGGGGTCGACCGGAGCGAAGAGGGGCTCAAGGAGCTGCCGGACGGCATGTGGCGCGCGGCGGCCGACCCGGTCGACCCGGCCGCGGCCAAAAACGTCGTCGACCGGATCGCCGCCGAGGTCGGGCCGCCCGACGTGCTGGTGAACACGATCGGCATGTACCACCTGGGCGACGCGCTCGCGGCGACGCCCGAAGACCTGCGGCTCATGATCGACGTCAACGTGGGCCCGGCGCTGTGGCTGACCCAGGCGGTCGTTCCGTACCTGCGAGATCGCGGGTCAGGGTCCATCGTGCACGTGGCCGCCCGCCCGGGCCTGGAGCCGGCCGCCGGGATGGTCACCTACGCCGTGAGCAAGGCGGCGATGGTGCACCTCACCCGCGTGCTCGACCTGGAGCTGCGCCCGCTCGGGATCCGGGTGAACGCCGTCGCGCCGCAGCTGCTCGACACGGCCAAGAACCGCCCGTACCTCACGCCCGAGCTGCTGGCGCACGCGGTCGCGCCCGCGGCGGTCGCCGACATCATCGTCTACCTGGTCAGCGACGCCGCCGCGCCGGTCAGCGGCGCGGTCGTGCCTGCCTACGGCGCGTGAGCGGACCACGACCGGGTCTCGGGTTCTGGGCCGTGGCGTTCGCGTTCCTGGTCGTCATGATGTTCGCGACGCTGCCCAGCCCGCTGTACGGGCTGTACCGGACCCGGGATCACCTGTCCGCGTTCACGATCACCGTGGTCTTCGCGATCTTCGCGGCGGGCACGATCGGCACGCTGCTGCTGGAGGGGCGCATCGCCGGGCGTTTCGGGCGGCGGGGCGCGATGCTCGGCGGGGTGGCGACGATGATGGCGGCGGCGGTGGTGCTCGCGGCGTGGAAGGCGCTGCCCGGGCTGCTGATCGGGCGCCTGCTCACCGGGGTGGCGATCGGGCTGGCGGCCGGTGTCGCGATCCCGTACCTCATCGAGCTGCGGCAGCGCGCCGATCCGAAGGCGTCCCCGGTCAGTGCCCGGAACCTCGGCACCGCGGTGAACGTGGGCGCCCTCGGCGTCGGCCCGCTGATCGCCGGGTGCCTGGCGCAGTGGGCGACACAGCCGCTGACCCTGCCCTACATCGTCATGATCGTGCTCGGGGCGGTCGCCATCATCGGCGTGGCAGGCGCGCCGGAGACGGGCACGCCGGCTCCGCGCGGCGCAGCGCCGGACCGCCCGGCCGGCCCGGTGCGCCGGGCCAGGCTTCCGGTTCCGGCGGCGGCCGGGACGATCGCGGCCTTCGCCGCGTCGGGCCTGTTCGCCGGGCTGTCCGGGCTCATTCTGGCCACCACGCTGCACCAGACCTCACACGCGCTGTCCGGGGCGACGCTGTTCCTGGTGTTCGCCGCGGGAGTGGCAGCCCAGCTGGGCACGAACCGGCTGGCCGCATCGCGCGTGCTCGCGTTCGGCGCGATCGCCATGATCGCGGGCCTGGTGCTGCTCGTCGTCGGGGTTCGCCTGTCCGCACCGAGCCTGGCCCTGTTCATGATCGGGGGCGCGCTGATCGGCGCGGGCGCGGGGGCGATCTACAAGGGCACCACCGGGATCGTGCTCGAGGCGACCGCGCCGGAAAACCGCGTCGCGATGACGTCGGCTCTGGTCATCGCGGTCTTCGTGGGACTGTCGGTCCCGGTGATCGGAGCCGGGATCGCGCTCGACGCGGGGGTGAGCACACCCGACACCGTGCTCGGATTCGCCGTCTTCGTCGCGCTGGGCGTCTCGCTCTCGGGCTGGGCGCTGCTGGTCCGCCGGCCCGCGGGCGCGCAGCCCGCCGCGAAGCCCGTCAGCCGGTAACACGCACCTATTACCAGAGGAGGCCGCTGCCATGACCAGTGCCCCAGTTCGCGATCCGCTCTCCGACCATCTCCTCACCCCGGAGAACGCCGCGTTCCTGCTCATCGACTACCAGCCCGCGCAGATCGGCGCGGTCCGCTCGATGGATCGCGCGCTCCTGCTCAAGAACGCCGTCTCCACGGTCCGGACCATCAATGCGTTCGGGATCCCGGTCGTGCACTCGACCGTCAACGTCGGGACCGGCCGGGGCAAGCCGACCCTCCCCGAACTCGCCGAACTGCTCGAAGACGACAAGCCGCTCGACCGGACCACGGTCAACTCGTGGGAGGACATCGAATTCGTCCAGGCTGTCCACGCCACCGGTCGCCGGAAGCTCATCATCTGCGGTCTGTGGACCGAGATCTGCATGGCCTTTACCGCGCTCGACGCGCTGCGCGAAGGATATGAGGTCTACCCGGTGGTGGACGCGATCGGCGGCACCTCACCAGAGGCCCACCGGGCCGGCCTGGACCGCGTGCTGCAAGCCGGCGCCCACCCGGTCAGCTGGGTCTCCCTGGCCGTCGAGCTTCAGCGCGACTGGGCCCGCCAGGACACGGTCGCGGCGATCATCGAGATCGTCCTCACCGACCGCCTGCTGAAGGAGCAGGAGAGCTTACGATGAGCCCTGTGACCGAGGATGCCGGCCGTACCGGGTGGCTGGAGCAGGCGCGCGCCTACCTGAGCGACGCCGACCCCGTGCTGGCGCGGCTCATCAGCAGTCGGCCGGACTTCGACCCCCGGGCCTGGCTGACCGAGTTGCCGCCGATGGACCTGTACGGCGCCCTGCTGTTCCAGGTCACCGGCCAGCAGCTGTCCGTCGCGGCCACCCGGCACACGGTGGCCCGCATCCAGGCCCTGTTCGGCGGGCATCTCCCCGCGCCCGCCGAGCTGCTGGCCGTCGATCCCGGTCAGCTCCGCGAGGCCGGCCTGTCCTGGCGGAAGGTCAGCACGCTGCGCGACCTGGCCGAGCGGATGACGGACGGCCGCCTGGACCCGGACACGCTGAGCACCATGTCCGACGATGAGCTGCTGGCCGAGCTCACCGAGATTCCCGGCATCGGCCCGTGGACCGTGCAGGGCGCCCTGCTGGTCGCGCTGCGGCGCGAGGACGTGGTCCTGCCCGGCGACCTGGCGCTCCGCAAGGCCGTCCAGGCCGCGTACCAGCTGGACCACCGGCCGACCGAGCAGGAGGTCCTGGCCATCGCCGAGAAGTGGCGGCCCTACCGCAGCCTGGCGACCAGCTACCTGTTCTCGGCCGTCTTCGAGCAGGCGACCGGCGACTAGGCAAAGCGGGTCAGGACGCCGCGAGCAGTCCCAGGATGGCGCTCAGGGTGGCGATGATCGCTCCGCCGACGGTGACCGCGAGGAACGACCGGGCGAAGCTGGTCTGGAAGAACTTGTGCCGGAGCCAGGCCAGGGTGAGCAGTTCGGTGCCGACCACGGCGATCGCGGCGCTGATCGCCGCGCCGTAGCCAGGGATCAGGAACGGCAGGGTGTGGAAGATCCCGCCGGCGAACGTCCCGCCGCCGGTGATCGCGCCGCGCAGCACCGGGCTCCCGCGCCCGGTGAGGTCACCGGTGTCGGACAGCCCCTCGGAGAAGGCCATGCTCACGCCGGCGCCCAGCGCGGTCGCGGCGCCGGTGAAGAACGCGGTCAGCGGGTGGTGGGTGGCCAGTACCACCGCGAATATGGGGGCCAGGGTGGACAGCGAGCCGTCCATCAGCCCGCTCAGCGCGGGCTGCACCCGCTCGAGCAGGAACGACCGGCTGTCTGGGGTAACGGGCGAGACCTCGCCGTGCGTGATCGTGGTCATGTCAGGGTCCTTTCGGAGGTCAGCTAGGTCCAGCGTTCCGGGCGCCAGGGTGAGCCGGCGTCACACCGCCGGGTGATCCGGCCGCCAGGCGGCGGACCTCGAGCAGTTCCAGGCCGAGCGCCTCGATCCGGGCCAGCACGCCGTGCAGCGCGGCCTGGTCCGCCAGGTCTCCGGTCAGCAGGGTGTCGTCACCCTGAGCCGAAACGCGCAGGTCGGGGAACGCGGTGCGCATCGTCCGGCCCAGGCGGCCCCGGACGAGGATCTGGTAGGTCACCGGGCACCGCGGTCGAAGCTGGAGGCCGAGAAGAAGCGCGAGATCGAGAACAGGCAGAGGGTCGCGAGCAGGATCGCGAAGGTCAGCACGGCCGTCCAGGTCCCGGTGAACTGCGAGAGCACGCCCACGCCGACCACGGGGATACTCAGGCCGGCGTAGCACGCCACGAAGAAGGCGGAGATGACCTGACCGCGCCGTCCGGCGGGGGCCAGCCGGTTGGCGGTACCCAGGCTGCCCAGGAAGATCGCGCCGACGGCCACGCCGCCCGCCACCGTGCCGGCCAGGAACGGGGCGATGGCGGAGGCGGCCAGGCCCGCGACGATCAGGGCGAGCGCGGCCAGGAACAGGATCAGGCCGCCCAGCACCACCCGGGGACCGCTGAACCGCGACAGCGCGGTCTGGGTGCCGGCCCCGACCGCGAAGATGAGGAAGACGACCGCGCCCTGGACGGCGTGGCTGCCCTGGTGCAGCTGGCCGGCGACGAAGCCGGGCACCAGCGAGCTGAACAGCCCGAGCAGGGCGAAGGCCGCGAAGGCGGCCGCGCCGGCGGCGATGAACTCGCCCCGGCCCAGGTCCGGGACGCCCAGCCCGGCGAAGCGCAGGGCGGGCCGGGTGTGCAGCGGCACCGTCTCGGGCACGAGCAGCACCAAGCAGGCCGCCACCGCGAGGACCGCCAGGTAAACCACGAACACCAGCGTGGTGGGGTGCGGCGCGTACTGGGCGAGCAGCCCGGCGGCCAGCGGACCGAGGCCCAGGCCGCCCATGTTCGCGGCCGTGGCCACCAGCGACGCCCGGCCCCGGGCGCCGGCCGGCGCCAGCTCGGTTAGGGCGGCCGTGGCCGTGCCGGTCATCAGGCCCGCCGACAGGCCCGACACGATCCGGGCCGCGATGAGCGCCCCCACGCCGGGTGCCAGGATGAACACCACCGTGCTCAGCGCGCTGGCCCCGAGCGCCACGGCCAGCACCGGCCTGCGCCCGGCCTGATCCGAGGCGCGCCCGGCCAGCAGCAAGGTCGCGATCACCGCCGCGGCGTAGACCGCGAAGGTCACCGTCACCACGACCGCGGAGAAATGCCAGCGGCCCTGGTAGATGACGTACAGCGGGGTGGGCAGCGTGGTGCCGAGCATGGTGACGGCCAGTACTAGCGCCACCAGCCAGAACGCGGCCCGCGGCGGGACCGCGGGGTCCCTACGCCCGGGCGGTGCGGGCAGGCTGCGCACCCGCCCGGAAGCGTGCATGGTGGTCATGTCCGGTTCCTTTCTGTGCGGTGGCCCCAGCCTCACGCCCGGCCGGGTGAGCCGGCGTCACCCGGCCGGGTGATCCGCGGCTCAGCCTCGGCCGCCGGCCCGCAACGTCGTACTGTTGGACCGGGGCCTGCCGAGGAGAGCCGCCGTGGAGCTTGCCGCGCGATCCGGGGTGACCGTCGTCCGGGACGGCGTGGTGCCGCGGCCCGCGCTGTTCCGGCGGCTGACGCAGGCGCAGCGCGTCGTTCAGGTCTCGGCGCCGCCGGGGAGCGGCAAGACGGTCCTGCTCCGGTCCTGGATCGCCGAGTCGGGGCTCGGTCCCCGGGTCGCCTGGGTGCGGTCGCCGGCCGAGGACGGCCCGCAGCGGCTGTGGATCTCGGTGGCCGACGCGCTGCGAGCGACCGCAGCCGGGTCCGCGCTGGTCCGGGGGCTGACGGCGGCACCCGACCTGGACGGCTGGGCCGTGGTCGAACGACTGCTTGAGGACCTGGCCGCGCTGCCGGACCGGATCTGGCTGGTGATCGACGACCTGCACGAGCTGGGCTCGGCCGAGGCGCTGCGCCAGCTGGAGCTGCTGATCATGCGCGCACCGCCCGCCCTGCGGTTCATCCTGGTCACGCGGCATGACCTGCGCCTGGGCCTGCACCGGCTGCGCCTGGCCGGCGAGCTCACCGAGATCCGCACCGCCGATCTGCGGTTCAGCCGGACCGAGGCGCGGGCGCTGCTGGACGCGGCCGGGGTCGAGCTGTCCGGGCCGGCGTTGGAGAACCTGTACGACCGGACCGAGGGCTGGGCGGCGGGGCTGCGGCTGGCGGCGCTGTCGCTCGCCGGGCACCCCGATCCGGAGCGGTTCGCGGCCGAGTTCGGCGGCAGTGAGCGCACGGTCGCCGAGTACCTGCTGGCCGAGGTGCTGGAGCGGCAGAGCGACGAGGCGCGGCGGCTGCTGCTGCGGACCTCCATCCTGGACCGGGTCAACGGCGAGCTGGCCGACCTGCTGACCGGGGGTTCGGGCGGCGAACGGCTCCTGCAGCAGCTCGAGGAGGCGGGCGCGTTCGTGGTGTCGCTGGACGCCCGGCGATCCTGGTTCCGCTACCACCAGCTGTTCGCCGACCTGCTGCAGCTGGAGCTGCGGGGGACCGCCCCGGCCGAACTGCCCGCGCTGCACGATGCCGCCGCCGGCTGGTACGCCGGACACGGGTATCCCGTCGAGGCGGTCCGCCACGCTCAGGCCGCGCAGAACTGGCGCCTGGCCGCCCGTGCGCTGTCGGACCACTGGATCGGCCTGGGCCTGGCCGGCCTGGGCAGCACCGCGCACGAGCTGCTCGCCCGCTTCCCGGCCGGGGTGATCGCCGCCGATGCCGAGCTGGCGGCGCGAATGGCCAACGACCAGCTGGTCCGGGGATCTCTGGCCGAGGCCGAACAATACCTGGCTCTCGCCGCCCGGGCCCTGGAGTCGGTCCCCGCGGACCGGCGCGCCCGCTCGCAGGTCGTCCTGGCCGTGGTGCGCATGCGCCTGGCCCGCCAGCGCGGGAACATCAGGGCCGTGGCCGAGGAGGCGGAACGGCTGCTGGCCCCGGCGATGACAGCCGAGCCGAGGCTGGGCGAGGACCTGCGGGCGCTGGCGCTGATCAACCTCGGCGCCGCCGAGATGTGGACGTCCCGCCTCGACGAGGCGGACCGGCACCTGGCGGACGGCATCGCCCTGGCTCGCCGGGTCGGCCGGCCCTACCTGGAGGTCGTCGGCCTGGCGAACGAGGCGCAGCTGATGAGCTGGCGGTCGTTCCCGGCCGGGGCGCAGCGCAGCCTGCAGGCGATCGAGCTGGCCACCGAGCACGGCTGGGCCGATGAACCGGTCGCCGGCGTCGCCTACCTGGCCCTGGGCGTGGCGATGGTCACCCAGGGCCGGATCGAGGAGGCGGAGCAGGCCCTCGGCCGGGCCGAACGCACCGTCCGGACCGAAGCCGACCCGGCCGTCGGGATGCGGCTGGTCTACGGCCGCGGCATGCTCGAGTTCATCAGCGGCCGTCACGACGCCGCCCTGCGCGCCTTCCAGGCGGCCGAACGGCTGGCCGAATCGCTCGTCTCCCCGCACACGCTCGCCCCGCGGCTGCGCTCGCACCTGCTGCAGACGCTCGCGCGCTGCGGCGAAACGCACCGCGTCGAGCAGGCCCTGGCCAGCATGGCAACGGCCGAACGGGACCGGGGCGAGATACGCATCGCCGAGGCCGCGCTGCGGCTCGCCCTGGATGACCCGCGGGCGGCGGCCGCCGTGCTCGCGCCCGTCCTCGACGGTTCGGCCCCGCTGCAGAACGCGCACCTGTGGGAGGTCCAGGCGTTCCTGCTCCAGGCCGTCGCTTGCGACGCGCTCGGCGACGCGGGCGCCGCCCGGAGGGCCCTCGAGCGGGCCCTGGACCGCGCCGAGCCCGAGGGCCTGCTGTTCCCGTTCCTGTACGACCCGGCGCCCGGCCTGCTCGACCGCCACCGCCGGTCCGGCACCGCGCACGCCGGCCTGATCGCCCGGATCCTGAACGTGCTGGCCGGGCAGCAGCCCGGCGCGGCGCCCGCCGGACCGCGGCGGCTGCGCGAGCCGCTCAGCCACGCCGAGGCCCGGGTGCTGCGCTACCTGCCCACCAAGCTCTCGGCGCCGGAGATCGCCGACGAGCTGTACCTGTCGGTGAACACGGTCAAGACCCACATGCGCCACCTGTACGACAAGCTCGGCGTGCACCGCCGTCACGAGGCGGTCGAACAGGCCCGCGCCCTCGGGCTGCTGGCCCGCAAGCCGATCACGCCGAAGCCTGATCACCCGGGCGGGTGACGCCGGCTCACCCTCCCGCGCCCGAGGCTGAAACCAAGCAATCAACCGCCGGAGGCGTTAACCATGACCGTCACATCTGACCAGCACGACCGGACCGCCAGCCACGTCGTCGCCTTCCTGGGCACCGGGCGCATGGGCGCGCCGATGGCCGCCAACCTGGCCCGCGCCGGCTTCGACGTGCGGGTCTGGAACCGTACCGTCAGCCGCGCCGAGGCCTTGGAGGCGGACGGCGCGGTCGTGTCCGCCAGCCCGGCGCAAGCCGTCTGGGACGCCGCGGTCGTCATCACCATGCTGGCCGACGGGCCCGCCACCGAGCAGGCCGCCAGCGGACCGGACGGGCTGCTGACCGCGAGCCCGGGCACGATCTGGGTGCAGATGGCCACCGTCGGGATCGAGTGGACGGCCCGGCTGGCCGCCCTGGCCGCCGCGGCCGGGGTGGTGTTCGTCGACGCCCCGGTCTCCGGCAGCGAGGGCCCGGCCCGGGCCGGTCAGCTGACCATCCTGGCCAGCGGACCGGACCAGGTCCGGGACGTGCTGGCTCCGGTGTTCGGCGCGCTCGGCCGCGGCACCGCCTGGCTGGGCCCGGCCGGTCACGGCACCCGGGCCAAGCTGGTGCTCAACAACTGGCTCGCCGACCTGACCGAGACGACCGCGGAAACCCTGTCCTTCGCCCGCCGGCTGGGCCTGGACCCGGCGGAGATCGTGGACCTGCTGCAGTCGACCCCGCTGGGCGCGCCGTACGCGGTGCAGAAGGCCCGCGCCATGCTGGCCGGCGACTTCAGCCCTGCGTTCGCCCTCCGGAATGCCCTCAAGGACGCCGAACTCGCGGCGCAGGCCGCGCAGGCCTCCGGCGCCACCCTCACCCTCACCAGTGCGCTGCTCCCGCGCTGGCGGGACACCGCGGCCAGCGGGCACGCCGACGACGACCTGTCCGCCGTCTACCTCACCGCCTAGAAGGACCGGCCCGGGTTGAGGATGCCGGCCGGGTCGAGCGCCGTCTTGATCGCCTGGTGCACCGCCAGCGACGCGCCGCCGATCTGCTGCCGCAGCCAGGGTTGCTTGAGCACCCCGACGCCGTGCTCGCCGGTGATGGTCCCGCCGAGCCGGAGCGCGTGCTGGCACAGCCGTTCGCCCGCCGCCATGGCCCGGGCGATGGTGTCCGCATCCAGGTCGGGCAGCATCAGGACCGGATGCAGGTTGCCGTCACCGGCGTGCGCCACGGTCGGGATGGGAATGCCGGTGTCCGCGCTCACCTGCTGGACGGCCGAGAGCATCTCCGCCAGCTGCCCGGACGGGACGCAGACGTCTTCGATGACCGTCGGCCCGGTAGCCATGACCGCCGGGCCGGCCAGCCGGCGCGCCTCCAGGAGCAGGTCCGATTCCCCGGCCGTGGCCGCCTGGATCACCAGGTCGGCACCCGCCTTCTCGCAGCACTGCGTCATCAGCCGCACGTCATCGTCGGCGGCGGCGCTGTCGGCCTGGCCGATCAGCAACCCGGCGGCCGAACGGTCCAGGTCCATCCGGCGGTAGTCCTCGATCGCGTTGACCGTGGCCTGGTCGATGAGCTCCAGCATGCTGGGCACCACCCCGCTGGCCGCGATGGCGTCCACCGCGTGGCCGATTGCGGTCAGCGAGCCGAACGACGCCACGAACGTCACCGGGTCGCGCGGCGGGCGCGGGCGGATCCGCAAGGTGGCCGATGTGATCACGCCGAGGGTCCCTTCGGACCCGATGAACAACGAGGTGAGGTCGTATCCGGCCACGTTCTTGCGGGCGCCGCTGCCGGTGCTCAGCACGGTGCCGTCGGCCAGGACCACTTCCAGGCCGAGCGCCGAATCCCGGGTCACGCCGTACTTGACGCAGCGCATGCCGCCCGCGTTGGTGGCCAGGTTGCCGCCGATCGTGCAGATCTCGAAGCTGCCGGGATCGGGCGGGTAGAACATCCCGGCGGCTATGGCCGCCCGGCCCAGGTCGGCGTTGAGGACCCCCGCCTCGACGACGGCGTACTGCCGCGCGGCGTTGATCTCGCGGATCGCGGTGAACCGCTCCAGGCTGAGCATCAGGCAGCCGTCGATCGCGTTCGCGCCGCCGGAAAGCCCGGTGCCGGCGCCCCGGGGCACGACCGGAACCGCGTTCTCGGTCGCCCACCGCAGCGTGCTGCTCACCTCGGCTACCGTGCTGGGCCGGATGACGGCTCGTGGCCGGCCCGCGGCGACGGTGGCCGCCTGGTCGCGGCGGTAACCCTCGATCACCGCGTCGTCGGTCACCACGGCGCCGGGAGACAGCTGCCGCGCCAGCAGGGTGAGGTCGCCGCTCATCCCGCTGACATCGGCTGAGCAAGGGGGCCGGAGGTCACCGACCAGCACGCCTGGAGCAGAGCCGGTACGAACATCTGCGGCGTGGTGATGCCTACCGCGTGGTCGGCGGCCACCTCGTGGACCGACGCGCCGGGGATCGCCGCGGCCAGCTTCCGCTGCCGGCTGACCGGCAGGATGCGGTCCTGGGTGGTGATCACCACCGCGGCCGGGACGTCGACCTGGCTGATCCAGCTGTGCGAGGTGAACTCGCAGACGGCCTGAACGGCCGACAGGGCGGTGCCGAGCGAGGTCCGGCGCAGCTGGGCGCGGATCCGGGCGGCGGTGGCCGGGTCACCGACCGGGCCCAGCAGGGTCAGGCCGAGGATCTCGGCGCTGACCGGCTGCAGCAGCGGGTTCCACCGGATGGCGGCCGCCGCCGACGGGAGCGTCAGGGCGGCCAGCTTCTCCGCCGGTGACCCCAGGACGTTGCGGGCGGTGGCGCACAGCACCAGGCCGGACACCATCGGGCCGTGCCGCCGCCAGACCAGCTGGGCGATCATGCCGCCCATCGAGTAGCCGACGACGACGAAGCTGCCGATGCCGAGGACCTTGGCCAGCGCCGCCACGTCGTCCGCGCAGTCCTCGAGCCGGAACCGCCAGCCCGCCGGGATCCCGTCGCCGTGGCCGCGCAGGTCCATGGCGACCACCCGGAAGTGCCGAGACAGCGGGGCGAGGACCTTCTCCCAGTTCAGCTCGGCGGTGACCGTCACCCCGTGGATGAGCATGAGCGCCGGCGCGCCAGGCGGCCCGGCGCACTCCCACACGCGGGTGACCCCCCGGCCCGGCAGCGTTACCAGCCGGGTCTGCGGAGCCGGCACCTCCTGGGGCAACTGCAGCACTGCGTCACTCTCCTGCGATGCCGTCACCACGAGCCGGCGCCAGGACCCGGAAGGCCTGCCTACTATCTGATCTTCCCGTACTGGTGGTGAATATGCGCGCGGATTGACTCGCCGTGCCTGGTGAGGACGGTCAGCCCGGCCGGTGGCCGGTCATCACGTACCCGGCGCCGAACGCCATCTCCCGGACCTGAACGTCCTCCACGAGCTGCTCCAGGTACCGCCAGGGCCGGTCGAAGCCGGCGAAGTCGCGCACGTACGGCGCGTGCAGCGCCCTGATCATCGAGTTGACCGCGACCAGCAGCGGCGCGGCCCACTTACCGCCGCCGGCCGCCACCGGCGCCCCGGGACACAACCCGGCCATGACGTTCCGCAGCGCGCCGGGGGACTGCAGGATGTCATGAACGGCGCAGAACAGCGCGGCGTCCGCGGTCCCCTCGAGCCGCACGTCCTCGGCGGGTGCCTGCACCACCGTGACGTTGCGCCAGCCTTCGCGCGCGATGTGCTCGCGGGCCAGCGCCACCATGTCCGGCGATTCCTCGATGCCGATCACCGCCCCGTCCGGGCCAACCTTGTCCCGGATCAGGCCGCAGCACAGCCCGGTCCCGCAGCCCACGTCGAGCACGACCTGCCCGGGCCGCAGCGGCAGCGCCTCGACGACCGCGCGACGATATGGCTGGAACACGCCGGTGTCCCGGTCGTAGGACCGGGCGTGCTCGTAATAGGCCGGCTGAGGCCCGGCCTGCCGGGCCGGCGACGGCGCTGGGATACCTGACGCGCTCATGACTATCTCACCCACAGATCCAACCTAAATACCATCCGTGGCGATCCTGTAAACGCTGGGTGAGATCAGCGTTGCGCGGCCTGCCGGGCCGCAGCCGCGGCGGCCAGCGCGGTCCGCATCGCCTCGACCGGTCCCGGGCGACCGGTCATCAGCTCGACCTGAGCCACCGCCTGGTGCAGCAGCACGGTCAGCCCGCTGACCACCTGGCAGCCGGCGGCCAGGGCCGACCCGGCGAACGAGGTGGGCCACGGCGCGTACACCACGTCGAGCACCGTGGTATCGGGTTTCCAGCGCGTATGGCTCAGCGGATCGGCGGCCCCGCCCGGCAGCGTGGAGATGACCAGGTCGGCATCGGGCAGGGGATCCTCGAACAGGCGGCCGCTGACGGACGGCCGGATGCCGAGCCGTTCGGCGGTCTGCAGCAGCTGCCCCGCCCGGGCCGGGTCCCGCACGAGCACGATGGGCGATGCGTGGCCGAGCTCGCGCACCGCGGCCAGCGCCGCCTGCGCGGTGCCGCCCGCCCCGAGGATGACCGCCTGCTCGACCCGGCCGAGCCCGGTCTCCCGCAGCGCCGCGACCAGGCCCGCCACGTCGGTGTTGTCCGCCCTCCGGCCCCCGGCCGGGCCGTCGCCGGGGAAGACCAGCGTGTTGGCCGCGCCGATCGCCCGGGCCAGCGGCGAGACCTCGTCGGCCACGGTCAGGGCCACCCGCTTGAGCGGCATGGTCAGCGACAGCCCGGCCCACTCCGGTCCCAGGCCGTCGACCAGCGCCGCCAGACCGCGCTCGTCGCACTCGATCATGTCGTAGCGCCAGTCCGTCAGGCCGAGGCTGCGGTAGGCGGCGTCGTGCAGCACGGGCGATAGCGAGTGCGTGACGGGCGACCCGAGCACCGCGGCCCGCCGGACCGGGCGGTCAGCCTCGCGGTTCATGTCCACGCCTCTCTGCCTATCACGCCCAGGGGCCGGCCGGGTCACCGAGCGGGCCAGCCTGGGATTGGACGCCACGCGAGCGGAGGCCGAAGCCGAACCGTTAGGCTACAAGGCAGGCTTCCCAGACCCTTACCGACCGAAATGTAGTGCTTATGAGCAGCGAAAATGGTGAAGAGTAGGCGTGGACCTTTTTGAGTATCAGGCGAAGGAACTGTTCGCCGAGTACGGCGTCCCCGTGCAGGCCGGTAAGGTCGCCCGCACGGCGGACGAGGCGCGCGCGGCCGCGGCGGAGTTCACCGCCCAAGGGCATCCGCTCGTCGTGGTCAAGGCCCAGGTCAAGACCGGCGGCCGCGGCAAGGCCGGCGGCGTCAAGCTGGCCAACGGCCCGGACGAGGCCTACGACAAGGCCAGCCAGATCCTCGGCATGGACATCAAGGGCCACACCGTTCACTCGGTGCTCATCGCCCAGGCGGTCGACATCGCCGCCGAGTACTACCTGTCCTTCCTGCTGGACCGGGCCAACCGGACGTTCCTGTCCATCTGCTCGGTCCAGGGCGGCATGGAGATCGAGGAGATCGCGCACACCAGCCCGGAGGCCGTGGCCCGGATCCCGGTCTCGGCGCTGACCGGTGTCGACGCCGCCAAGGCCGCGGAGATCATCGCCGCGGGCCGGATCCCGGCCCAGGCGGCCGAGGGGGCCGCGCTGCTGGCCGAACGCCTGTGGGCCATGTTCACCGACGAGGACGCCACGCTGGTCGAGGTCAACCCGATGGCGCTGACCGAGGACGGCCAGGTGCTCGCGGTGGACGGCAAGGTCACCCTCGACGACAACGCCGCCTTCCGCCAGGAGCACGCCCGGTTCGAGGACACCAGCAGCACCGACCCGATCGAGGCCCGAGCCAAGGCCAAGCACCTGAACTACGTCAAGCTCGAGGGCGAGGTCGGCATCATCGGCAACGGCGCCGGGCTGGTCATGTCCACCCTCGACGTGGTGGCCTACGCGGGCCAGCCGTTCGGTGGCATCCGGCCCGCCAACTTCCTGGACATCGGCGGCGGTGCCTCCGCTGAGGTGATGGCCAACGGCCTGGAGATCGTGCTGTCCGACCCGAGCGTGCGCAGCGTGTTCGTGAACGTCTTCGGCGGGATCACCTCCTGCGACGCGGTGGCCAACGGGATCGTGTCGGCGATCGGCATGCTCACCGAGCGCGGCGAGCACGTGGACCGGCCGATCGTGGTCCGGCTCGACGGCAACAACGCCGCCGAGGGCCGGCGCATACTGGACGAGGCCAAGATCAGCGTGGTCGAGCAGGTGGGCACGATGGACGGCGCGGCCAAGCGAGCCGCCGAACTGGCCAGCCCAGGAATGGCTAGCACCGCGAAGGGGGCATGAGATGGCGATCTTCCTGACCGCCCAGAGCCGGGTCATGATCCAGGGCATCACCGGATCGGAGGGCAGCAAGCACGGCGCGCGCATGCTGGCCGCGGGCACCAAGGTGGTCGGCGGCACCAACCCGCGCAAGGCGGGCCAGACCGTGCAGCTGAACGGCACCGACGTGCCGGTGTTCGGCACCGTGGCCGACACGATGGCCGCCACCGG
>Ga0070735_10001832_pt1 | contig 19831 bp, 20 predicted proteins | sample Coa_R1_FD_66443 | JGI IMG/M metagenome (GOLD analysis project Ga0070735, IMG submission 66443) | Surface soil microbial communities from Centralia Pennsylvania, which are recovering from an underground coalmine fire - Coalmine... | ecosystem: Environmental > Terrestrial > Soil > Unclassified ... | reverse complement strand
CGCCGAGATAGGCGAGGTGGTTGGCCTTCGCGCCCTTGCCGACCGTGACCTTCTTCACCTCGACGAAGTTGCCGATGTGCGCCGCCTCGCCGATGTCCGCGCCCGGGCGTAGCCGCGCATAAGGCCCGACCAGAGCGCCGGCGCGCACGATGCAGCCTTCCAGGTGGCTGAACGAGCGGATCACCGCGCCCGCTTCGACGGTCACACCCGGCGCGAAGACGACGAACGGCTCGACCACCGCGCCGCCAGCGATCTCGGTGTCGGCCGAGAGGTAGACCGTCTCCGGCGCGGCCATGCTGACGCCCGCATCCATCAGCTCGCGCCGCCGCCGCGTCTGGAACGCGGCCTCGGCCGCCGCCAGTTCAGCTTGGCTGTTGACGCCCATGAAAGCCTCCTCCGGCGCGTAGACCGCGCGCACGCTCATTCCCGCCGCGTTGGCGATGCCGACGATGTCGGTCAGGTAGTATTCGCTCTTGGCGTTCTCGTTCTTCACCTGCGCCAGCCAGGAAAAGAGCAGCGGCGCCGGCGCAGCGAAGACGCCGGAGTTGCAGGCGGTCACCGCAAGCTCCGCCGGCGTCGCCTCGCGCGCCTCGACCACCCGCTCGAGCCGGTCGCCCTCGCCCATGATCATGCGCCCGTAGGCGCCCGGATCCCTGGCGTGGAAGCCCATCACCGCGAGGTCCGCGCCGGCGTCGCGCAGCGTGAGCAGCGGCTCGAAGTCCTTCGCCGTCAGGGACGGGCCGTCGGCGTAGCTGATCACCACGTCGCCGTCGAAGCCGGCTAGCGCGTCCTTGGCGGCCAGGACGGCGTGGCCGGTCCCGAGGGGAGGATCCTGGACCGCGATCGCGCCCTTGCCCAAACGCGCCTCGACATGCGCAGCGACCGCCGGCATGGCGGCGCCGACCACGACGACGATACGCTTCGCCCCCATCGCCTCGGCCGCGTCGATGACCCAGTCGATCATCGGCCGGCCGCCGACCGTGTGCAGCACCTTTGGCGTCGGCGACTTCATCCGCGTGCCCTGGCCGGCGGCGAGGATCACGGCGGCGCGGGCGGTCATGGGCTGGGCTTCCTCGAATCTGGCCGTTGCGCGATGGCCCGATTTAGCCGAAACGGCCCGCCATGTCCTTGGCCCCGGGAAGCCTGGCCGGCGCGACGATCGCGTTCGACCTCGACGGCACGCTGGTCGATTCCGCCCCCGACCTGGTCGGCTCGCTGAACACCGTGCTGCTGGAGGAGAGGCTGCCGACGCTTCGCCTCGAACAGGCGCGGCTGATGGTCGGCCGGGGCGCCCGAGCGCTGATCGAGATGGGCTTTTCCGCCGCCGGCCACCCAGTGCCCCCCGATCGCGCTCGCGATCTCACCCGCCGATTCATCGACATCTACCGCGAGCGGTTGGCGTTCGAGAGCCGCCCCTTCCCGGGGCTGGAGACGGCGCTGGATACGCTGACGGGCGCGGGCGCAGTGCTCTGCGTCTGCACCAACAAGTTCACCGACCTTTCCGTCGGCGTGCTCGAGGGCCTGGGCCTCGCGAGCCGCTTCGCCGCCATCGTCGGGCCGGATTCGGCGCCGGCGCCGAAGCCCGACGCGCGCCATCTGATCACCGCCGTCGAGGCGGCGGGCGGGCGGATCGATCGCGCGCTGATGATCGGCGACAGCGCCTCCGACGTCGGCGTGGCGCGGGCGGCGGGCGTTCCGTCAGTGGTCGTGACGTTCGGCTACACCGAGATCGCGGCCGCCGAGCTCGGCGGCGACCACCTCATCGACCACTATTCGGAGCTGCCGGCCCTGGCGGCGCGAATCCTTGCTGCGCCCGCAGCGGCCTGATCCCGCCTGGCCCAGCTAGCCGCACGCGGTCAGTTGTGGCCGGCCGGCGGGGCGCTTGAGTGGGTGGTCGTATGCCCGCAACGGGCCGCCAGCCCGCGCGCGCCGCCCGTGCGGAGCAGTTGTTCACGTCCGGCCGCCGAGTTGCACGGATCGGGCGGTTCCAGGTTGAGCGCCCGGCTCGACGACGCCGGCGGCGGCGGCACGAGGCACTTGCAGCTGAGCACCGGCGCGCTCAGTGGCACCGGCGTCTTGACGGTCACGCACTTGCCGCCCTTCGGCGGGGTGCACGCGAGGCCTTCGCGCTCGCAGCCGTCGGTCGCGTCGGTCTTGCACGCTCCCGCAGCGCCGACGTGGGTTGGCGCGGCGGCGACCGCCAGCCCAATCGCGCCAGACAAGACCAAACCGAACGCCACTCTCATTCGAACAGCCATCGGATCCCCCCTTCGGGTCTTTGGCGCGAGCGGCCCTTTTAAGACTTACGACAACGTCGGCCGCTCGCCGATGATGGACACCCGCTGGCCGAAGCGGCTGTAGGGGAAGTAGTCCCACACAGCGTGGTGCTGCGTGCAGCGGTTGTCCCAGAAAACGAGCGTGTTGGGCGTCCAGCGGACGCGGCACTGGAAGTCGACGCGGCTCTCGATGTGGCGCCAGAGCATCTCCAGCACCGCGTCGCTCTCGCGGCGCTCGAGTTCGTTGATCCTGGTGGTGAAGCCGCGGTTGACGAAGATCGCTTTGCGGCCGTTGCCGGGGTGGGTGATCACCACCGGATGCACCGCCCGCGGCCAGCCGCCCGGCGGCTCGGGCGCGCCGTACCCGCCAGTATAGATTTTCTGGCCATCATGAGTGGCCGTCAGGCCCTCGATGAAGCTCTGCATCGCCTCCGAGAGCGCGTCGTAGGCGCGGATGGTGGACGAAAAGCAGGTGTCGCCGCCGCCGACCTCCGGCGTCTCGGTGATGTAGAGCATCGAACCCATCGGCGGCTCGACGTCGCAGGTGACGTCGGTGTGCCAGCCCTCGCCGGCGACAAAGCGCGAATTCTGGTCGGCCTTGACGACGAGCACCTCCGGGTCGGCGCCGATGCCGCCGCGCGCGGCCGCGTGCTCCGGCGAGACTTTCTTGGCGTGATACGGGTGCACGTGCAGGCGACCGAACATGCGCCCGAAGCGCTTGTGGTCCTCGATGGTGAGCGTCTGGTCGCGGAAGACGAGCACGTGGTGGGCGTTGAACGCCGCTTCGACTTCGGCGAACTGTTCCGCCGCCAACGGCCGCGAGAGGTCGACGCCTTCGATCTCGGCCCCGATGACCGGATTGAGCGGGCTGACCTGGATCGTCCGGGTCGCGAGCCGCTTTGCTTCGGCCGGAACCCGATGGGCGAGCTTGGCGGCCAAGGCGTCCTCCTCGTCGGCTTGCCGCCCTGAGCGTAGGTCCGCGCGGCGCGCTTTGCACCCGAATCTTGTTGGGCGCGGGGCGAGGGTCTATAGGCTCGCCTCCCCCGGCGGGCCGGACGCGTAGCTCAGCGGGAGAGCACCTCGTTCACACCGAGGGGGTCACAGGTTCAATCCCTGTCGCGTCCACCAGCCGGAAGCTCGGCTGCCATCGGAAGGGGGCCTCGATGCAGCGGACCACGAGAGTGGCGTTGACGCTGAGCGCGATCGCTGCGCTCGCCGGCGCGGCGCAGGCCGCGACCAACCGCGAGGCGAAGCTGTTCGATCCGCCGACGGCGACGAAGACGCTGGCGCCGAAGTCGGCGGACGATCCGCTCGGCCAGATCACCTGCACCTATTCGGCCGGACTGATGGTCTGGGAATCCGGAACGGACTCGCCGGACCCTGGCGACGCCAAACTGGCGCCCTTCACCGGCGCGAAGCGGCCGGCCTGCGCACACGCCGCGCCCACCGGCGCCGTCGCGGTGAAGACCGAGGGCTTCTTCCTCCTCGGGCGCAAGGGACCGTTCCTGGTGTTCGAAGCGAGCGACCCGAACGGGGCCGTCGACTTCATGGTGCTGGCCGCGAGCGACGGCCACACCGTCTTCACCGACGCCGAATCCGACCGGGTCGGCATGCGGTCGGTCACGCTGACGAACGGGGTGCTCCGGCTGACCTACACGCGCGGGCTGAACGCGTCGTGCTCGGTCCCGCAGGACGGCGCGGCCTGCTGGACGAAGCTGGCCAAAGCCGGCGATATCCCGGCCGCGGTCGCCAAGACGCCGCCGCCGGTCGCCGCGTGCAAGGCCGCTTACCGCAAGGGCCCGCATCCGACGCCGGCGGACGACCCCAGCATCATCCTCTACCCCGTCCAGACCACCATCGACGCGGCCGGCAAGGCCGACGTCGTCGTGCGTGGCGCGCTCACCTGCGAGCCCATGCCTTGAGGCGCTGCTGGGCGTGGCGTAAGCATCGGCCGCTGGGGGCAGCGACAACGTCAGCCGGAGGCCCGATGCGCCCCTCACTTCTCGCCGTTCCCATCCTCGCCGCGGCGCTCGCCCTGCCGACGCTGGCGTCCGCGCTCAATCCTCAGCCGCTGCCGCCACGCATCCACCCGATGTCGCACCGCTCGCACGACGAACCGCCCGATCCTTGCCTGCAGTTCCACAGCCATCACCAGCGGGACCGCTGCGAAGCGCACCGCCGCCACGATCACCGCTAGGCGCGCCGCGGCGCAGCCTGACGCAGCGGCAGCCCGCCCCTTATCCAATCAGCGTTTGCGCATGCCCATGGACCGGGGCAGTGTGACGGCGAGTTCCGGATAGGGAGACCCCAAAATGGGCGTGTTGGATGGCAAGGTGGTGCTGGTCACCGGCGGCGGGAACGGCATCGGCAAGGAGTGCGCGTTGATCGCGGCGCGCGAGGGCGCGAAGGTGCTGGTCAACGACCTCGGCGGCGGCGAGCGCGGCGGCGACGAGGGCTCGGCCGGGCCAGCCGAGGCGGTGGCGGCCGAGATCCGCGCCGCCGGCGGCCAGGCCGTTTCCAATTCCAAAAGCGTCACCGACATGCCCGCCGTGCGCGACATGGTGCGCCAGGCGATCGACGAGCTCGGCGGCCTGCACGCGGTGATCAACCCGGCCGGCATCCTGCGCGACGGGATGTTCCACAAGATGCCGGACGAGGACTGGGACATCGTGGTCGCCGTCCATCTGCGCGGCTCCTACAACGTCTGCCGCGCCTCGATCGAGCACTTCCGCGACCAGGGCGAAGGCTCCTACGTGCTGTTCACCTCGACCTCCGGCCTGATCGGCAATATCGGCCAGACAAACTACGCGGCCGCCAAGCTCGGCATCATGGGCCTCTCGCGCGTGCTGGCCATGGAGGGCGCGTCCAAGGGCGTGCGCTCCAACATCATCGCGCCCACCGCCTGGACCCGGCTGATCGCCACCATTCCGGTGAAGGACGAGGCCGGCGCGGCGCGCATGAAGGCGATGCAACAGGCGCTGCGGCCCGACCAGCCGGCGAAGCTGGCGGTGGCCCTCGCCTCCCCGGCGGCGAAGGACGTGACCGGCCAGATCTTCGGCGCCCGCGCCGAGACGCTGGAGCTGTTCAGCCAGCCCCGGCCCGTGGAGTCGCTGACCGCAGACGGAACCTGGACGGTGGAGAAGATCCTCGCGGACGCCCTGCCGAAGATGGCCCCCAAGTTCACGCCCCTCATGGGCGCCGGCCAGCAACAGCAACAGCGAGCGCCGGCTGGCTAGCCGCTGCGTCCGACAACGACCGTCATCGGGTCGCTGCTCCAGCCGTCGCGCAGGCGGACGACCTCGATGTCGGTGAAGCCGGCGCCGGCCAGGTAGAGGCGCACGAGGTCGGCGTGGCCGGGTTCGCCCAGCGCCAGCCAGATCTGCATCGCCTTGGTCGGGAAGCAGCGGTTGGAGAAGCTGACGACCAGCGGCGCGCCCGGCTTCAGGCAGCGGCGGACGTCGGCGAGCACCTCGACGGGCCGCTCCAGGTATTGGATGCCCACGCAGATCATCGCCGCATCCAGGCTGGCGTCGCCCAGCGGCAGCGACGGCTCGCGGTTGAGATCGCGGATGAACCAGCGGTCGAGCCTGGGGTTGGCGGCCAGCTCCTCGGCGTTCATGCCATGGCCGATCACCTCGCCGTAGGCGACGTCGTCGGGCAGGTGGCTGATCCAGCTGCTCATCAGGTCGACGATCACGCCGCCCGCGGGCAGCGCCCGGCGATAGAAGTCGGTCAGCGCGGCGATCGCCGCATCGTCGATGTGGGTCTCGAGCCTGGCCTCGACGTAGAAGGCGGCGTCGTCGCCACGATCCTCCTTGTCGAACGAGCCGGGCGGAAAGCGGGGCATGTCGGCGGCCATGACCGAGCCTGCACAGATGCGGGCGAGCCGGCAAGCCGGCTTCAGGCGGGACGACGCTCCTTGACCAACGCCAGCGTGGCGACGGCGCCGACGAGGGCCAACGCGGCGCCGAACCAGAAGACGGCCACGTGGCCGACGTGGTCCCACAGCGCGCCGGCGACAAGCGAGGCGATGAGGCCCGAGAGCCCCACCACTGCGCCGTACCAGCCGAGGCCGCTGGCGCGCAGGCCTTCGGGCGAGAAGTCGCTGGCCAGCGTCTTGCCGACGGCGCGGTAGACGCCCTGGAATAGGCCGTAGAGCAGGAAGAGCGGCGCCGTGATCAAGACGCTGCGCGAGAGGGCGAACCCCAGGTAGGCGACGAGGAAGACGGCCATGCCGCCGGCCAGCAGCCGCTTGCGGCCCACGCGGTCGGCGAGGACGCCGACGGGGTATGAAGCGAGCGCGGCCACGAGGTTGTAGCCGGCGTAGATCAGGATGGTCACGGGCAGCGAGACGCCGAGCGACCTGGTCTGCAGGATCAGGAAGGCGTTGGACGAGTTGCCTAGCCCAAAGAGGCCGATGGCGAGCAGGTAGGCGCGATAGGCGGGCGGGAAGCGGGTGATCGCGGCGCCCAGCGTCGCCTTGGCGGGCGCCGCCGCGCGGGTTTCCGCAACGAACAGCACCATCACGAACGCCAACGCGCCCGGGATGACCGCCAGGAGGAAGAGCTGGCGCATCGGCACGGCGAGCAACGAGAGCAGGATGACGGCGAGCACCGGTCCGACGAAGGCGCCGGCGTTGTCGCCCGCGCCCTCCAGCCCGAACGCCTTGCCGCGGTGCTCCGGATCGGCGGAGGCGGCGACGAGGGCGTCGCGCGGCGCCGATCGCACGCCGGTCCCCAACCGCTCGAGAAGCCTCGCGCCCACGGCCACCGGCCAGACGGATGCAAGGCCGATCAGCGGCTTGCACAGCGCGGCCAGCCCGAAGCCGATCAGCGCGATCCGCTTGTGGCGGCGCAGCCGGTCTGAGATCGAGCCCGATACGCCCTGCACCAGGTTCTGCACCGCCAGGGCGCCGCCTTCCATCAGGCCGACCACCCCGCCGCTCGCCTTCAACGTCTCGGTCAGGAACACCGGCAGCACCGGGTAGAGCATCTCCGTCGAGACGTCGGCGAAGAAGCTGGCGAACGCCAAGAAGACGGTGCTGCGGCTAAGGCCGGTCAGGGCGCCGGCGCGGGGTCTTTGGGCCATCGCGCTCTTTACGCCGCCGTCCGGTCGCCGCGATAGCGCAGGCCCACGCGCCGTGGGCGGAGATTCCTAGGCAGCGCTGTCTAGACGAGCTGTCCCGCACGGCGCTACCCTGGGGCCTACAACCCAGGAAACCCGCGGAGGAAACGCCATGGCGCAGTCAGGCGATACGACAACCCTTGAACGCTCCCGCTCGCAGGCGGCGGAGCTGAAATCGGCGAGCGCGCTGGCCTTCGCGCCGAACGGCGTGCTGCTGGTCGGCGACAGCCTTGGCGGCGCGGTGCACGCGTTCGAAACCGGCGATGTGACGTCCAGCGGCTCCGGCCCGGTGCAGGTCGAGGATCTGACGGGCAAGATCGCCGCTCTGCTGGGGACGACCCCCGACCAGGTCCGCGTGCCCGACATCGCGGTCAATCCGGCCTCTGGCAACGTCTACCTGGCGGTCGCGCGCGGCGCGGGCGCCGACGCCGAGGCGCTGATCCTGAAAGTCGACCGCTCGGGCGCGATCACCGAACTCGATCAGGACGCCACGCCCCACACCTCGATCGCGCTGGTGGACCAGCCCGACGCCGACAAGGTCGACCGGCGCGGCAACGCCCTGCGCACCGACACCATCACCGACCTCGGCTACGTCGACGGCAAGGTCGTCGTGGCGGGCCTCTCGAACGAGGAGTTCGCCTCGACCCTGCGCGCCATCCCTTGCCCGTTCTCGAGCATCGAGAAGGGCGCGGCGATCGAGATCTGGCACGGCGCCCATGGCCAGTACGAAACCAACGCGCCGATCCGCACCTTCATCCCCTACGAGTTCGACGGAAAGCCGGAGATCCTCGCCTCCTACACCTGCACGCCGCTGGTGCGCATCGCGGTCGAGAAGCTGACGCCTGGCGCGAAGGTGATGGGGATGACAATCGCCGAGCTCGGCAACATGAACCGCCCGCTCGACATGATCGCCTATCGCAAGGACGGGGTTGACCACATCCTGATGGCCAACTCCAACCGCGGCGTGATGAAGCTGGATGCGACCGACCTCGGATCATATCATCAGATCACGGACAAAATCGCCGGCACCAAGGGCGTGCCCTACGAGACGATCACGGCGCTCGAGGGCGTGCGGCGGCTCGACCGGCTGGACGACGGCCACGCGCTGGCCATGGTGGCGACCGGCGAGGCGCTGAACCTCACCACCATCGCGCTGCCTTGAGCGAGGGCGGCCCGCGCATCGAGCGCGCGGGCGCCGCCTTCCGCGCGACGCCATGGCGCGGCGCGGCGCCCGACGACGGCTGGGCGGCCGTCTTCGCCGTCTTCGCCAGCGAGCGCGATGGCGCGCCGCCGCTGTTCGGCCGCTATGCCCGCGCCGGCGAGGCGATCGTGTTCACCCCGCGCTTCGCCCCGGACCCGGCGCTTCGCCTACGCGCGCACTTCCGCCCCGCCGGCGCCGAGCCCGTCACCGCCTGGTTCGGCGGCGTGCCGCAGCCGCCGCGCGCGCCGACCACGCGGGTGGTTTCGCTGACCCCGAGCGCGGCCGTCTGGCCGGAGAACCTGCTTCGCTTTTACCTCACCTTCTCGGCGCCCATGCGCATCGGCGAGGCCTGGTCGCACATCCGCATGCTGGACGCAGCGGGGCGGCCGATGGGCGGGATGTTCGTCGAGATCGACCAAGAGCTCTGGGATCCCAAGGGCCAGCGGCTGACCGTGCTGCTCGATCCCGCGCGCATCAAGCGCGGCCTGGTCGACCACATCAACGAAGGCCCGCCCCTCGCGGCGGGCGGCCGCTGCACACTGGAGATCGACGCCTATTGGCGCGACGCTGCGGGCGGGCTCCTGGCCGAGCCGTTCGCGAAAACCGTCACCATCGGGCCGCCGATCCGCGCCGCGCTCGACCCGGCCGCGTGGCGCCTGACGCCGCCAGCGGGCCCCGGCGAGCCGCTGGTCGTCGACGTTCCCCGTCCGCTCGACGCCGCGCTGGCGACAAGGGCCTTCTCGGTCCGCCGCGACGGCGCCGACGTTCCTTGCCAGGTCAAACTCGATCGCGAGGAGACCCGCCTCCTCATCTGGCCGCAAACGCCCTGGACCGGCGGTCCCCACACGCTCCGCGCCGACGCGGTGTTGGAGGACATCTGCGGCAACCGCATCGGCCGCCCCTTCGACATCGACCGCCACGACCCCGCGCAAGGCGACGCCGCCGCCCGGCCTGCGGAGATCGGGTTCGACGTCTCAAACCTCTCCCGTCCCTGACCGTCATGGCCCGACTTGTTCGGGCCACCCATGATCACCGCGATCCGTGAGTGTTCATAGGTCCCCCGCATTCCGCGGCCAGAGCCGCTCCAGCGGGGGATGACGAAAAAGGGAAAGGCCGGCGCGGGCTAGTTCACCGCAAACAGCAGCGTCATCGGGACGACGCCCTTGTCGGTCTCCGTGGCGTGGCCGAGGTGCTTGGAGATGCCGAACGCGTCCTCGAGGGTGCGCAGCAGCGAATAGTGGTTGTAAGGCGTCTGGTCCTTCACCCCGCGGGGACCGTGGTTGGTGATCACGATCGTCGGGATGTGGCCGCCGCCGAAGTTGGAGGGCGCGCCAGGCGTCACCGCGCAGCAGCCTTCACGGGTCTTGCCGGCGCCTTCGTCGAAGGTGATCACGATGGCGACGTTGTCCGGTCCGCGCCAGGCCGCCGTCGCCTGAATGCGGCGGACGAGCGTTCCGACCTCGGCGTCGCCCCGGCGGATCAGGCCGGCGACGTCGCCGGCGAAACATCCGGGCGGCAGCCGCACGGCGACCAGGCCGTGCATCTCGTTGCATTGGTTGGGCACGATCAGCGCAAAGCTCGGCAGGTCGTCGGCGGCCAGGTCTGCGTCGAGCTGGCCAAAGCCGACGATGTGCTCGGCCCGTCGAGGGTCGGTCTGCACGGCGACGAAATTCATGAAGCCCGAATGCTTCGATGCATAGAACGCGGTCGTGTGCAGGCCGTCGGCATAGGCGGGTTCGCCCGCGATCACCGCCAGCGATCCCGGCGCCGGCAGGTCCTCGTAGTAGCCCTTCCAGGTGAGCCCCTTGGCGTCCAGCTGCTGGCCAAGGTGCGGCGCGGTCACGCGGTGGTCGGCGTAGCCGGGCGCGGCGGCGCCGGGGCAAAAGGGGTCCTCCAGGCCCGCGTGGCAGTAGTAGGCGTCGTCGTCGTGGATGCCGTACGTGTCGCCGGCGAGGAAGGCGATGTAGTTGGCCTCGCTCGGATGCACCTCGGAGAAGAACTGCGCCGCGTTTCCGTAGGCCGCCGCCAGGCCGGCGATGTTGGGCGCGGCGGCCGGGTTGAGGACCTGGTCGTAGTTCTTGTTCTCTTCGACGATGACGACGATGTGCGCATAGCGCGGCACCGCGCGGTCCGCGGCCGTCTGGGCGGTCGCGTTGGGCGCGGCCAGGCAGGCAAGCGCCGCGAGCGCGCAGCCGGTTCGGCGCAACATAAGGTCCTGCCTCCTCCCTCGGTTTGACCGCGTCGGGAGGGGCGGGTTCAAGCGAAGTTTTCTTGACGGCCAGGCGCTGCGGCTCGCGCGCCGGCTGATCCCGGCGTAGGCTCGCTCGTCTTGCGAAGCAGAGGAGCGCCGGTCATGCGAGCGATCCTGATCGGCCTGGCGTCGTTCGCCCTCCTCGCGTCGGCCGCGCCGAACGCGGTCGCCCAGGGCACGGGCGGCTCGACCGACCATACCGCCCGCGGCAAGACCGGCCACCATCACCAGAGCACAAGACAGAGCAAGAAGGGCAAGGGTCCCTGCTGCGTCACGCCTGCGCCAAAGTAGGCCGGGCCGGCTACCCGTTCACGTCGATCACCACGCGGCCTCGGACCTTGCCGTCGAGGATGTCGGCTGCGAGCCGCGGCAGGTCGGCCAGGGTCGCGCGGCTGGTCATCGCATCGAGTCTGCCAAGGTCGAGATCGCTGGCCAACCGGGCCCACGCCTCTTCGCGCCTGGGCGTCGGGCACATCACCGAGTCGACGCCGGCCAGCGTGACGCCGCGCAGGATGAAGGGCGCGACCGAAGCCGGCAGGTCCATGCCCTGCGCCAGGCCGCAGGCCGCCACCGCGCCGCCGTAGCGGATCTGGGCGAGCACGTTCGCCAGCGTGTGGCTCCCGACCGCGTCGACGCCGGCGGCCCAGCGCTCGCGTGCGATGGGGCGGCCGGGCGCTGAGAGCTCGGCGCGATCGATGATCTCCTTGGCGCCGAGGCCGGTCAGATAGTCGCTCTCGGCATCCTTGCGCCCCGTCGAGGCGACCACGCGGTAACCAAGCCGGCTGAGGATGGCGATCGCCACGCTTCCGACCCCGCCGGCGGCGCCGGTGACCACGACATCGCCGCGATCCGGCGTGAGCCCCTCGCGCTCCAGCGCCATGACGCAGAGCATGGCCGTATAGCCGGCGGTGCCGATGGCCATGGCGTGGGCGGTCGAGATGGCGTCGGGCAGCTTGACCAGCCAGTCGCCCTTCACCCGCGCCTTCTGGGCATAGCCGCCATGGTGGCTTTCGCCGACGCCCCAGCCGTTCAGCACCACGCGATCGCCGGGCGTGTACGCTGCGTTCGACGAGGCCTCGACCACGCCGGCGAAGTCGATGCCAGGCGTCAGCGGAAAGACGCGCACGACGGGCGAACGGCCGGTGAGCGCCAAGCCGTCCTTGTAGTTGATGGTCGAGTACTCGACGCGGACGTCGACGTCGCCGTCCATCAGGTCGTTGTCGGAGAGGTCGAGCAGCTTGGTTTCCTGACCGGCGTCGGTCTTGAAGAGGCGCAAGGCGCGGAATGTCATCGCTCAGCGCGCCTTTTCGGTCTGGGGTTTCAGGCCTGGGCGCTCGCCGCGCCGGCCGCGGACGGCGAGGTCGACGGTGGCGAGGCGCCGTTCGCCCGGAGCGCGCATCTCCAGGCCCGGCAGGTTCATCATCGCCTGATAGTCGCCAAGGCTGTCCTCGAGCGCGGTCGTGAAACCCTGATGGTCCTGCGCCTTGTTCATCTGGATCTTGGCCAGGCGCAGCGCATCGGGGCTGTTCTCGGCCACGCGCCGCGCCCATGCGTAGGTCTCGCGCTCGAGCTCCGCCAGCGGGACGACCCGGTTCACGAAGCCGTAGCGGGCGGCCTCGTCGGCGGAGATGAAGCGGCTCTCGAAGCACAGTTCCTTGGCGCGGCGGATGCCGATATCCCAGGGGATGGACATGTACTCGACGAAGCCGGCCAGGAACTCGGCGTTGTCGGCGGCGAACACGACGTCCATGCACGCCGCCAGCATCCAGCCGGCATAGATGCAGTAGCCCTCGACCATGGCGATGGTGGGCTTGGGGAAGTTCCGCCAGCCGACCAGCAGGTCCAGATTGTACTTCTTGAACTGGTCGTAGCGCTGGATGCCGGGCTTGGCGCCCAGCGCCTCGCGGTAGGCAGCCGCGTCCGGCGTGCCGAGGTCGTGGCCGGTCGAGAAGACGCCGCCCGAACCGCGCACGATGACGACGCGCACGGCCTCGTCGGCCCTGGCCAGCGCGAACGCGGCGTCGATCTCGTCCAGCATGCGATAGCCCTGGGCGTTGCGGTACTCAGGCCGGTTCAGCGTGATGACGCCCAGCGGGCCGTCCGTCGCGTAGATGATGTCCTGAAAAGCCAAGCCTACAGCCTCCTTCGCCGCATCCGAGAGCGCCGCCACCCTAGGCAGCCGCACCGGCGAACGCCAGCACACGCACGGCCGCCATCCCGGCGCGGCGCCGCACGACGCGACGTCACCCGGCGCCGGGCCTTGAACGCGCCGCCGTCCTGACGGACTTATGCGGAAACCAGGCCGCCGCCGAGACGGCGAAAGACGAGGAACGTTCGAGAGATGGGTTTCAGTTACGGGGACATTTGCGACGCCGCGGCCCAGGCCGTCTCGCCGGACGAGATCGCCTTCATCCAGGGGGCGCGCCGGGTCACATGGGGGGAAGCGGACCGCACCACCAACTCGATGGCCCGCGCGCTGATCGCGCGGGGATCGAAGCCGGGCGACAAGATCGCCATCTACATGCGCAACCGCCCGGAATACCTGATGGCGCTGGCCGCAGGCTGGAAGGCCAGGCTGACGCACGTCAACGTCAACTACCGCTACACGCCGGAAGAGGTCTGGTACATTTTCGACAACTCCGATGCGCAAACGGTTGTCTACGCGTCGGAATTCCGTGACGCCGTGACGCAGATCCGCCCTCGCCTGCCGAAGGTGAAGACGTGGATCGAGGTGTCCACCGACGGCCAGGTCGCGCCTTTCGCCGAGCGGTTCGAGACCCTGGCCAGCGAGGGCAACGGCGGGCCGCTCGACATCGCCCGCTCCGGCGAGGACCAGTTCTTCATCTACACCGGCGGCACGACCGGCATGCCCAAGGGCGTGATCTGGACGCACGAGGACCTGCGCGAGATCACGCTGCAGCAGATGCGCCGCATGGGCGTTCAGGTTCCCGAGACCATCCCGGCCCTGATCGAACACATCAAGAGCATGCCGCGCGGGCGCATCCTGCCGGCCCCGCCGCTGATGCACGGCACGGGCCTCTTGACCGCCATGGGCACGATGATGAACGGCGGCTGCGTGATCCTGCTGGAGGGCGCGACCTTCGATGCCGAAGAGATGCTGCGCGCGGTCGACGCGCACAAGCCCGGCACGCTGGTGGTGGTCGGCGACTCCTTCGCCAAGCCGATCCTGAACGCGCTGAACGCCGACCCAGGCAAGTACGACGTCTCGTCGGTGGCCATGATCGTCTCGTCGGGGGTGATGTGGAGCGAGGAGGTGAAGGCCGGCCTGCTCGAGCACATGCCCAAGGCGATGCTGAACGACGGCTTCTCCTCGTCCGAGGCGATCGGCATGGGCGCCTCGGTGATGGCCAAGGGCGCGCCGGTGCAGACGGCCAAGTTCATGTTAGGAGAGCGCTGCAAGGTGTTCGACGAGAATGATAATCCCGTCGCGCCGGGCTCCGGCGTCCCGGGCATGGTGGCGATCGGCCCGCCGAACCCGCTGGGCTACTACAAGGACGACGAAAAGACCGCGCGCACCTTCCGCACCATCGGCGGCGTCCGCTACTCGATCCCCGGCGACTGGTGCATCGTGGAAGCGGACGGCTCGCTGACCCTGCTCGGCCGCGGCTCGGCCTGCATCAACACCGCCGGCGAGAAGGTCTTTCCGGAGGAGGTCGAGGAGGCGCTGAAGACGCACGACGCCGTCGAGGACGCTCTCGTGGTCGGCCTGCCCGACGAGAAATGGGGCCAGGCGGTCACCGGCGTCGTCCGCCTCACCGAAGGGCGGAGCTTTGACGAAGAGGCCCTCCGCGCTCACGTCCGCAAAAGCCTCGCCGGCTACAAGACCCCCAAACGCATCGTCGCCACCACCGACCCGATCCGCGCCGCCAACGGCAAGGCTGACTACCCGACGGCGAAGACGATCGCGGAAAAGGCGCTGGCCTAAAAAACCTCCCATACTCTGCTCCTCTCCCCGCTCGCGGGGAGAGGTCGGGTGAGGGGACGGCGGCGCCGCTGACAAGCTGGCGCCGATGTCGGCGCGGAGAGGCTGGTCCCTCACCCTGCCCTCTCCCCGCTGGCGCGGGGCGAGGGTTCTTATGCCGCCGACGGCGGCGGTTCGGGGGGCAGGAAGGCGACGTAACCGCGCTCGACCAGGCGGCGGAGGGCCTCGTAGGCTTCCGCCAACTCTTCGTAGGCTTCGCGCAGGACCCTGAGTTCGCGCGCCTGCTCCGGCGTCGGCGTGCCGGCCGACGTCAGCTCCAGCGCCTGCGTCACCCAGCGGGCGCGCGCCTTGGCGGTGGCCAGCGCCAGCCGCTGGAAGCTTTCGATCTTGGTCGGGCCGAGCGCCTGGGCGAACACCTCGCCGTTCGAGGCGAAGGCCATATAGTCGACCTGCTCCAGATGGCCGCGGATGCGACGCTGGGCGTGCGGATCGAGCGCGGCTTCCGGCTCGAAGTGATCGTCGGCGTAGGCTGTGCCCCGCATGGCCCGGATGGCGGCCATCCCGTCCTCCCTCGATGGACTCGGGTCGCGAGGTTAAGCGGCGGGAGTAAAGAGAGGGCGAACGAGCGAAGCCGCTGTTCAGTCGCAGTAACTGTGGCGGGTCGCGCGCCCGTGCGCCCAGCGCCAGATCACAGGGCAAGCCGGGCCGGCGTTGTACGGCGGGTTCTCGAAGGGGGGCGCCGCAGCCTCTTCGGCGGCCAGCGGTTCTGCGTCCTCCGCAGGGGCGTACGCGCCGTCGTAGCCCGGCCAGAAGGCGCCGTCGAAGAAGCGGTCGCGCCGGTCGAAGCGGCGGAAATCGCGGGCAAATTGGCGACGCGCGAACAGCGGCGGGCCGACGCGCTCGCGCTCGTGGCGGACCATCCTTGGCGGGCCGTGGCGCGCCATCATGGGCGGCGGACCGTGGTGCATCATCGCGCCGGCGTGCACGGCGGGCGGGGTCAGCGCAACGACCGCCAGCGCGGCGGCGAGCAGCATCCTCTCGGGCATTTCGGAACGGCCTTTGCGTTAACCAAGGTTAACGCCAGAACGCGCGAACGGCGTCCGCGTTCGCCGGGTCGTCAGGCGACCTTCACCATGCGCTTGCCGAGGTTCTCCCCGGCCAGGAGGCCGACCAGCGCGGCCGGCAGCGCCTCGAACCCGTCGATGATGTCCTCGTAGACCTTGAGCTGGCCGCTCTCGACCCAGCTCTTCAGGTCGGCCAGGGCCTGCTCACGCCGGTCGTTGAAGTCGAAGACGACGAAGCCGCGCATGGTGAGCCGCTTGCTGACCAGGAGGCCCGGCACCCCGCGCGGGGCGTAGAGCGCCTCCGGGCCGTCGTACTGCGAGGCGGCCCCGCAGCAGACGATGCGGCCGTGATCCTTCATGTTGAACAGGCAGGATTCCAGCGGCTTGCCGCCGACGTTGTCGAAATAGACGTCGATGCCCTCCGGGCAGGCCTCGCGCAGCGCCCGCGTCAGCGAGGCGGTGCGGTGATCCACCGCCGCGTCGTAGCCCAGCTTCGAGGTGAGCAGCGCGCACTTGGCCTCGCCGCCGGCGATGCCGACGGTGCGGCAGCCCTTGATCCTGGCGATCTGCCCGACGATCGAGCCAACCCCGCCGGCGGCGCCGGACACAACAACGGTCTCGCCCGCGTTCGGCTGGCCGCACTCCAGCAGGCCGAAGTACGCCGTCAGGCCGACGATGCCATAGACGCCGAGCAGGCGGCTGATCGGCTCGGCCTGACCGGCCTTGGTGAGCGCGTTCCCGGGCACGGCCGCATAGTCCTGCCAGCCGGTGTCGCCGACCACGAGTTCGCCGGGCTGAAAACGCGGATCGTGGCTTTCGACCACCTCAGCGAGGGATTCACCGGCCATCACCTGCCCGGCCACCAGCGCGTCGCGATAAGTGCGCCCAAGCATCCAGGCCCGGTTGGCGGCGTCGAGAGAGATGTAGCGCGTTCGCACCAGCACCTGGCCGTCCGCCGCGGCCGGCATGTCGCCCTCCACCTGCTGGAAGTGCTCGGGACCGAGATGGCCCTGCGGAATCTGGGCGAGAAGGATCTGGCGATTGACGGTCATGGCGGGCTCCGGCTGCGCGCGGCCATTGTCATGGGGCGGCGCGGCCAGAGCGAGCGATTTTCGCCGGGCCGCGCCTTACGTCGCCGCCGCTTCGGCCACGCGGCCCATGAACCAGTCGAGACCCGGATCGGCCGCGTTCGCGCGGCGCACGGCCTGCACGGTGAAGCGGAAACGTCCGAACGGCGGCTCGAGCACCTGCAGGCCGAGCGGCCCGGCGAACCGGCGGGCCAGGCTGCGCGGGCAATCGGCCATGGCGTTCGTCGTCGACACCAGCAGCATCGCCGTCTCCCACTGCGAGACGTAGGCGTGGGTCCAGACCTCGCCGGGACCAGGCATGCCGCCGTAGGTGCCCTCGATGGTCTCGCGGTCGACGGGGGTTTCGTCCGTCAGCGCGCCGTCCGGATCGCCGACGAAGATGTGCCCGCCGAGCGCGTAGGCAGCCATGTCGATCGCGCCGTCGGCCTGCGGGTGGCCCTTGCGCGCGATGACCACGTAGTCGTCCTCGAACAGCGGCGCGGCGGCCAGGCCCTGCGGAATCTGCCGAAAGGCGCCGAGCGCGACGTCGACCTCGCCGCGACGGACAGCCCGCAGAGCGCGATCGAACATCGCTGGGCGGATCGAGAATGCGCACCCCGGGGCGAAGCGTCGGAACGTCCCGGTGAGATGGCCGCCAATCAGGCTGGCGATTGAGCCCTGGCAGGCGATGCGGAAACGCCGCCTCGCGCTCGCGGGGTCGAACCCTTGTTCGGTGGAGACCGTCTGGCCGATCAGCTCGATCAGCGCCTCGATCTTCGGCGCGAGTTCCAGGGCGCGCTGGGTCGGCTCCAGCCCGTGCGAGCGGCGGACGAACAGCTGCTCGCCGAACAGATCGCGCAGGCGCCCGAGCGCATGGCTGATGGCCGAAGGGCTAAGCCCCAGCTGGGCGGCGACCTCGCTCGCCCGGCGGCGCGCCAGCAGCTCACGGAAGACGAGCAGCAGGCCGCCGTCGAGCTTCCTGACTTGCAGTTGGTCGAATTCACTCATCGACTGAATTCAGTATATCGCATGAGCGACGGCGTCTAGCCTTCGCCTGGACAGATGGAGTTCGCACCATGATCGAGGCCCCGGACGAGCGGCACCGGCAGTTCGACGGCGTTCGCGGACAGCAGCCGGTCTTTCACGACCCCGCGACCGGCGTGTTCGTGCTCACACGCATGGCGGATTCGCGCGCCTGGCTCAGCGATCCGGCCCAGTGGAAGGACGCCGACCAGGCCGAAGAGGGTTCTCTGATCCGGCAGTTCAAGCCGGCGGACATGAACCGCCCCGGCGACCGCAACAGCGGCATTGGCTGGATGGATGACCCGGACCACGCCCGCGTCCGCCAGCCCATCCAGGCCGCGCTGGTCCGGCGAACGGCCGGCTTGAGACCTGCCGTCGAGGCCATCGTCGCGGCGCAGCTGAACCGGCTGGACCCGGCTGGATTCGACGCGCTGGCGGACTATGCGGCGCCGATCCCGGTCGCGGTCATGGGCGCCCTCTTCGGTGTCGACACCAGCGACTTTCCCCGCTTCCGCGCCTGGTCGGAGGCGGTGCTAAGCATCTTCGATCCCGGCCGAACGGAGGGCCAAGCCGCGGCCGGCGCGGCCGCCGTCGACGGCATCTGCGCCTTTCTCGACGCGGCCATGGCCGAACGCCGCCGCACGCCGGGCGACGACCTGATCTCCGACCTCATCGCCGTGCAGGCGGCCACCGGCGCGCTGAGCGACAGCGAGATCCGCGTCAACGGCCTGAACCTGATCCTCGGCGGCAACGTGACCACCGCCGACCTGATCGCCAACGGCGTGAACCTCTTGCTGCGGCATCCCGGCGAACTCGCCAAGCTCAGGGCCGATCCCGCTCTGGTCGCGCCGGCCGTCGAGGAGATTCTGCGCTTCGACCCGCCGACCGAGGGGAGCCAGCGCGTCGCCTCGCGCGACCAGGAGCTCGCCGGCTGCCCCATGAAGGCGAGGCAAGTGGTTGCGGTGATGATTCCAGCGGCGAACCGCGATCCCGCTGTGTTCGTCGACCCGCACCGCTTCGACATCACCCGCCGCAACGGCCCGCACATCAGCTTCGGCTCCGGTGCGCACATCTGCATCGGCGCCCCCCTGGCCAGGCTCGAGGCGCGCATCGCCATCCCCGCCCTGTTCGAACGGTTCCCGTCGCTGCGCCTGGCCGAGCCGACAGCTCCGGCGCGTTGGCGAGCGGTCCCCTACTTCCGCGGCCTAGAGGCGCTGCCGGTGACCGCGGTCCCGGCTGACGCTTGCCGCACACATCCCTCCAGCGAAACTGTGTAACGACCATGGCCAAGACTCTCAGCGAAGCCGCGCCCAGGTCAACGGCCGCAGGCCTGCGCCCCATCTTCGCGCTCGGCGCGCCGCTGGTCGGCTTCTTCCTGATCTACAACGTGATGAGCATCGCCGCGGTCGGCGCGCTCGGCCGGCTGGGCGACGCCGCCCTCGCCGGCGTGGCCGCGGCCAGCGCCATCTACGGCGCCATGTCGGCCCTCCTCAACGGGGTCGACACCGGCGTGCAGGCTATCGTCGCCCGAACCACGGGCGCGGGCCGCGCGGGGCGCATCGCCGACATCCTCGCCGCCGCCCATGCGGGCGCCCTCCCCCTGGCGATCGGGGTCGGCGCGGCCACCTGGGCGTTCGGACCGGCGCTGGTTGCGCTCATCCTGCCCGATCACGCGGCCGCGGCCGCCGGCGGCGCCTGGATCCAGGTCGCCGCGCCCTCGATCATTCTCCTGGCGGCGACCCTGCCGATCAACGCCGCCTGGATCGGGTCGGGCCGTCCCGCCTTTGCAATGGCTGTTACGGCGATTTCCGCGCCGATGCAGATCGCGCTCACCTTCGCGTTCGTGCTCGGGGTCGGGCCGCTGTGCGGCCTTGGCGCGCCC
>Ga0070735_10001830_pt1 | contig 19847 bp, 16 predicted proteins | sample Coa_R1_FD_66443 | JGI IMG/M metagenome (GOLD analysis project Ga0070735, IMG submission 66443) | Surface soil microbial communities from Centralia Pennsylvania, which are recovering from an underground coalmine fire - Coalmine... | ecosystem: Environmental > Terrestrial > Soil > Unclassified ... | reverse complement strand
CGAGCTGCCGATGGAAGCCGAGGCGATCGAGGGCCTCCGCGCGCTCTCCTCCGTCGAACGCCCCAAGCGCCGCGTAACCCTTCGGCCCCGAAATGAGCGCGTCGCCCAGCGCCAGGAGCTCCGCCCGTCGCTCGGGCGGCTGGGTGCGCTGTCCCTCGAGCTTGGCGAGGGCCTCGGCCAGCCGACCCCCGCCTGCGAACGAGATGGCGGGGATCTTGGCCATGTCCTGCGGGTCGGCGAAATCGGTCAGGAAGCCCGGCAGCTCCATGATGTGGCTGTCGGCGTCGTAGAACGTGCGGGCCCGATCGTAGGTCGTGGCGTAGCTCATGGCGTCGCCGCGTAACGTACCCCACGATTGAAAAAGCGTCCCGTCGTCCCTCTTTGCGGTCACGTGGGGTGATCACGTTCTTTGTTGATCGACCCAGCTGAACGCTGAGTCTAGGGTGCGACGGCGAAAGAGGTAGATGCGATGGCTTCCATGTTCGATCTGAGCGGAAAGGTTGCCCTGATCACCGGGTCGTCGAGGGGAATCGGGCGGTCAATCGCGCTCGCCATGGCAGAGCACGGCGCGCGTGTCGTCGTCTCCAGCCGGAAGCGGCCGGCCTGCGACGAAGTGCGCGACGAGATCGTCCGGCGCGGCGGCCAGGCGATCGTGATCCCCTGCAACATCGGAGACAAAGGGGAGCTCTCGAACCTCGTCCGCGAGACCCTCGGGGCCTACGGGCAGGTCGACGCGCTCGTGTGCAACGCCGCCGTGAACCCCCACTTTGGCCCGAGCCAGGAGATCCCGGACACGGCTTTCGACAAGGTCATGAACAGCAACATTCGCAGCAACCACTGGCTGTGCCAGATGGTGATCCCGGGGATGGCCGAGCGCGGCGGAGGCTCGGTCATCATCGTCTCGTCGATCGGAGGCTTGAAGGGCTCGGAGAAGCTCGGCGCCTACGGCATCTCGAAGGCCGCCGACATGCAGATGGCGCGCAACCTCGCGGTCGAGTGGGGACCGCGGAAGGTGCGGGTCAACTGCATCGCGCCCGGGCTCGTCCGGACCGACTTCGCGCGCGCTCTCTGGGAGAACCCGGAGATCTACGAGCGGACGGTCCGTACGTATCCGCTGCGCCGCATCGGCGAGCCGGAGGAAATCGCCGGGGCGGCGTTATACCTCGCGTCGTCGGCGGGCAGCTTCACGACGGGTCAGACGCTCGTGGTGGACGGCGGCGCGACCATCACCGGGGGGTGAGCCTCCGGGGCGCGCCGGCGGGCCGCTGCATCGTCGCGCGTCCGGGTCACGTAGCTGTCGACGTCGAATCGGCGGGTCTTCAGGCGAAACTCGAAGGTGAACCCCGGCCAGGCGGTCGTGTTGCGCCCGGTGCGCGTGAGGTACCAGCTCGCGCACCCGCCAGCGTTCCATACCGTACGCTGGAGGCGCCGCTGCAGGCGGTCATTGTAGAGTTCCTGCACGTCGCGCCGGACGTCGACGTAGCGAAGATTGCGCTTCTTCATCGTCCGCACCGCGTCCGCCACGTACGCGAACTGCGACTCCATCATGAACACCATCGACGAGTGGCCGAGGCCCGTGTTCGGACCGACGATGAGGAACATGTTCGGAAACCCGGCGACGGTCGCGCCGAGATACGCCTCGATGCCGTCCCGCCAGGCGTCGCCCAGGTCACGTCCGTCGAGGCCGGCGATCGGGAACGGCGGCTTGGCCTCGGCCGTCTCGAAGCCCGTCGCATAGACGATGGCGTCCACGTCACGTACGCGGCCGTCGCCCGTGACGATCGAGCGCGCGCGGATCTCGGCAATCGCGTCGGTCACGAGCTCGACGTTCGCTTGCTGGAGGGTCTGGTAGTAGTCGTTCGAGAGCAGGATGCGCTTGCAGCCGAGGCGGAAGTGCGGCGTGAGCTTCTCGCGCAGCACGGGATCGGCGACGTTCTCGCGCAGGTATCGCAGCGCATGGAGCTCTCGGATACGGTTGAGACGGGGCTCGACCACGTACCCGACCGCCATGGCCTCGAGGATCCAGTAGATCACCGAGCGGGCGGCCTTCTGGAGGTATGGGCGAGCCTTGAATGCGGCCTGCGCCTCCGGCGTGATGGGCGAATCCGGCTTGGGCATGACCCACGAAGGGGTGCGCTGGAAGACGCTCATCGCCCCCACGGTCCCGCCGATCGACGGGATGATCTGGATCGCGCTAGCGCCGGTGCCGATTACGGCCACCCGCTTGCCTGCGAGCGAATAGCCGTGATCCCAGCGGGCGGAGTGCATCGCCTTGCCCGCGAAGATGTCTCGGCCCTTGATGTCCGGGAAGACCGGGCGGCTGAGCGCGTGCCCCGAGCCCGACACGACGACCCGCGCCTTCAGCGTCGCCCCCGACCCGGTCTTGAGCGCCCAGACTCCCGCCTGCTCGTCGAAGGCGGCGCCGACGATCTCGGTGCCGAAGCGGATGCGATCGACGATCCCGTACTTCTTCGCGCAGTGCTCCAGGTAGGCGAGGATCTCTTCCTGCGGCGCGAAGAACCGCGTCCAGCGCGGGTTTGGCTCGAACGAGTACGAGTAGAGGTGCGAGGGGATGTCGCACGTGATCCCGGGGTAGGTATTGTCGCGCCACGTGCCCCCGACCCGGCCGGCCCGTTCGATGAGGACGAAGTCTTCCTCACCGGCCTTCTTCAACGCGATGGCCATGCCGATACCGGCGAAGCCCGCGCCCACGATCAAGACGCCCCATACCTTCTCGTCCGCGGCTCTCATCGCCGATAACTATATCGGCGACAAGGGTGCGGTCAAGTGAGGGCGCGAGGGCCGTGGCCGGCAGAAAGCGCCTGCGGGGGAAGGCGTCCGATGATACTATTGTCAAATAGCGTACTTGTTGGAGACGTCTCGGATGCGGACGCTGACGCGAGAAGAGGGGAAGCTCATCACGCGTCGGCGCCTCATCGAGGCCGCGGCGCGGATCCTCCGCGAGTCCGGGTACGGGGGCCTCAGCGCCAGCGCCGTGGCGCGAGAGGCGGGCGTCGCGCAGCCGACCTTCTACGTGCACTTCGCCGACAAGGAGGCGCTTGTGCGCGCCCTCGCGAGCGAGAAGGTCGAGGCGATTCGCAAGCCGCTCAAAGACGCGCGTGCGCGGATCGTGGGGGGGGGCCTCGACGCACTCCGCGAGACGTTTCGCGTGTCGCTCGCCGCTCTGGTGGAGCAGCCGGAGCTGTTTCGGCTCTTCGTGCAGGAGGCGCAGCAGCCGGGGTCACCGTTCGGCGAACAGGCTCGTCTCCTCCAGCGGGAGCTCGAGGCGGACCTCGTCGACGACCTCGTCGCGCTAGGCGCTCCGGGCCGGTCGCGTGAGGAGAGGCTGCGTCTCGAGATGATGGCCGACGGCATCGTGACCCTCACCGAGAGGCTCGGCATGGGCCACATCGACGGGCGCTACCCCGATCTCAACGCCGTCATCGAGGTGCTCACGCAGGTCGCGGTCGGCTCGCTGCGATCGCTGGGGATCTTCGGGTCCTGAGCGGACGCCAGGGCCGCTCCGACCTCACGCGGGCCCCCTCCAGCCGTGCACGAGGTCTTCGAGGCGCGTGTCGTCTCCGTCGTCGAGCAGACCGACCGCCACGACGTTCAGGCTCTCCGGCCGCGCCAGGCGCCGCGCCGCCTCTCGCACCTGGTCGGCATCGACTCGGACGAGCTCCGCGACGTGTTCCTCGGACGTCGACGGGCGGTCGAACAGCCGTCCCGCCGCGTAGAAGGCGGCAGTCTCTTCGGCCGAGTCTCTCATCGCGCGCGCGTCCCAGACGATGCGACGTCGTGCCTTGTCGAGCTCCTCCGGCGTCGGGCCTTCGCGGGCGAGCTCTTCGAACATCGACAGGATCTCGCCTGTAACCAGCGCCGCGCGCTTGTGCTGGACTCCCGCGGCGACGTCGACCACGCCGTCGTCCTCGTAGCCGTCGTACCCCGCGGAGACGTCGTAACAGAGGCCGCGCGCGTCGCAGAGACGGTGATAGAGCCGCGTCGACATTCCGTCGTCGACGAGGCGCATCAGGACATCGAGGGCGGGCCGCAGCGGGTGCGCCTCGGCGAACGCACGGAAGCAGACCCGCAGCTCGGTCTGGCTCGACACGTTCTCGACGATCTCCAGGGCTGCCTTCTTCTGCGTGTGCTCGGGCGCGATCGACGAGATGCGCGGGGCGCCCGGCAAGGCGCCGAAGTCCCGACGGGCGATGCGCAGCGCCTCCACGGGGTCGATCGCGCCGGCGAAGGCGAGGACGGCGTTTTCGGCCGTGTAGTGGCGCGCGTGGTGGCGCCGGAGGAGCGCCTCGTTGAAGGCCCGCACGTGGCGCTCGCCGCCGGTGATCGTGAAACCCAGGGGGTGACTGTCGTAGATGAGGGCGCGCGAGAGGTTGTCCGCGTCGATCTGACGCCCCTCGTCGTCAAGGTCCTCGAGGATCTCCTCGAGGACAATGCCCCGCTCGATGTCGATGTCGAGGAAAGCCGGTTCTAGCAAGACCTCGCCGAAGAGGGCGCAGGCCCGGTCGACCGACTCCGGGGGCAATGCGAGCGAAAAGATGCCGTGGTCTACCTGGGTGGACGCGAACAGCGAACCTCCCAGATGCTCGAACGCGAGGTTCACGGCGTGCGCGCTCGGGACGCGCTGCGTTCCCCGGTAGATCATGTGCTCGAGGAAATGGCTGATGCCGTTGTCCTCGGGGCTCTCGAAGCGAGAGCCGACGCGCACCCAGAGTGACACGTGGGCTCGGTGCAACCATGGCTGGGGCGAGACGATCACCCGCAACCCGTTCTCGAGCGTGGCGCTGGTATGGCTAGTACTCATCCTCGTCTTCGGGCGCTCCCCCTGCGCCGCCGTCGACCTTGGCCTCGGCGACGTACGAATCGTCGATCTTCAAGTCGTCCTTGGCGGCGGCGCGGAGACCCTTGACATAGAGCGACATCGCCTCGTCGCGCTTGGCGCGCACGAGCTCCTGCTCGAGGGTCGCCCGATCTTTGTCGAACTGCTCGCGAGTCGCGGTCTTTCGCTGCCTCAGGCGCACGACGGCGAATCCATCCGGCGTTCGGACGGGGTCGGGCAGGACGGCGCCTTCCTTTGCCGAGAAGGAGAACGCCACCACGTTCGCGGTCCCGTCGGGCGACAGGCCGGGGAAGGGGTCGCCCCCCTGATTGAACTCGCTCGAGGTCTGTGCCTTCGGACGATCGCTGTCCGCCGAAGCGTTGAACGGCATGTCCGGCGGCTGGGTGTTGACCTTGGGCGGTGCGGCTCCCGCGTCGGTGGACGCGAATTGCAGGGGCCCCGCCTTGGCCGCGCCCGCGTCCACTGCCGCCGGGGTCGCGGGCGGCGGCAGGACGCGCAGGCGAGCCACCTTCCCCGCGCCGGCCTTGGCGTAGGCCGCGATACCTGCGGAGACCGCGTCGTCGTCGCTCTTGCCGTCGCGGAGCGCCTCGTCGATCTTTGTCGCGATGCGCTGGGCGGCTTCGATCGCCTTGGACTTGGCGAAGAGCGACCGCGCGACGCTCCGCCCCACGAGGGCCTCGACTTCCGTGGCCTTCGCGGGGTCGTCCTTCGTGATGTAGTGGTAGCCATACTGCGACTGCACGGCGCCCGCGGTCGTCTCGCCCGTCTTGAGCCCGTCGGCCGCGGCTCGAAACTCTGGGACGAACCCTTCGGTCTTGTCGCCCACGTCGCCGCCTTGGGCTGCGCTGCCCGTGTCCTCGGACACGTCTCGTGCGACCTCCGCGAAGGCCTCGCCGTCCTTGATCCGCTGCACCGCCCACGCGAGCTTGGAAAGGGCGACGCCCTTCTCGGCGTCCGTGGCGCCGTAGGGTACCTTGACCAGGATGTGGCGGATGTGCCCCGCCTTGGGGGTGTCCTGGGCCTTGCGCTGCGCCAGCGCCTCGTCGATGTCGGCCTTGTGATCGGAAGCCCACCCGGCCACGTCCGCGGGCTTGGCGTCGACCGCCCAACGCGCGGCCCAGGCCTCTTTGACTGCAATCGATGTCACGATGGCCGTGCTGTAACGCCGTTCGTACTCGTGCCAGGCCTCGCCCTCGCTCACCCGGATGGGGTCGCGCACCACGTCGCGCATTTTCTCCGCCAGGATCTCGAGGGCCTGCTCGTCGCGGAACTCGGCCGTCGACAGGTTGCTCAAGCTGCGAACCTGCCGGGTGTACGCCTTGAGGTCGAACGACTTCGTCTTGGGGTCGCGGAAGTCCACCGGGATGGCCGCGTCGCGGTCGTTCATGTGGGCCTGGGCCACGTCCTGCGTCAGCAGCCCGGCCTGTGCGTAACTCTGGTACATGTCCTGGAAGATTGCCTGGGCCGCGGTCGGGTCGGCGGCCGGCACGCTCACGCGCACGAAGCCGGCGTAGAGCTGGTCGGTCACCTCGTCGGCGGTCGCCGCCAGGCCGAGGCGCTTCGCTTCGTCGTCGAGCAGCTCCCGCTCGATGAGACCGTCGAGCGCCGCGCGCTTCAAATTCATCTGCTTCGCGGCCCGTCCCCTGTGCGTCGGCATGATGAGCCGGTACGCCGAGCTGAGGCTCCGCGGTTCGATGCAGCGCCCGCGGACGCGCGCGGCGCACACCTCGCGCAGCGAGGCGGTGCGGTTGGTCGCGTTCGGCCGGAACTCGATGACGAACGTCAGAATCGTCGCGGCGATGATGGCCCCGTAAAGGACGTTCGAGAGGCCGCGCTGACGGAAGAAACTGAGCATAGGAGCGGCAGCCCGTCTATCACGCGGACCGTCCCTCCGTCGACTGCGGCCCCCAACTTCGCGACGTCGTCCGTACGAGCGGCCTCGCCTCGCTCGAGCGAGCGGACCTAGCCGGCAGCGCGCTTCTCGAGCTCGAGCGCGAACCTGAGCTCGGCCAGAGCATCCCGAAGGCCCACGGCTTGCTTCGCGTAGGTGATCTCGTAGAACGTGTCGAGGGTACGTTCGGCGTCCCCGGGATCGGCCACGCGCGTCACGGACGTGCCGACCTCCGCGAAACCTCCGACGATGGCCGGCTCGGAGAGCTTGCGAACGCGGTCGAAGAGGCGAGGCTCGTCTTCGTTGGGGAAATCGGCCTTCTGCGCGCGCAGGACGACGCGCACCTCGAGAGGCTCGGTGACCCGCAGGCGGACGCCAGAGTCCATGATGAGGTTCTCGCGGGGCCGCTCGGCGAGGACGATCTCCTCGCCGCGCGTGCGAAAGACTTCGAACCCCGCCTCGGCGAGCGCGCGCTTGATGCGCGAGGCATTCTGGGGGGGGGACTCCGACATCGTTCGGGTCAGGGGCACCGGCGGCAAACGGCCACAAAACCCTACGCAAAGCTTCTTCGCGACGGCCGCTCGCGTCAAGGGCTGACTTGGCGGGACGAGTCTCGATCGAGGGGAGCGACCTCCCGCTCTCCCCTCGAGCACCCCACCCCCAATGGATTTGGTTTAGATTTGGCCCTTGGATTTTGGGAACCCGAGGCGCGCGTCCACTCGGACTGCTATGGTTTAAGGATCCGTGAAGAACCGTCGCAGCCTAACCGCCGGGTCCGAAGGCTCGAACACTCCCGGCGAAGTGCACGCGATGCGCCGTGGCGACCCGCGGCGCGAAGTGGCGTCCAGGGTCACGCTCACGTCGCCGACGTCACCGGCCTGCCCGCTCGAGGGGTGGGCGCTCAACGTGAGTCGGGGCGGAGTACGCGTGATCCTTGAGCATCGGGTGGAGCTGGGCGCCGAATATCAAGTCGCCCTGGCAGAGGACGGCTCCGATTCGCGGGGCGGTCCGCCTGTGCCTCGCCCCGGTCGGATCGTGTGGGTGCAGGAGGAGCCTGACGGCGTCGTCGCGGGCATCGAGTTTTGCGACGCGTCGGTGACCCTTCGCGCCGCCTCGTCTCGTCCACCGGATCCGGCGTAGCCGGACGTTCCGTGATAAGACGGGCCCGTTTGGGAAGGGCGCGGCGACGCGCTCGCCCGAGGTAAAGCCCATGCCGAGCCCCAAGAGCCTCCTCCCCGATTGCGGCCTGTACCGGACGACGAAGCCGCTGCCTGAGCACGAGACCGACGTCCCCGCCGGTGTCCTCGTCTACTTCCATAACCACTCGGACTCCGGACTGCCGGTCGTCGTGGTCCCCGATCACAACGTGCACAATCGCTGGCACTTTCACGGCGCAGGGCTTCCTTTTCGCGGCCTGTCCTGGGCCGACAGCTTGACGAAGCTCCCCGCCGAGGGCCTCTACATGTTGCGACGGGCGCTGTCCTTCGACGGCGGCGAATGGCCCAAGGGCGCCTTGGTCCAGCTCGGGTACACCCGCAACGGGGACGGCATCCTCTTCATCGGCCAGATCCGCGCGCAGCTCGACGAGAACGACGTCTTTTTCAGCGATCGAGGCGTCGGCATCACGCGCGAGCAGCTCGCGATGCTCGAGCCGCTCCAAGTCTACACGGAACCGACCCCCGCCGGAGGTCACTCGAGCGGAGTTCACTAGGGGTCCCACCGGACAATGAGCGAGACCCGAACCCGCGTCCTTCACTGGTTCGTCTCGGGCGGGGTCGTCAAGACTCCCGGGGGCGCAACCTTGACGATCGACGTCGACCCGCTCGTGATCGGCCGGGACGCGGGCGCCGCGATCGTCCTCGCCGATCCCGAGGTGAGCGCCATCCATTGCGAGCTCCGCGCGGCCAGCGACGGAATCCTCGTGCGCGATCTGGATAGCACCAACGGCACGTTCGTCGGCGCCCTTCGAGTGCGCGAGGCCGTCGTCACCTCGCAGGCGGAGCTCGTGGTCGGCCGATCCAGGCTGACGCTCGTTCCCGAGGCAAAGCGCCGGGTCGAGGTGGGTTTCTCCGATCGCTTCGGTCCCCTGGTCGGCGGATCGCCCCGCATGCGTCGCGTGTTCGGGGTGCTCGAAAAGGTCGCCCGAACGCAGCTAAGCCTGCTCATCTTCGGCGAGACGGGCACCGGCAAGGAGCTCGTCGCCAAGGCCGTACACGAGATGAGCGAGCGCGCGAGCGCCCCGTTCGTCGTCGTCGATTGCGGCAGCATTCCACCGTCGCTCGCCGAGAGCATCCTCTTCGGCCACGAGAAGGGGGCGTTCACGGGCGCCACCGAGCGCCGCAAGGGCGCGCTGGCGGAGGCCGACGGGGGGACGCTCTTCCTCGACGAGCTCGGCGAGCTCCCGCCGGAGCTGCAGCCCAAACTTCTCCGCGCACTGAGCGAGCGACAGGTCCGTCGCGTGGGCGGTTCGGCCTTCGAGCCGATCGACGTGAGGGTGCTCGCCGCGACACGCCGAGATCTTGGCGCCGAAATGAACGCGGGCCGCTTCCGGAGCGATCTGTTCTTCCGGATCGCCCAGGTGCGCGTCGAGCTGCCGTCCCTGCGCGAGCGCCTGAGCGACCTGCCCTTGCTCGTCGAGGACGTGTGCCGGAGGGTGGGCCGGCCCCAGCACGTCGAGACGGTGCTGGCCTGGATCGAGCAGCGGATGGCGTCGCACGACTGGCCGGGCAACGTGCGCGAGCTGGTCAACGTGGCAAGCGTCGCCGCGACCCTCGCCGACGACCCGGCGGCCATCGACGACGTCCTGACCCTCACGCGCGAAGGGGCCGACGCTGGCCTGGCGGGTTCGCCGGGCGGTGCTACGGCCTTCGGCGACGCCAAGCGCACCGCCGTCGCTGCGTTCGAGCGCGAGTACTTCGGCTCGTTGGCCAAGCGTTGCAAGGGCAACGTGAGCGAAATGGCGCGCCAGAGCGGAATGGAGCGCCACCACGTCCGCGCCTATCTCCGCAAGTACGGGATCGACAAGGGCGCGGGGTGAGAGCGAGGGGCGAGGGATCCCACCCGATCTCGTGGGGTCCTTGGGAAGTCGGCCTCAGGATGACGGAAAAGGTCTAGAGCGGCAGGTCCATGTCCGAGGTCCACGACGCGTCGCGCTCCTGCGCGTGCGCGTCGCCGAGCTGTCGTTCACGCCACTTCACGCCGGGAGGGGAAGCGTCGATCCAGTGAAAGCTCGGGTCGCGCACGTCCAGGTGGACGAACTGAGTCTTCGGGTGGGTGTAGATGCCCACACCGACGCGGGGCAGCTCGCGCAGGTACGCGGCCAGGACGGAGGCCCGTACCCCTTGGAGCTTGAAATCGATGGCCTCGCCGGTCCCGTGCCGCCCGGCCCGGGCGCGCCACCCCGACACGATTACGACGCGAGCCCCCCCGAAATGGTAGGCGGCCTTCACCAGCAGGCGCTCCACGCGCAGCGAAAGCCCGTGAGCCTCGACGGCGCCTGCCGCGACTCGTTCGAGCTCGGCGCGGGCGCCGTCGTCCACGTTGCCCGCGCGGTCGTAGAAGCGCACGCTCACAACGTCGTGCGAGCCCATGGTCGTCACGTCAATCGGGTCGAGCCGGTTCGCCCACGCGTCGATCCGGTCGGGCCGGGCCGTGCTCGATGCGCTGGTCTCGAGGAACAGGGCACGGCTCACCGCGGCATGCGCCGGGGCGTCGCGCGCAGCGAAGAGGGACAGGGCCACGAGCGTCAGAAGAGCCGACAAACTACGGCCGGCGGGCCTAGCGCGCGTGCTTCCCATCACCAAGCTCAACGCTACCAGAAGTCGGCTCGAAGCCCCAGGCGCGCCCCCTGGGGGCTGGCGGTCGCCGTGGGTGCAACGAGCACCTCACGGTGGGATGTGCCGATAAGGAACCATGCAGTGAGGGCGGTCGTGACGACCCCCAAACCGATCGCCGTGCCGATGGCGGCATACGCCTCGGTCCGCGCCGTCGCGAAGCTTTGGCGATCTGCGGGTGGAATGGAGCCCATCTTTGCGGCCTCCTCCACGTAGCGGTCGTAGAGGGACGTCGCGCTGTTGTCGAGGAGCACGGCCACGCCCGTGGCGACGAGGGCAAGGCCGCCGCTCGCGTAGAGGACGTTGATGGAGAACGGGTGTGTGGTCTCTCGCGCGGGCGCAGCCGCAGGCGCTGGGGCGGGCGTGGCCGCAGACCCAGGCGTGGGCATGGCCATGGGCGCGGGCGTGGGGGCAGGTGCAGGTGCGACCGGTGGGGAGGGCGCGACGTCGACGATCTCCCCCGCGGCCGCACTCACGCTCTTCTTCTCCTCGTCCCGCGTCCCCGGCCCGAACGTCACCGTGTGCGAGCCGGGACTCACCCATGCCACGTAAGGGACGATGCGCGGCTCGTTCGCGTCCACCTGCACGGCGCGGGGCGGGGTGCCCGGATCGATCCGCAGGCGCCCTTTGGTCGCCGTGAGATTGTTGATACGCGTGAGCGCGTCGGCCTCGTCTTTGCCCAGGAGGTGCGAGAGCGGCTCGCCGGCGGCCCGGCGGGCTTGGAGCTCGTCGAGGAACGACTGCAGGCGCTCGGCGGCATGGGTCGCGTCTCCGAGCTCCGCGTACGCGACCCCGAGGTCGTAAGCGACGCGATAGCCCGCGTGCGTGCCGAGCTCGCGGTAGATGGGTTCCCAGTATCCGATCGCCTCCGCGAGGGCTCCCGACTTGTAGCGGTCCATGCCCAGCTTGAATCGCTCGCGGTACTCGGAGAGCGGATCGGCAGGCGAGGCCGGGGGCGGTGCGGCGTGCAAGGGAGCCGCCGTCGCCAGCAGACAGGCCGCGACCGCGACGTCAAAACGGAGCCGGATCCACATCGGGCAGCCTGGCGTTGGGACCCGTGCGGGCGGCAGGGCGGGCGGGACGCATGGACGGGGGCGTGGGCGCGCGCGCGGATGCGGGCGCGGGCGCGGGTGCGGGCGCGGGTGCGGGCGCGGGCGCGGGCGCGGGCGCGGGCGCGGGCGCGGGCGCGGGCGGCGCCGCAGGTACCGTCGCAACCGGCGACGTCGCAGGCTTCGGATCCGTCCGCGCGGCGGACGCGGCGACCGCGGCCGCCACCGCGGCTACGAGGGCCACAGCGACCCACGTCGTCACCGTCCTGCCGCTGCGTCTCGGGGGCGTCATCGCGGGAGTCGTAGGGAGGACCCCCTCCGCCGCGCGCGGGACGATCAGGGGTTCGGTCAGCGTGGGACGATCGAACACCGCTCCCGGCTCGAGGCTCCGTCGCAGCGACTCCGCCCGATCCGGCGCTTCGCGCTGGAGGGCCTGGGTCAGCTCGGCGCGCCGCTGGTCGGCCTGCTCGCGAAACAACCGCAGCATCAAGCTCCGGACGCCACCGGTGCCCGCGACGCGCGGGCCTTCCGACGCCATCTCACGAAGCCTCTCCGCGACATCCCTCGCCGTCGCGGGCCGACTCGTCGGGTCGCGCGCCACCAGCCGTGCGTGCAGTCGAACGAGCCCCGCGGGCGCGCCGGGCACCGCCTCGTCGAGGCGAGGCGGCTCTACGAGCGCGAGCTTGCGCATCACTTCAAGGTCCGTCCCCGATCCCCACATTCGATTCCCCGAGAGGCACTCGAAGAGGACCGCCCCGACGCTGAAGAGGTCACTCCTGCGATCGAGCCGATCACCCAGCGCTTGCTCGGGCGACATGTACGCCATCTTGCCCTTGACCTCGCCGGTTCGCGTCTGGGTCGAGCCGAGCCCCTCGAACTTCGCGACGCCGAAGTCGAGCAGTTTGACGTGTCCATCGTACGCGAGCATCACGTTGTGCGGGCTGACGTCGCGGTGAACGACGTTGAGCGGTCGGCCCCCGGCGTCTCGAAGCTCGTGCGCGGCGTGGAGCCCCTCACACACTTCGGCCAGCACATGGGCGACCAGCGGCGCCTCGAGCTCGACGGCCTGGCGCTTCGCGGCCGTGAGGACGCGCGACAGCGACTCCCCCTCCACGTACTCCATGGCGAGAAAGAGCTCTCCGTAGAGTTCGCCGAACGCGAACGCGTGCACCACGTTGGGGTGAGCCAGGAGCGCGGCGAGCCGCGCCTCCCGCCAGAACATCTCCTTGTGGCGAGGATTGCGCGCGCCCTCCGGGAGCAGGCGCTTGAGGGCTACGATGCGCTCGAAGCCGTCCGCCGCTCGCTCGATGGCCACCTCGACGGTCCCCATTCCGCCCCGCCCCACGACGAACAAGGATCGATAGCGTCTGCCCTCCGCGTCGGGCGCGACCCCCTCGGTCCCGCGCGGAGGCGTTCGCGCCGACGCCTGAGGGGCAGGGCTGGGCGACGCCATCGTGGAGATTCTAGCAGGCCGAGAGCGTCAGATCGGCGAGTCCACGTTATGCTGCGCGAGGGTCGGAGGAGGAAGAAATTCGCGTGGATGTCGGCTCTGGAGCGTCGCGAGCTCGACGCTGGACAGAACTATCGCGAGATCGACGCTCGACGAAACGTCGCGTTTGCGTCGCACTCGCCGGGGCCCTCTTCGCGGGGGTCGTGGTCGCGGCGGCGTCGTGCATCCCGGACCTCCCTGCGGACGTGCCGCCTCCGGCGCCAGTCCCGGGCTGCGGCGACGGCTACATCGACCTGGCGCAGGCAGAGCAATGCGATCCGGGTCCCCTCGCCGGCGACGCGGGCACGTCCAGCTGCGCGAGCTGCCGCGTGCGGTGTCCGACCGGCTTCGTCTGGCCGACCAACGACCACTGCTACCAGCTCGCGGGCCAGAATATGAAGTCGCTCGTGGGCGGCGCACAGAACGAGTGCGAGAATCTGGGCAGCGGCCACGTGGCCACCTTCGCTAGCGAAGAGGAGTTCGCCGCGGTGACAGGACATTTCCGGGACGTCGATGCCGGATGGTTTTGGGTCGGTTTGGAGCTCAGCGCCAACCAGTTTCAGTCGATCGTCCCCTACGAGCCCGGGTGGGGGACGCGTTGCAGCGGCTGTTACGCGCACACCGCCGATCCGACCAAGGCGCTACCGCACTCGGACGCGTCCGCGCCGGGCAGCATGGAGCCCTGCGTGGCCGCCTCCATGTCCGCGGAGGCCTCGACGTGGACCACGTACCCGTGCCTGAACGCGCCCGCGACGCGTGTCATCTGCGAACGGGAGCCTTCGGGGGCGCATTTCCGCTGCGACGGAGGCGTTTGCGGGATCGACCTCGTCGCGACCCACGGTGTGAAGCTCTACGAGTACGTCGCCTCGCCCGCGACGGCGACGGACGCGGCGGCGGCCTGTCGGCGCCTCGGCGGGCGCCTCGTCGTCCTGGGATCGCGCGATGAACGCGAACAGCTGTGGCACGAGCTCGGGCGTCTCGACCCGCCGCCCGTTAGGATCTGGATCGGTCTGGCTCTCGTCGGGGGCGCTGCCGAGGACGGGGGGCCGCAGTGGCTCTGGGCGGACGACGCGTCGGCGGATGCGCCCGACGCGCGGCCGCTTCCGTGGGGCTATGCGCAACCGGCGTCGGGGACCTCCGCGACGGCCGCGTACGCGCGGCATCAGGTCCCCTCGACCCTCGATGAGACGCTGGCCTACAACGGGTCTCCGAGCGACGCGCTGCCGTATGTGTGCGAGCTCCCTCAATGAAGCGCGTCAGTCGTGCGTCTTTAGTCGTCTCTCGCTCCGCTCGAGCATGCGGACTTAGTCGCGTTTCGCGATCTTCTCCCGGAGCTTCTCGACGATGTTCGGGTAGCCCTCGTTCGGGTCGTGCATCTTCTTTCTGAACTGGTCGTAGTAGTTCTTGGTCAGGCTCGACCCCTCGGTCACGACGTCGACCACGCGAAACCCCGCCGGCGTCTGCTTGACCACGTAGTCCACGCGAACGGCCGGGTCGCGTGGCTTGAGCCGGTTCTTCGCCTCGGTCATGACGCGGGTGTCCCCGCCCACGTCTTTGGACCCGTGGTAGGTCACGTCGTAGTCGAGCGTCTTCTGAAGGTTTCGCTGGTACGTCTTTCGGACCAGTTGCTCGAGCAGGCTTCGGACCTCCTCACGCTGCGCGTCGGTGTAGCCGGACCAGAGGTTCTCGCAGCTGGGCTCCGCCGGGGGGCATGGGTCACCGAACGCGCGGTGCGCGAGCTCCCCGTAGTCGACGAACGAGCCGAGGGCCTGGTGGATCTGGGTCTCGCGCGCCCCCGACGGGGGATCGTGCAGCAGCTTTTCGAGTCGATGGTGCTGCTCCTCCACGAACCCCTGGGCGTCCTCGGCATGCGCCTGCGTGGGAGCGGCCAAGGCGAGGGGACCGAGGACGCAGAGGGCGGCGACGACGCGACGAAACCGCATGGGGGTACCAATGGCTAGTGCCATAGTTCGATGCAAGAGCTCCTGCAAGGGGCGCGCGAACCGCGAGCGTTTTTCCGGTGAGGACGGGCCCACGGCGCCCACGCAACCCGTACGTGAGCTTGGACGGTCCGGACGACGCTTGATTCATGCGGGACCCGGAGGCGGGCGGTAGCTCGGCCGCAACCCCGCGACATCGCGGCTCAGCGTGACCCGGAAGCTTGCCCCGCCGCGCTGGGCGCGCTCGACGGCAAGGGTTGCGCCCATCGGCGAGTGGTCCTCCATGATGCGCCTCACGACCGCGAGCCCGATCCCTGCCCCGTGCGTGCGCGTCGTGAAAAAGTCGTCGAAGATTCGTGCCGCGGCGGTCTCGGGGACACCCGGTCCCTCGTCGTCCACCTCGAACGTGACGTCCCGTTCATGAGGCAAGACGCGCACAGTGACTTCGCATCCGGCTCCGCTCGCCTGGATGGCGTTGCGAACCAGGTTCCAGAGCACCTGTCTCATTTGAGCAGCGTCGCAGCGGGCGACGGCCGGCCCGTCCGGGCCGTCGTACGTGACCCTCACGTCCGAGCCCCGCGCTGCGTTTGCCGCCAGCGCGACGACCTCCCTTGCGAGCGACGCGACGTCCGTCGCCTCGGCGTGCGGTGGCCGTGGCTTGGACAGGTCGACCATGTCTCCGACGAGGTCGTTCAGGCGTCGCGCCTCGCGGCGGATGATGTCGCAGAGCTTGCGGTCGTCCTCCGACAGGGCGGGCGACTCGCGGAGCATCTCGATCGACCCCTGGATCGAACCGAGGGGATTGCGGATCTCGTGGGCGAGGCCCGCGGCCACTCGACCCAGGACGGCCAGGCGCTCCGCCTCGTAGGCGCGCCGCGTCGCCGCCTGCAGCTCGCCGCCCGTGAGGCGGAGGCGCTCGGCCAGGTAGTCGGCGAGAAGCGCGACCACGGTGACGCCGAGCGTGTTGAGCAGGAGGGGATAGACGAGTACCGACGTCTCGACGGCGTACGGCGCCTGGTCCGACGGAGACCCCACCCAGCCGAAGTGGAGCGCCGCGCACAGCGTGCCGTACGCGCCGATCCCGATCGCCGCCGCCACGGCCGCGCCCCGACGGCCGACGAGGATCGCCCCGACCAGGCACGTGAGCGCGTAGAGCGACGTCGCGCCGCTCGCCGGCCCGCCGGTGACGTAGACGATGGCCGTCCACGTGACCTGGTCGAACGCGATCTGCGCCCACGCGAGCTCCGCCAGGTGCCTGCCCCTGCGCAGCACGGTCGCGTAGACGCCCGCGATCGCAAAGCCGGCGCCGATGGTGACGAGGACGATGCGCTGGCTTGCCGAGTAGCGGTTGAGCTCACCGTTCAGGTAGAGCGTCGCCGTCGCCCCGAGCAGCAGCACGAGGAACCCCAGCCGAAGGCCGGTGATCCACGCGAGGCGTGTCGCGAGGCTGTGGTCAGTGGGCCTTGCGGAGGCGGCGATGCCGAGTCCTTTTGCTGTCATCCTGAGGCCGAAGGCCGAAGGACCCCACGTCCTTCACTCGAGCAAAGCAGCCCTAGTCCGCCTTGATCTTGCCGGCGATGCTGAAGATGGGCATGTACATCGCGATGAGGACGACGCCCACCGTTCCGCCGATGCCGACCATGAGAACGGGCTCGATGAGGCTCGTCATCGCGCTGACGGCGACGTCGACCTCTTCTTCGTAGAAATCGGCGATCTTGTTGAGCATCGCGTCGAGCGCGCCCGTCTGCTCTCCCACACCCACCATCTGCACGACCATCGGCGGAAAGACGTTCGTCTCCGCGAGGGGCTGCGCCATGTTCTTGCCCTCGGCGATCTTCTGCCGCGAGTACATGATCGCTTCTTCGACGATGACGTTGCCCGCCGTCCGGGCGACGATCTCGAGGGCGTCGAGGATGGGGACGCCGGAGGCGAGGAGCGTCCCGAGCGTCCGCGTGAAGCGCGCGACGGCGATCTTGCGCAGGACGGGGCCGAGCACCGGCAGGCCGAGGAGCGTCTTGTGGATGTACTTCTTGCCTCCGGGCGTCCGGTACGCGTACGCGACGCCGAAGATCATCCCCGCCAGCCCGAGGAACAACCAGAGGATGTTCCCGACGAAGGTGCGCGAGACCGTCATGACGGCCCGTGTGAGCGCGGGCAGCTCGTCCTTCGCTCCGAAGTCCTTGAACATCGTCTCGAAGCCGGGGATGACGAACGTGAGGAGGATCGTAAGGACGGCGAAGAAGACGACGATGACGATGCTCGGGTAGACCATGGCGCCGCGCACCTGGCGTCGGAGCTTGAGCGCCTTCTCGATGTAGACCGCGAGGCGGTTGAGGATGGTGTCGAGGATGCCGCCCACTTCCCCCGCCTGAACCAAGTTCACGTAGAGCTGGTCGAAGACCTTGGGGTGACGGCGCAGAGAGTCGCTGAACGTGGCGCCCTGCTCGACGCTCGCCTTCACGTCGCGCAGGACGCCGCCGAAGATCTTATTGTCGGTCTGCCCCTGCAAGATGTCGAGGCACTGCACGATGGGCAGGCCCGCGTCGATCATCGTGGCGAAGAGGCGCGTGAACGTGACAATGTCCTTGGCGCCCACCCCGGAACCCAACTGGAAGCTGAACTGCCGGCCCTTCTTCTTAACGCGCGTCGGCTGGAGCTGCTGCGCCCGGAGGCGCTGGTTGACCAACTCCTCGGAGTCGGCCTCCATCGAGCCCTTGCGCATCTCCCCGGTGCGCGCGCGTGCTTCCCATACGAATTCGGCCATCGGTGACGCCTAGTCTTTTCGGGCTAGAACCAAAAGTGTACAAGTCGTAGTTAGCGAGGGTCAAAGACTATGAATTTTGGGCGCGGCGCCCCGCCGACCCTGCCGCGCCTCCTCGCCCTCCTCGCGGTCCTTTCGGTCGCCCTCGGCTTCGGGGTCGACCGCTGGGCGAGAGAAACGAAGGGTCCCCTCGACCGCGCGCGCGAGTTCGCGAACGAAGGCTACTACGGGCGCGCCGAGGCGGAGTACCTCGTGCTCGCGCGCCAGCGCCCCGCGTCCGTCCCCGTACTGGTCGAGCTCCTCGACAACCATGAGGCGCTGCGCGTCTCGCTCGGGCCAGCCCTCGGGATGGGTGCGGCGCCGGAGGACGCGCCGATCGGGTCCGTCGGCCGCGGCGGCGACGCGAGCGGAGCCGACGAGTCGCCCATCGACGCCGTGCTCTCGGCGCCTGACCTTCCGCCGGACGTTGCGCTTCTCGGCCGATGGTGGCGGGAGGTCGACGCCCTCGACGTCCAGGACGCGGACGCCGCTCTCGTGATTGCCCTGGCGGCTGCCGACCCGCCTGCGCCCTGGGCCAATCATCTTCTCGGACGCGAGGCCGAGCGCCACCACAAGTTCGAGACGGCCGCCGAGCGCTACGCGCGCGAGGCGGGGGCTTTCGGCGATAGGCGCGAGGACGCCGAGCGGGCAAGCGCGATCTGGATCGAGGCCGGACACTGGGATCGGCTGGCGGAAGCGCTCGGCAGCCCGACCTTCGTCCGCCAAGTGGGCGCGGACGTGCGGCACCGCGAGGCCCTCCACCGTCACGACTGGCTCGCCGCGATGCGCTGGTTCTTCCCGGCCCAGTACGAAGGGGCGACCCTGGGCGTCCTCGCCCTCGCGTCGATCTCGGGGCTCGCCTGGTTCGTCATCTGCGCGCAGGTGGGGCTGGTTCGCGAGCGGTGGCGAATGCGGGTCCCGCTCTACGTCGCTGCCTTCGTCCTCGGCGTCGCCAGCACGTACGTCGTGCTGGGCGTCGCCGCCCTCGAGCAAGGGCTCCTCGGGCTTCGAGAGAAGGGCAACCCCTTGCAGGACGCGATCTACTTCGTCGTCGGGGTCGGCCTTCGCGAGGAGCTCGCGAAGGCGCTCCTCTTGCTGCCGCTCGTCCCGATCGTGAGGACGTGGGGCCGGCGACGCGAGGCGCTCGCGTGCGGGGCGCTCGTTGGCCTGGGGTTCGCCGCGGAAGAGAACCTCGGCTACTTCCACACCGCTCCCTCCGCGGCGTTCGCGCGCTTTCTCACGGCGAACTTCCTGCACGTGAGCACGACGGGCCTCGTGGCCGTCGCGATCGACGACGCGGCGCGCGGGCGCGAGGACCGCCCGGGGGACCTGTCGCGAACGCTCATGCTCGTGATCGCAGCGCACGGCCTGTACGACTTTTTCCTCTCGAGCGCGCCGGTCGAAGGCTCGTCCTTCCTGTCGATGCTCGTCTTCATCTTCCTGACGCGCCGCTTTGTGGACGTCCTGCGGACGCTGCCGGGGCGCGAGGGCCCGCTCCTCTACCTCTTCGGCGTGGGGCTCGTCGTCGTCGCGGGGGCGAGCTTCGTTTACGCGTGCGCGTGGGTCGGCCCCCAGCACGCCGCGGTCGCGCTCCTCGAGGGCGGCCTCGGCGTCGGGATCGTCATCTTCGTGTTCATCCAGGAGCTCGCGAACATCTGAAGCGGAATCGCCAGCGGCTCGTCGGAGCGGGGTGGCGACGCCATTCGATCCCACCCCCCGATGCGGCCTTACGATGCCTTGGGGGAACCTTCTCGTGGGAACGGGAACCCCTCGATCGGCTCGGTCGGCAGCACGTCGTGGAAGCGCCGGATGTCGACCACGATGTTTCCCTGCGCATCCTCCGACAAGACGTCCGAGTGCCGCGCGCCCCAGACGATCTCGCTGTCGACGTAGCGCTTGCGTGCGTGGACAGGCTGGAGCGACGTGTCGTCGACGCCGACGAGCGACGCTACGAGCTCGATCTCGTCGCGCGCCGCGGACTCCGGCG
>Ga0070735_10001828_pt1 | contig 19856 bp, 17 predicted proteins | sample Coa_R1_FD_66443 | JGI IMG/M metagenome (GOLD analysis project Ga0070735, IMG submission 66443) | Surface soil microbial communities from Centralia Pennsylvania, which are recovering from an underground coalmine fire - Coalmine... | ecosystem: Environmental > Terrestrial > Soil > Unclassified ... | reverse complement strand
TCTGGCAGGGCCTCCCCAGGTACGTAGGCCCGCAAAAACTCCAAACTCCACTGCGGACGCACTCCAAACTTCTCCACCGCAGCCGGAACCACAACTGCATCCCCCTTAGCCAGCGTGACTGGTTCGTTGCTCGTCGCCTCAATCACCCCGCATCCTTCGACCCCCACCAGAATCTGCACTGAACTCTTCCCCGACGCATCCTGCGTCGAGAGTTCCAACGGATCTTTTGCTTCGAACATATCCACTACGAAATACGGAGCCGCGACCAGCGGTGCATGCCGGTTCTTACTGCCGCGCATCTGCTCAGGCGCTGGCCGCACCACCTTTCCCGAACCTACTTTCTCCTTCACCGCCGCCATTCCATCTTTGAGATGGAGCTCGCGCGGACGGCCGTAATCATAGAGGCGGTAGGTAGTATCCGATTGCTGCTGCGTCTCCACGATTATCGACCCCGGGCCCAACGTATGCACTGTGCCGCCCGCGACGTAGATCATGTCGCCCGCATAAACGTTGACCCAGTTGAGCACTTCCTCTGCCCGCTGCTGATGAATCGCTTCTTCCAACTGCCCGGCTGTCACACCCGGCTTCAGTCCTAAAGCAATCTGCGCGCCCGGCCGGGCATGCGCCACATACCAGCACTCCGTCTTTCCCCAAGGCTGCCCCATGCGCAGAGCCTGACGATCGTCCGGATGCACCTGGACCGAAAGTTTTTCATGGGGGAACAGAAATTTCAGCAGCAAAGGAAAGCGCTTTGGGTCTCGCGCAGCTTCTCCCACCAACTCGCGCTGATGTTGCTCGCTCAGTTGCGCCAGCGTCTTCCCCATAAGCGGTCCGTTCGATACCTTGCAGTCGTCTCCGCTCAGCCAGGCCTCGCCGATCTTTTCCGCAAATTTATGGTTCGGATAAATTGGCGACAGATCCAGCGTTCCCCATGGTCGGGGATCAAAACCGGGAAGCATCAACAATGGATACAAGTTTCCCATTCCCATCTTTCGCCCACAAAAAAGACCGCTCGCGAACGGAACGGCCTGCCGAACCTTAGACTCCTCTGTGAATCCCTGTGACCTCTGTGGTTTAAGGTTTTTGGTATCCGATCACAGTGCGCCGAAAAACTTCCGCATCCGTTCCAGCCCGCGATCCAACTCGGCTTTGGAAGTCGCATACGAAACCCGAATATGCTCGCTGGTTCCGAATCCTTCGCCCGGAACCGTGGCTACGTGCGCCTCGCGCAGCAGGCGGCCAGCCACATCAGATGCCGATTTCAGCCCGCCACGGCCGAAACACGATGAAATGTTCGGATAGGCGTAAAACGCCCCTTCCGGCATGGTGCAAGTCACTCCCGGAATCGATCGCAGTCCCTTCACCACGTGATCGCGTAGCTGGATATACTCGCGCCGCATCTGTTCCACGCACTCCTGCGGTCCTTTTAGCGCGGCCACAGCCGCTTTCTGCACTATCGATGTCGGATTCGACGTCGACTGGCTCTGCAGCTTTGCCATCGCGCTGGTCACAGCCGCCGGGGCCATCGCGTATCCCAGGCGCCACCCAGTCATCGCGTAAGTCTTTGAGAGCGATCCCAGCACTACGAAGCGCTCTTTGCATTCGCGCAGCGCCCCCACGGAAAAATTCTTGCCCGTGTAATTCAGATACACGTAGCACTCGTCCGATAGCACCCATATCCCGCGCTGGTGGGCCAGGCGAATGACCTCGGTCATATCCTCCGCAGTCATGACTGCGCCCGACGGATTCGACGGCGAATTCAAAATGATCACCTTCGTCCGCGGCGTGATCAGGCTCGCTACCATCTCCGCCGTCACCCTGAATCCCTGCTCCTCGTCCGCATGCAGCATGACGCAGCTCCCGCCCGCATACCGAACGATGTCCTTAAACGACACCCAGTACGGAACCGGCAGAATCACCTCGTCGCCGTGATCCACCAGCACCTGGATGGCATTGAACAGCGCATGCTTGCCGCCCACCGACGCAATCACTTCTTCTCGCCGGTAATCCGAATCGAAGTCCACGTTGTGCCGGTGCGCGATCGCGTCGCGCAATTCGGCGGTCCCGGCCACGGCCGTATACTTCGTGAAGTTCCCTTGAATGGCTGCAATCGCCGCATCCTTGATGTGCTGCGGCGTCGAGAAATGCGGCTCGCCCGCGCCGAAATCCACCACGTCGATCCCCTGCGAACGCAGCTTTTCCGCCTCCGCTACAACTGCCATCGTGGCTGAAGGTTCTATGCGGTTGATCCGTTCCGTCAGTCTCAGAGCTTCCGTCGTTGCCGTGGTCATGCTTTTTTCTTCCTTCTCCTGGGAACTTCCACCAAATTCGCTTCCAATTTGTACGCGGGATCGAGCTTGGCGCGCACTCTGTGTTCCACCGCCTCCGGGACCAGTCCCTTGACTGGACCGCCCACCTGCGCCACTTCCCGCACCAGCCTTGAACTCACATACGAATACTTATCAGCCGGCATCATAAAGACGGTCTCGAGCGTGGGCTCGATCTTGCGGTTCATCAACGCCATCTGCAATTCATATTCGTAGTCACTGATCGCTCGAATACCCCGCAGCACGCACATGGCGTCGATCGACTTCGCATACTCGACCATTAGCCCGTCAAAGGTATCGATCCGAACGTTACTCAGATCCGCAGTCAGCTCCTGCAACATTTCCCGGCGTTCGGCCACGCTGAACATTGGCGTCTTGTCCGGATTCCGCAGGATGGCCACCACCAGCTCTTCAAAAATCTTGCTGCCTCGCTGGATCAAATCGAGGTGCCCATTGGTGGGCGGATCAAACGACCCGGGATAGACAGCCCTGCCCTTATTCACTCGTCCTCGCTAGACAGGCCTTTGGCCTGGCAAGACGACAGCAACTTTTGCAGCAATAGGAGATTCTATGCGGGCAGGAGGAACAATGGCAATTGCCGCTGGCTGGCGCCGCTGCGTGCGCTTCACTAGCCGCTTCCTGGATTTGGGGAACCCCGGGCGCGGCTCCGTGAGAGAGTGACCGCGCCCGGAGGCAACGAACCTAACGCTTGGCCGCGATGGGAACTTTCACAGATTCCGGCGGCGCGCTGGGCATGGTCGTGACGCGCCCGGCAGAGCCATTGGTCGGCGCTGCCGCAGGTTGCGCAGGCGTCGCAAGCAATCCCAGTGCCTTCCGCACCTCGTTATCCAGCTTCGCCATCACGTCCTTATTGTCTTTGAGGAATTGCCGCGCATTCTCGCGCCCCTGTCCGATGCGCTCGCCCTTGTAGCTGAACCACGATCCAGACTTCTCCAGGATGTTGTTGTTGACCGCCAGGTCGAGCAGGTCGCCTTCCCGCGAGATTCCCTCGCCATACAGGATGTCGAACTCCGCCTCGCGGAACGGTGCCGCGACCTTGTTCTTGACGACCTTCACCTTCGTCCGCGACCCCGTGACCACGTCGCCTTCCTTGATCGCCGCAATGCGCCGAATGTCCACCCGCACGGATGAATAAAACTTCAGGGCCCTTCCGCCGGTGGTCGTCTCCGGATTGCCAAACATCACCCCAATCTTCTCGCGAATCTGGTTGATGAAGATCAGGCACGTCCGCGACTTCGAAACCGTCCCCGTCAGCTTGCGCAGCGCCTGCGACATCAGCCTCGCCTGCAGTCCCATGTGGCTGTCGCCCATTTCGCCATCGAGTTCGGCCTTGGGCACCAGCGCCGCGACCGAATCGACGACCAGCACGTCAATCGCATTTGAGCGCACCAGGGCCTCAGTGATTTCGAGGGCCTGTTCGCCGTAGTCGGGCTGCGAGACTAGCAAGTTGTCCACATCGACGCCGAGCTTTTTGGCATAAGCCGGATCAAGCGCATGCTCTGCGTCCACGAATGCCGCCATGCCGCCGGTTTTCTGGGCCTCGGCAATGACCTGCAGCGTAATCGTCGTCTTGCCCGAGGATTCCGGCCCGAACACTTCCACCACGCGCCCACGTGGAAATCCGCCCACGCCCAGCGCCGCGTCGAACGAGATCGATCCCGTCGGGATCACCGCGATGGGGACGATCGCCTCCTTCGATCCCAAGCGCATGATCGAACCTTTGCCGAACTGCTTTTCAATCTGAGATACCGCCAGCTCAATCGCCTTGCCCCGTTCGTCCGCCATGGAGTGACTCCTTTTAGAAGTGCAGTATGAATCTGGCCGGATTATACATTCGAAATGAAGCGAAGAAAAGGCGAATCTACATAATAAACCTGTGGAACATCCCAAAGCGGGAACGACCGACCCTTACCTCTGCAGCAAATCCACAGGCGCCGTCACGTCATGCACTCGGAAATACTTGGCCAGCGCCGGATATTTCCGCGCCACAGCTTCATACATCGCATACGCCACATTGCGGTACGACACATGCCCCGCCGGTGTAGTCCGTAACTCCGAAATGTAGACCGCCTCCGCAAAATCCATCTTGAACAGCGCCCGCTTGCGGAACGCCAATGGAATCGCATATTGCGAATTCTCTTCCGCCTCTGGAGTGCCGCCCCCAGCCAGCTTTCCCACCGCCGACTGCACCCGCCGCATCGCCGCCTCAAACCGTCCGCGCACGCCCGCATCTTCTATGTCGAGCAGCATCTCGTATCCGTGCTGCGTCGTGAATCCCTGCATCACCTGGATGCACCGCCGGTGCCGGTGCATGTCGCGGAAGCCACCGGTATCCATCAGGATGTCGAAGCGGAACTGCTGTCCCGCACGGAACCCGCGCAGCATCTCGTCATGCTTGCCGCGATGCCGCAGCCCCAAGTCAATGATCTCCCGTCGCCTGCGTTCTCCCGCCACCTGCACCGCCTGCCGTATCTGCCGATAGGAATGATGGCAGTGCTCGTACAGTAAAGTGGTCGCAATCTCGACCTCCAGCGGTTCTTCGTCGAGCAAATCCACAATCGCCTTCGAAGGCGCCAGAGGCTCGTCGGCCATCAATTCGCGCGCCGCCTGCCGCAACTCCCGGCGCGTCTCCATCTCATACGAATTCGGATCCGCATACTTCACCAGGGTCGGCGCCACCCGCACCTCGCGCAGCAATTCCTGCTCCGCCCGCGCGCCCAGTTCCGGACTCACCGCCCGAACTTGCGCAACCAGATCCTGCAGTGACTCCGAGTTCACGTTGTAAGCCGCGCCGGTGGCCGCCTTTTTCAGTGACTCGCCCAACTGCCGAACTTCTTTATGAGGGTGCGACAACAAGTGCGCTACCTGGTTCTCCAGCGTGCGCGCGTTGACGATCTCGCCCAGGGACGTGTTCGTCGCCAGCGGCAGCAGATAGCGCGTGATGTCGAACGCCCGCGCCTTCAGTGTCCGCTCGTACGCCTCCTGCTTCATGTCCGCCGGCTTGGGCGTGATGTTGATCAGGTGCTGCGTCATGTGCGCCGACAGCGCCTCGTACTCGGCGAACAGAAAATCCAGAGTCTCGCGATAGAGTTTGCGGGCCTCGTGATCCGCCCCGAAATCCGGCGTGTAGTACCCACTTTTCTTGAAATCCTGATACCGCGTTGACCGTTCCTGCCCATCCCAGCGCTGCTCGTCCGCCAGTTCGATCGCCGCTAGAATCGACAACCGTTCCACCGCCAGCGCAATGTGCGCCAGATCGGCAATCGACCGGTGCCCGTACTGGAAATAAAACGTATTGAGAAACCTCTCCGCCTTTTGCGTGCTGATCTCTCGCAGCGACTCCTTCATCGACAGCGCGGAACGCGAATACTTCGCCATGGCATACGCCTGAATCTCCGGCTCCACGCCGAAGACGGCAAATACTTCGGTAGAAGGCTCGGCCGATGAGACGCGGGCACCCTCGCCCGCTTCCGAGTGCCCCGCCAGCACTGGCGAACGATGTTCCGCATGGGAGGAATTTTTGTCGGACGGTTTAGGCATGATCAGCACATTCGCAGTCTGGGACATGGGAGTGATCGCATGTTATCCGCCGTCCTTGTGGAATAGCAATCACAAACCGAGACGCCGACTGCCAGCGCTACACTGATCGCGTGCATCCCCTCCTCCGTTCGGTCGAGCATCGCCCCTGGCCTATACCCTCCGGACCCTGGGTCATGAGGCAAATCTGGCACGACCTGCTGTTCGCGCACTGGCCGCTTCCGCCGGAGCGACTCCGCCCGCTGGTACCGCCCGAGCTGCCGCTCGATACTTTCCACGGCCAGTGCTGGATCGGTGTCGTTCCCTTTTGGATGAGCGGAGTTCGCCCTCGCATGATTCCCCCTCTGCCGGGACTTTCGCGTTTCCCGGAACTCAACGTTAGAACCTACGTGACCCACGGAGGCAAGCCCGGGGTTTACTTCTTCAGCCTCGATGCCGCCAACCTTCCGGCTGTATGGGCAGCGCGCAAATTCTTTCATCTGCCGTATTTTTATGCCGCAATGAAGTCCGTAGCTCAAGACGGTACGATTTTTTATTTCTCGAAACGCCGCCACAGTGAGACTGAGTTTCGCGCCTCCTATCGGCGTCTCGCCGCCGTTCAGTTCGCGGATAAAGGATCCCTCGCCGACTGGCTCACCGCTCGTTATTGCCTTTACACCACTCATCAGGACCAGCTCTATCGCTGCGAGATCCACCATCTGCCTTGGCCGCTTCAGGCGGCCCACGCCGAATTCGAGCGCAATACCATGACTGAAGCCGCAAACATTGCACTCCCAGGCGTACCACCGCTGCTGCATTTCTCGAAATGCCTGGAAGTCTTGATCTGGCCTCTCCTCCGCGCAGGCCAGCCGGATGCCCGCGTATAATTCGGCGTTCCGGCATCATTGCTCAATGATCAGGAGAGTCTCATGTCCCTTTCAGGACACGTCGCATTCGTTACCGGTGCCTCGCAAGGCATCGGCCGCACCTGCGCCCTCCGCCTTGCCAAAGACGGCGCCACGATTGCCGTCGCCGCCCGCAATCTGGAAAAGCTGAACGAACTCGTCAAGGAGATTATCGCCGCCGGAGGCAAAGCCGCCGCCTTCGCGCTCGACGTCGCCGACGAAGATCAGGTCAAGCAGGCCGTAAAAGCCATCATCGCCCAGTTCGGCAAAATCGACGTCCTCGTCAACAACGCCGGGATCACTCGCGACCAGCTCGTCATGCGCATGAAACGCGCCGACTGGGATGCCGTGCTCCAAACGAACCTCACTTCTGCCTACCTCTGCATCCAGCAGGTGATCACCTCCATGCTCAAGCAGAAGTGGGGGCGCATCATCAACATCACCAGCGTCTTCGGACAGATGGGCCAGGCAGGACAAGCCAACTACGCCGCCTCCAAAGCCGGACTGATCGGCCTCACCATGGCCATCGCCCGCGAGGTCGGCTCCCGCAACATTACCTGCAATGCCGTCGCCCCTGGTTTTATTGAAACAGCGATGACTGCCACGCTGAGCGACGAATTCAAACAGAATGCTGTGAAACAGATTCCGCTGGGACGGGTGGGAACTCCGGACGATGTCGCCGGCGCCGTCGCTTTCCTCGCCTCCGATGAAGCGTCCTATATCACAGGCCACGTGCTGAGCGTAAACGGCGGCATGCTGATGGGATAGACCGTAAACCACACAGGACAGAACGCAGGAATCATGAATGCAAAATCAGAAGCTTCTCAATCCTCCTCTGTGACCTCTGTGTCCTCTGTGGTGAAAGGTTTTTCATTCGTCCAAGCCGAGTCGCCGGGCCAGATTGCCCAAGCCCGCGAACTCTTCCTCGAATACGCGCAATCCCTGGGCTTCAGCCTCTGCTTCCAAGGCTTCGATAAGGAACTCGCGGGCCTTCCCGGTGACTACGCCCCTCCCGCAGGACGCCTTCTGCTCGCCGAATTTCAAGGCCAACTCGCCGGCTGTGTCGCGCTCCACCAGTTGGAACACGCGATCTGCGAAATGAAACGCCTCTATCTTCGTCCGCAATTTCGCGGCAAACGTCTTGGCCGCGTTTTAGCCGAGCGCATCATTGCCGAAGCCCGCCAGATCGGCTATCAACGCATGCGCCTCGATACCGTTGAGCCGGTCATGAAAGATGCCGTCGCCATGTACCGGAAAATTGGCTTCTGCGAAATCGCGCCCTACTGCGCGAACCCGATTCCCGGCGCTCTCTATATGGAACTACTGTTGTAATCTCGCGTCGGCTCCGGCAAAATGTTCCGCACCGAAAGGACCATGCCATGAAGAAAGCTCTCCTCCCCGCATGCATCATGCTCATCGCCATTTCCGCCTTCGCCGCTGATAGCAAAACTGTCACCTACAAGAGCGGCGACGAAAGCGTGCAAGGCATTGTCTACAGTCCCACGGGAAAAGGTCCGTTCCCCGGGCTAATTGTGATTCACGAATGGTGGGGCCTGAATGATTGGGTGAAAGAGCAAGCCTCGAAATTAGCTGATCAAGGCTATGTGGCCCTCGCGGTCGATCTGTACCGCGGCAAGGTGGCCATGACCCCCGACGAGGCTCACCAGATTATGCGCGGTGTCCCGGAAGACCGTGCCAAGCGCGACCTGCATGCCGCATTCGAGTATCTGGCGTCCCAATCCACCGTGAAGAAGGATCGTATTGGCGCCATCGGATGGTGCATGGGCGGAGGGTACTCCCTCGACGTCGCCCTGCAGGAGCCCACGCTCGCCGCCGATGTCATCAACTACGGCCATCTCGCCACCGATCCCGATGCCCTCAAGAAAATCAGCGCACCCATCCTTGGTCTCTTCGGTGCGCAGGACAAAGGCATTCCGCCGGAAGACGTTCGCAAGTTCGGAGAGACGCTCGATCACATGGGCAAGAAGATCGAAATTAAGATTTACGATGACGCTGGGCACGCCTTCGAGAATCCCAATAACAAAGACGGATATCGCCCGGCTGATGCAGCCGATGCCTGGCAGCGCACCGTCGAGTTCCTCGCCGCAAATCTTAAAAATTAACTGCCGCGATCCCTCTCAAACCCCAACCGGCGTGCCGGTTTCCGCCCGGTTCATTCCTTTTACGCTGTGAAAGTAACGTGCCACCAGGCCCGTCAATCCTGCTCGCGCCCATGTACTTCTCAGATGGCACGAACGTCCCCGGCATGGCACAAATTTCCCCTTGCCAGAAGTTGCCGCTCTGGTTACTATGACCCATCCTGAAATGCTCCCTACCATGAATATCGGCGAGACCATCCGCAACTTCCGGCTTGAGAAGGGCATGTCCCAGGGCGACATCGAAAAACGCACCGGTCTTCTTCGCTGCTACCTCTCTCGCGTCGAAAACGGCCACACCATTCCATCCCTCGACACGCTATCCAAGATTGCCGGAGCGATGGAGTTGCCACTTTCCCAATTCTTTTCCGAATCGGGCCACACCAACGGCTCCAAGGGACTTCCCCAGCTCTCCGACGACGAGGTTCGTTTCCTCAGCCAGATCCGCCGCTACTCTACCAATCTCAACGACAGCGACCGCAAACTGCTCCTCGCCATGGTCAAGAAAATGGCGTCGAATGCCGGGAAATAGCGGCAGTCTCAAGTCTCGAGCTTTGGCGGTTTCCGCATTACCAAACCAGAAGTCGCGAGATTGAAGGGCTGCACTGCTCATAGGCTCGTGGCTCCCTACTCATAGCTCCTGTCTCTTAACTCCTGCTTACTTTCGTGCTATCCCCTCCGTGACCGACGGGTACCTGCCCTCCTGCCATGCCTCTCACTACACTGTGCATGGAGATATCTGTGACCACCGACGAAGAGCTGAACGTACTCGATGCCCAACTGCGCCGCCTGAAGATCGAGTACGAAATTTTCTTCAGCAATCCGCAAAAGCGGCCTCCCACTGATATCGAGTGGAAGGTACTGGCCTTGTTGCGGAAATTCTCGGATGGCGGCCGCATGAACTTTTCCCAGCGGTATCGCTACAACGAAATGGCGCAGCGCTATGCGATCTATAGCGACCTGTGGCGCAAGAAGTCCCGTATCCGCGAAGAAGGCTATCGGCGTCCCCAGGACGCTCTACTCTCCGTACAGGGAGTTCGTGTCGCTGAAGACGAACACAAAGCGCAGCACCATCCAGTGTATGGGGTAAGCCACGCCGCGGCCGCGGGTTCCTCGCAGCATTTCACTCTTCACAGTGTGGATCAGAGCGAGCGCGAGCAGGTCGAGCGCCTCTATAACACCCTCGTTGCCGCCAAGAAGAAGGCCGGAGAGAACGTCTCCGGGAACATTGATTCCTTCACCGCCTTCGTCCAGAAAAAGACCGAGGAGATCCGCAAGCAATACCACTGCAACGACGTCGAATATTCCGTTGAAATCACTGAAGGCCACGTTAAACTGAAAGCGAAAGCCAAGAGCTAGTTCCGCCCGAAATCTGAAGTTCCCAGGCCCGGACCAACGACCAGCGGCAACCACCCATTGCTGATAGAATTTTCGGTCGCAAATCATCATTCATTTCATCTGAGGCCTAGCATGTCTGCCCGCATCCAGCGCGCCATTCTCAGCGTCACCGACAAGACCGGACTCGTCCAGTTCGCCCGTCAACTCTCCGCCCTCAACATCGAACTGATCTCGACTGGAGGAACCGCCAGGCTTCTGCGTGACTCCGGCATCTCTGTGAAGGATATTTCCGATCTCACTGGATTCCCCGAAATGCTCGATGGCCGCGTTAAGACGCTTCATCCCAAAGTCCACGGCGGAATTCTCCACCGCCGCGAAGATCCCAAGCATGTTGCTGCCGTTGCTGAACATGGCATCGCCGCGATCGACATGGTGGTGGTGAACCTTTACGCATTCGAAAAAACGGCGGCTAAGCCGGGAGTTCATTTCGAAGAATTAATCGAGAACATTGATATCGGCGGCCCCTCGATGATCCGCTCCGCGGCCAAGAATTTTCAGGACGTCGCCATCGTGACATCTCCCACAGATTACGAGTCCATTGCTGCCGAGTTGGAGCGGCACGGCGGCACGCTCACGCGCGAAACCAAGTGGCGCCTCGCTCAAAAAGCCTTTGCCACTACTGCCGCCTACGATTCCGCCATTGCTTCGACTCTCGAAAAAATTACTGCCGACTCGTTCCAGGTGCAGCCGGAAGGCCCATTTCCGTCACGCTTGCGTTTCGCATTCCACAAAATCCTCGACCTGCGTTACGGCGAAAATCCTCACCAGAAAGCCGCCATGTACTCCGACGGCTCCGGGGCCGGTGTGGCCAACGCCCACCAACTACAGGGCAAAGAGCTTTCTTTCAACAACATCGTCGATCTGCAGGCCGCTTGGGACCTTGCCCAGGAATTCGACGAACCCGTGGTCACCATCATCAAGCACACCAATCCCTGCGGTACCGCAACCGGCAAGACCCTCGCGGAAGCATACAAACGCGCCCTCGAATGCGATCCGGTTTCCGCCTTTGGCGGCGTGATCGGCGTCAATCGCCCCATCGACGCCGCAGCCGCCGAGGAGATGCACAAGCTCTTCCTCGAAGTTATTGCCGCCCCCGCCTTCGACGAAGCAGCCAAAGCCAAGTTCGCCTCTAAGAAGAATCTTCGCCTCGTCGAAGTGGCGCCGGCGAATCAAAAGTGGGTCCTAAAAAACGTTTCCGGCGGGATGCTCGTGCAAGACAATGACACCCGCGTTCTCTCCGATGCCGATCTAAAGGTCGTCACGAAGCGCCCGCCCACGCCGGAAGAAACACGCGCATTACTGTTCGCCTGGAAGGTCTGCAAGCACGTCAAGTCCAACGCCATCGTCTACGCGCGCGACGGCCAGACGGTCGGCGTCGGCGCCGGACAGATGTCGCGCGTCGACTCCGCCAAAATCGGCGCGATGAAAGCCCAACTCCCGCTGAAAGGTACGGTCGCTGCCTCCGACGCTTTCTTCCCCTTCCCCGACGGGGTCGAAGAAATTGCCAAAGCCGGAGCGACGGCCATCATCCAGCCAGGAGGTTCCCAGCGCGATCCCGAAGTCATCGAGGCTGCCGACCGTTTAGGTCTGGCCATGCTCTTCACCGGGGTCCGCCACTTCCGCCACTAAGCGATTGTTGACTTTCTGATTGCTGATTGAAAACCGAATAAAGCCACTGAGTTCCAGGGTTTTTTCAATCAACAATCAACAATCAAAAATCAACAATGATAGTTGCCCACCGGTCCCTGACCTTCCGATGGTTCGCATTTTTTTCCAACCAAACCGCTCCTCAAGGTAGAATAAAAGCACCTTTCCCCCAGCGGTTTTGCATCCAAACAAGCTGAGGTTCGGAAACGCGCTTGCGAGCGCAGTCAGGTCGGCTCTAGGTCTAATGATGAACAAAATTGGTCGCCTTTTCTTGCTGATCGCAGTGGCCACGGTCGCTGTAGGTCAAACCACACCGCCCTCCTCCGATTCCAGCCAGTCTGACTCCAAGCCGGCCCAGTCCTCTGCCCGTAAAGTCGATAAGGCGGCCGCCTATTACCACTACACGCTGGCTCACATGTACGAGGAAATGGTCACCGCTTACGGCCGCAGCGACCTGGCTGTAAAAGCCACGGAAGAATATCGTCTCGCCATCGAAGCCGACCCCTCGTCTGAATTCCTGACCTCCAGCCTCGCCGAACTGTACGTCAAGACCGGACGCATCGCCGACGCCGTTAAAGAAGCACAAGACATCATCAAGCGCGATCCCAAAAACCTCGAGGCTCACAAGCTTCTCGGCCGCATTTATCTTCGTTCGCTCGGCGACATGCCCGGCGGCTCCGGCTCCGACAACATTTTGAAGCTGGCTATCGACCAGTACGAGCAGATCGTGAAGCTCGATCCCGACAGCGTCGACGATCACCTTCTCTTGGGTCGCCTGTATCGCTTGAATAACGATTTATCCAAGGCCGAAGCGGAGCTGAAAACCGCCATCAAGATTGATCCCACGTCGGAAGAGGCCGTCACTACGCTGGCCATGCTGTACACCGACGAGGGCGACACTTCGCACGCCCTCAAGGTCCTCAGCTCCATTCCGGATTCCGCCCGCTCGGCCAAACTTTATTCGGCCCTCGGTGCCGCCTACGAACAGCGTAAAGATTACAAGAGTGCGATTGACGCCTATAAGCACGCCATCGTTCTGGATCGCGACAACCTCGACGCCATTCGCGGTCTGGCGGAGAACCTCCTCAACAACGGCCAACTCGAACAGGCACTGGAACAATACAAGGTCATCGCCGACTCCAATCCCGAAGACGCGCAGACCTACGTCCGCATGGCTGAGATCTATCGCCGTCAGGGCAAGTACGATCTCGCGCTCGAAAATCTCAAGCGCGCCGACACCCTCGTCCCCGATACCATGGACGTCCCCTACAGTATGGCCGCCGTTTACCAGGCTCAGGGACGCTACGATGAAGCCATCAAGCTCTTGCAGGATCTGCTGAAGAAAACCGAAAAAAGCGAGACCGGAACCAGCCAGGCCGATCGCAACAACCGCTCCATTTTTATCGAGCGCCTCGGCATGATCTACCGCGAGCAGGAAAACTACACCGCCGCGGTCGAGACCTTCCGCAAAATGCTTCCTCTCGGCGATGAAAACGCCCGCCAAGGCTATCAGGAAATCATCGACACCTACCGCGAAGCCAAGCTGTGGCCGCAAGCCACCGCCGCTGCCAAAGAAGCGGTCCAGAAAATGCCGGAGGACCGCGACCTGCGCATGGTCCTCGACTCCCAGCTTGCAGACATGGGACAGCAAGACCACGCCATCGCCGACGTCCGCTCCATGCTCAAAGGTGGCGCTGAAGATCGCGATATCTACGTCCGGCTTGGAATCATCTATACCCGCGCCAAGCTCTGGAATGATGCTCTGGAAGCGCTCGCTAAGGCTGAGCAGCTCTCCACCAAGAATGACGACAAAGCCTACGTCTACTTCCTTCGTGGCGACCTCTACCAGCGCCAGAAAATGTTCGATCAAGCCGAGACCCAATTCCAGAAAGTGCTTTCGATGACTCCGCCCACCGATCCCCAGGCCGCGGCCACGCTCAACTATCTCGGCTACATGAACGCTGATCGCGGGGTAAAGCTCGACGAATCGCTGAATTACATCAAGCAGGCATTAGCGTTCGAGCCGAATAATCCCGCATATCTCGATTCGCTCGGATGGGCGTACTTCAAGCTGGGCAAATACGATCTCGCCGAAGACAACCTGAACAAGGCCGCATCTCACATGGGTTCCGACCCTACGGTGCAAGAACATCTCGGAGATCTCTATCAGAAAACCGGTCGCCTGAAACTGGCTGCTGCCCATTGGGATCGCGCCGTTCAGGAGTGGAATAAGACTGTTCCTGCCGAGCAAGACGGCGACGCCTTCGCCAAAGTCCAGCAAAAGCTGGACGCCGCCAAGGTCAAATTAGCCAAAGAAGATTCCAATAAACAGTAGTGCCGGCTGTGCCGAGAGCCTGCCCGGAGCGAAGTGGAAGGGGGTTCTCGCCCTCGGCGCTGACACCACCAAGCCTTCTGGAGGATCACTCCGGCGCGCTGTAGCTCAGGCTCCTCATTCAACAATCAAAATTCAACAATCAACAATGCTATCCTTCCCCCATGCTCGCCGCCTACGCGGTGCACCTCGACCAATCCCGCGGACGCCGCTTCCCCGAGCCTCAACATCCCTACCGCAATGACTTCCAGCGCGACCGTGACCGCATCATTCATGCTCGCGCCTTCCGCCGCCTTGAGGCCAAGACGCAAGTGTTCACCCGCCGCTACTCCGACCACTTCCGCAATCGCCTGACGCATACTCTCGAAGTCACCCAGATTTCCCGCACTATAGCCGGAGCCCTGGCGCTAAACGCTGATCTCGCCGAAGCCCTGGCCCTGGTCCACGATATCGGCCACCCACCCTTCGGCCACGCCGGAGAAAAAGCCCTCAACGCCGCGATGCATGATCACGGCCTCTCCTTCGACCACAACCTCCACGCTCTCCGTATTGTCGAAGACTTCGAGCAGCGCTACGCTGCCTTCCCCGGCCTTAACCTCACCTTCGAAGTCCGGGAGGGAATCATCAAGCATTCCCGCGACTACGCAGCCAAAGATCATCCCGAACTCATGGAGTACGTACTCGACCAACGTCCTCCTCTCGAGGCCCAGCTCATCGACCTCACCGACGAAATCGCCTACAACACTGCCGATCTCGATGACGGCTACGAAGCTCATCTGGTCTCACTGGAGGACATTCGGCAGGGGGTGCCCATTTTCGAGCGCTTCTATCGCGAGGTGGCGCAGCTCTACCCGCAGGCTCCAGAAAAATTGAAATTCAACGAAGTGCTGAAGCGAGTCCTCAACCGCTTCGCCGATGACCTGATCACCAACACTCGCGCTCGCCTCAACCAAACCAACATTCAGTCTCTGGAAGATGTCCGCAATCATCCCCAACGTCTCGCCGCCTTCAGCCTTGAGGTTGATGCCGAGCGGCAGGAGACCAAAGATTTTCTGCACCAATCCGTCTATTTCAGTCCTAGCCTCGCCGACGAAAAAGACAACGCCGAGCGCGTCGTCACCGAACTCTTCGCCTTCTGGATGGAAAATCCTAAAACTCTCTCGCGTCACTACCAGGAAAAAGCCAAGGAAGAATCCCTTCCCCGCGTTATCTGCGACTACATCGCCGGCATGACCGACCACTTCATCTTTGAGCAACACGAAAAATACTGTGCGCCTTGATGTGGCGACAGCCGGCCGGGGCGAGCGCAGCTCGACTGCCTTTCTGGTCGACCCCCCGCCTATCCGCGTTGATCCGCGGTGCTGAAGTTACTTTTCCGCCACCTCAGCCACTACATCAAACAGAATCCGTGGCCCCCGCCTCACTTCCTCCACGCGGATGCGCTCATCGTTCCCGTGCTCCGTGTGCCCCTCTTCCTCCGTCGCCGCATACGGATTGAACCCGTACGCCACAATCCCCAGCGGCCGGTAGCGCTGATTCTCCGTGTACCCGCTGGTGATGTGCGGCACCACTGGCGTCCCCGGAAAGTATTTCCCCGAGACATCCTTGATCGTCGAGAACAGCACGTTATCCGTCCCCGAAAAATTCGCCAGGCGAAACTCCGCATTCAACGGCTCAATCGTCACATTCGGATCGTTCACCGCCTTCCGCACTCCCTCCAGCACCGCCTTCGGGTCTCCTCCCGGCAGAATGCGGACATCCAGATTGGCCCACGCCTCCGGAGGAATCACATTCGTCTGCTCCGATCCCCCTAGCATGGTCAGCGAAATCGTGTCCCGCAGCAGAAAATTCAGCGATTCATCCCTCTCGACTTCCTCCTGAAATTTCTTGTCCTGAACCGCCTTCTTTACGTCGCGGGAATACGCCGCCTGTTCCGGCGGCTCATACGGAGCCATATCCTTCAGAAACTCATCGACCACCGGCAATACCCGCAGCGGTGTCTTGTACGTAATAATCCGGTCCAGTGCCCGCACCAGCCGGTTCGGCGCAGAATCCGGATTCGGCCTCGATCCGTGCCCCGGCCTCCCGTGCGCAACCACATGCAGCCAATAAGTCGTCTTTTCCCCAACGTCGATCCCGATGAACTTTACCTTCCCATTCTCCAGCAGATTCTCTCCGCCCTCGTTGATCAGAAACTCCGCGTTCTCCAACAGGTCTCTCTGATTCTTGATGAACCAGTCCGTCCCTGTCCCGTCCGCCTCTTCATCGGACACTGCCAGGAAAATCACCTCCCGATCCAGAGCCACCTTCTCCCGCTTCAGCATCACCATGACGACGAGCTGCGCCAGTCCCTCATCCTTCATGTCCTGCGCCCCACGTCCCCAGATATACCCATCCTTGATCTCCCCGCTGAACGGCGGCACCCTCCAATGCGACGCATCGCTGGTCACCACATCCATGTGGTTGAGCAGAACAATCGGCCGCGCATTTTTCGTCGCTTCCGTTGAACGCGGGAGCCGCGCCCACAGATCACCTCTCCCCGGCGCGTACTCAAACACCCGGTTCTCAATCCCTTCCTCATCCAGAATCTTCTTGTAGAACCCGACCGCCTTCATCTCATTCCCGGGAGGATTGGTCGTATCAATGCGCAAATACTCCTGCATCCAAGTCACCGCCAGATCGGAATACTCCTTCAGATGTTCCGCCGAAATCCGCGACGATGCCGTCCCCGTCCCTGCCTCCTCAGCTTGACCTATCCCACCAAAACAGATGCATGCCCCCATGATTCCCAACACCACCCCAACCGCTCGAAAGATTCTCCCAACTTCCCTCTCCGAAGAAATGTGCAAGCGCAAAATTCCCTCCCGAATCCAGTGTGGTTACCCTGATTACCATCTCAAACTAATGAGCTGATCTCCGGCTGCCCAAATACCCAAGACCTAATACCTAAGACCATCTTTTTGCACGCAGTTTTTATATCAGGTTTCCCAAAATTACCCTCCGTTGTGCACACCACCTTCCCGCTTCCCGCAAGGCGAAGTTATAATGGCTATAGCTATCAATAAGTTAGCCCTTCAACCTTAGGGCTTGATTTGGCATCCGACATGTAATGAAGCATACCGGTACCGCAGTATGCGGCACCAAGAGTTTAAGGGCCAAGCGTAGCGTCAGCGCCGGCCGGGCTCAGCGATTCCGCTGGCTTTCTTTACCCATCAGAGGGGACGCAAATAAAAATTTCAAGCACGCCCCAGGCGTGCCGGGTTGGAGCCAAACGCTCCCCCAACTTGGAGGAAGTCATTATGAACCACCGTCTCGTAATCGCCCTGCCTTTGGCCGCGCTCCTTGCTCTTCCGGTCATGGCGCAGTCCACCTCGTCCAGCTCTGATCAGAGCCAGCCCGCTGCCACGCAGCAGACTCAGTCCGCCCCGGCTCAGTCTTCCAGCGATACCAGCAACGGCAATGCGACCGGCAAAGCTCCTCTGGCCGCTCCTTCTCGCGAAGGCTTCTGGGGACGCGTCAATCCCTTTGCCCGCAAGAAATACGTCCAGCGCCAGACCGAGCCCATCCGCGACCGCGTCAACGAGCTCGATGAGCTGACTTCCAACAACAGCAAGATGATCAAGGACACCGATCAGCGCGCCCAGGCCGGCATCAAGCTCGCCTCCGACAAGGCCAATGAAGCCGACCAGCACGCCCTCGATGCTGGCAACAAAGCCACTGCCGCGCAGCAATCAGCGCAGCAGGTCACCACGCGCGTTCAGACCGTCGAGAACGTGGTCAGCAACATTGACCAGTACAAGGCCTCGAACCAGACTGAAATCCGCTTCCGCCCCGGCCAGACCGTCCTCAGCAAGAACGCCAAGGACGCTCTCGACCAGATGGCGACCGGCGTAAAAGGACAGCGCGGCTACATCATTGAAGTGCAGGGCTTCTCGTCCGGTAAAGGACAGACCGCCATCACCACTTCGCAGAAGATGGCCGAGTCCGTCGTCCGCTACCTGGTTCTCAATCATGAGATCCCGGTCTATCGCATCTACCTCGTCGGCATGGGCAATGCTCCCACCCCGACGACGGATGAGACCGCGAAGTCGAAACGCATCTCGGGCGGTCGCGTCGAAATCAGCCTGCTGAAGAACGATCTCGAGCAGCTCTCCAGCAACGGCTCTGCGCCGGCGATGACCACCGACCAGCAACAGCAACCGAAGTAAGTGGAAGGGTGGCCCTTTAGGGCCGCTTCAGAGCTCGAACCCGAAGGGGCTTTAAAGCCCCCGAGGGCAGATGTCAAGGACCGATGGCGCCTCGCCTCAAGTCCCTCCCCAGAAAAAAGCCTCTCGCGTATGCGAGAGGCTTTTCATTGCCCAGCGTTGCGTTGGCCTCTCGCCGGCTGTCGCGGTTGTCCATCCGCGCCGCTGCCACCTTTTCCTTCTTGCTTTTCCCCGTCCATAATTACGGAATCCGATGAACGATGCAAACTGGTCCTTCGCCACCAAAGTCCCCCGGGCTTCGCCGCTACCAATCATCCTCACTGTCTCGCTCGGCATTGGCGCCAACTGCCTCTTTTGCTCCCAAAACGGGAATTGTTGACGCTCATCCAGCCGCACTTACCTCCCTACAAAGCGACTTCCCTTGCGCTCCGGTCTATACTTTCCCGTTCAAAGGAGCCCGGCCTGCAGTGGAACTCTATCGTCTTCTGCCACCCGACGCCGTCAAGATAGTCCTTGTCCTCTTTCTGTCTTTTCTGGTTGGACTGGAACGCGAAGAACACAAAACCGCGAAAGGCACTTACTCCTTCGGTGGTGTCCGCACCTTTCCTCTGATCGGACTCCTTGGCTACGCCATCGCCCTTCTTTCCGGCTCTCAATTGCTTCCCGTCACCCTCGGGTTTCTCGTCGTGGGCGGATTCCTCCTCCTCTCCTACTGGCACAAGCTGGAGCAGACTGAGCCCGCCGGAGTCACCTCCGAAATGTCTGGTCTCACGATTTATATCGTCGGCGCCCTCGTTTTCTACGATCACCTGTGGATGGCCACGGCCCTGGGCGTTGCCAGCCTCCTGCTGCTCGAACTCAAAACTGTTCTCGAGCGCATCGCCACTCGCACCGCGCCGGAAGAAATTCTTACTTTCGCCAAGTTCCTTCTCCTCACCGCCGTAATCCTGCCCATCGTTCCCAATCAGCAATTCGGGCCCTTCCACATCAATCCCTTTAAAACCTGGCTCGTGGTCGTCGCCGTCAGCACCGTTTCCTACGCCAGCTACATCCTCCAGAAAGTCACCAGGAACCGTGGCGGAGTCATCCTTGCCGCCTTTCTCGGTGGCGCCTACTCTTCCACCGTCACCACCGTTGCCATGTCACGCCGCGCCGCCCGCGAGCAGCGCCCGCATCTTTTCGCTGGAGGAATTCTCATCGCCTGCGGAATGATGTACCTCCGCCTCGTTGCTTTGGTAGTTATCTTCAATCGCCCACTCGGAGCTATCCTCGCCCCCGCTTTTCTTGCCCTTGCCGCCGCCGCGATTCTGACGGGATGGATGTGGTCCCGACGCCCCGACGCCGTTCAA
>Ga0070735_10001827_pt1 | contig 19857 bp, 14 predicted proteins | sample Coa_R1_FD_66443 | JGI IMG/M metagenome (GOLD analysis project Ga0070735, IMG submission 66443) | Surface soil microbial communities from Centralia Pennsylvania, which are recovering from an underground coalmine fire - Coalmine... | ecosystem: Environmental > Terrestrial > Soil > Unclassified ... | reverse complement strand
GATCTCGCCCTCGACGTGCAGCGTCGTTCCCACGCGAACGCGCCGCGGCGCGCTGGCGTAGCGTCCGTAAGGATCGACGAACTCCTGGGCGAAGCACGGGGTCGGGATCTCCGTGGGCGTCGCAACCGGGATCGCGACCCCGATGCCGACGCGCTTGTGCCAGCGCTTGAGGATGTTCTGCCGGTGACCGTCGTTCGGAGGGCGCTCGTGGAAGAACATGCCCTCGGCACCCTCGATCGCCGCTCGGTCGATCCGTGGGGCGGCATCGAGCTTACGCGGCCGTTCGTCGGTGAAGCAGCTCGCGTTCTCGAGGACCATGTCGACCCCGCCGGCCTCCGTGAAGCGCTGCTCCGGCACTGAGCCGTCGGTCCCCCAGTGGCCGAGGTATCCGTGGCGTGCCATGTCGTCGGCGTGAGCCTGACCCGCGTGGGTCGCGGGCCCCTCGTCGAGCACGACCGGGCCGAGCCCCGCGGACGCCCGGTCGCGGTTGATGAGCTCGACCATGTAGGCGCGCGCTTGCGCGAGCGTCAATCCGCCGCCCGGCGGTCGCGCCGCCGTGTTCGGGCCCTCGGTCGTCGCCGGCCGATCGCCCGACGGAGTCGCCGAGGCGGCCGGGACCGGACCCGCGGCTTGTGCACTGGGCATGGCGCCGGGCGACGCGTCGCCCCGCGCCAGGCACGCGGCGCAGGCGAAGGCCGCCGACAACGACGGGGCGGCGCGCGAAAACGGAGCGCGGCGCATGGAATCTGCCCGTAGCATAGCAAGCATGCACTCCGGCGCGGCGTGCGGGCAGCTCATCGTCGGCGGCTTCCCGGGCGCGTCGCTCCCCCCCCGTTTCGAGCGCGCGCTGCGCGAGGGGCGTCGCGGCGGAGCGGTCCTCTTCAAGCCCAACGTGGAAGGAGGTCCGTACGCCGTCGCGTCGTTGACGCGCCACATCCGCGCGTGCTCGGAGAAGCCCCCGCTCATCGCGATCGATCAGGAAGGCGGTCGCGTCGCCCGGCTACGGGGGCCTCTGCTCGAGGTGCCCCCCATGCGTGCGGTCGGGGCGTGGGGGGACGTCGTGCTCGCGGAGCGGATCGCGCGCGCGGTGGGCCTGGAGCTCGCGGCGCTCGGCTTCAACGTCGACTTCGCGCCGGTCCTCGACGTCGATACGCGCGCGGGCAATCCGGTCATCGGAGACCGCTCGTTCTCCGCGGACGCCGAGACGTGCGCGCGGCTCGGCGCCGCCTGGATCCGCGGCTTGCAGGGAGCGGGCGTCATCGCCACCGGCAAGCACTTTCCCGGCCACGGAGACACCTCGAGCGACTCCCACGTGGACCTGCCGACGGTGCAACAGCCTCGCGATCGCATCGATCGCGTGGAGCTCGTGCCGTTCCGGGCGGGGGTCGTCGCGGGGGTGGGCGCGCTCATGACGGCTCACGTCGTCTACACCGCCGTCGACGACGCCCGGCCCGCGACCCTCTCCCCCGCCGTCTGCACCACGTTACGCGACGCGATCGGCTTCGACGGGGTGCTCTTCAGCGACGACCTCGAGATGGCCGCCATCGCGGCGCGCTTCACGGTGGAAGACGCCGCGGTCCAGGCCGTTGCCGCCGGCTGCGACGCGCTGCTCGTCTGCTGGAGCGAGGAGAAACAAGAACGGGCGTTCGAAGCGCTCCTGCGGGAATCCGAGCAGTCCCCCGCGTTTCGCGCGCGGTGCGAGCAAGCGTGCCGCCGCGTCACCGCCGCTCGCGCCGCCACGCCCGTCGAGCACTCGGACGACGAGGCGATCGCGCGAGTCCTCGGCGGCCGCGAATCGCGCGAGGTCGCGGCCGAGATCGCGAGGAGGACACCGCGGTGAGCGCCCGCGTCTTCGAGGCCGCGCGCATCGTGACGTGCGATCCGCAGCGGCCGGGTGCGCTCGGCGTCGTCTCCCCGGGCGTCATCGTCGTCGACGCGGGACGCGTCGCGTTCGTCGGACCGCCAGAGCAAGCCCCGTTGCTCCCGCCCACCACGCCGCGGGTCGTTCTGGGCGATCGCGTCGTGACGCCGGGCCTGATCGACGCCCACACGCACGCGTGCTGGGTCGGCTCGCGCCACGACGAGTACGCCCGGCGCCTGGCCGGGGCCGACTATCGCGCGATCGCGAGCGCGGGTGGGGGCATCCAAGCCACGTACCGCGCCGTGGCCTCGAGCACGGAGCAAGAGCTCGCGGACGTGCTCTCGGACCGCCTGCGCCGTATGGCGCGCCTGGGCGTGACGACGGTCGAAGTCAAGAGCGGCTACGGGCTCGAGGCGAACCACGAAAGAAAGCAGCTTCTCGCCATCGCCCGCGCCGCTCGGGAGCACGGCGTCCCCTCGGTCGTGCCGACGCTCCTGGCCCTTCACGCCCTGCCCCCCGGGGTCTCGGACCGAGCCGCCTACGTCGCAGGCGTCGCCGACCGGCTCGTCCCCGAGGTGGCGCACGATCGCTTGGCCAGCTTCGTGGACGCGTACGTCGACGCCGACGCCTTCCGCGTGACCGAGGCGCGAGTCGTCGCCGAGGCGGCGCTGAAGGCAGGGCTCGGCGTTCGGCTCCACGTCGGTCAATTTGCGGACGTGGGCGGCGCGTCGCTCGCCGCGTCGCTCGCGGCATCCTCGGCGGACCACCTCGAGCACGTCTCGCCCGCGGGACTGGACGAGCTCGCGCGTGCCGGCGTGACGGCGGTGCTCCTCCCGGTCGCGAGCTTCACGCTCGCGCAAGCCGCGCCGGAGGTCGACGCGATGCGACGCGCCGGTGTTCGCCTGGTCGTCGCGAGCGACGCGAACCCAGGGACCGCGCCGACGGAGAGCTTGCCGCTCGCGCTCGCGCTCGCCGCTCGGTGTTACGGGTTGACGCCCGACGAGGCCTTGCTCGCCGCCACTCGGAACGCCGCGGCCGCGTTGCGCCTCGACGATCGTGGCATCCTTCGCGCGGGCCTTCGGGCCGACCTCGTCGTCTGGGATTTCCCGCACGAGCACGCGATCGTGGCGCCCTGGGGAACCTCGAAGGCCTTCGAGGTGCTGGTCGCGGGAAGCGCGCCGACCCCGGCATCTGCACCTGAGAAGATCACCGAAAGGCAAGATGGGGGGAGGTGATTTCCGCCTTCGTTGCAGGGAGCGGCGCTTCCTGGAATAGGTCGCCTGGGCCTCGCACCGTGACTAGGCTGGCGTCCCCATGAGGTTTCGGGGAGACATCGTGGTGGGCATGCTCGTTTCGGGGTGCCTCTCGTGGGCATGCAGCAACTCGACGGCCCCCCCGCCGCCACGCCCGATTCCCGAGGCGAGCGACGACGACGTGAACGACGCCGGGATGGTCGAGAGCGACGTCCTCACGCCCGAAGGCTGCATGCAGGGCCAGTCGTGCGACTGCGTCGGCCTCGTGAGCGCGTGCATGGGGGGTATGGCCATGTCCTGCTTCCAGCCCATGGACTGCGAGATGTCGGTGACCCAGGCGGACATGCTCTGCGTCGGCGCGGACGGCGGGAGCTCGCCGGGCGTCTGCGCGCGACGCTGCGCGAAGGACGGCGGATGCGTGGCCATGGGGATGACGGTGACGTGCCCGTCCGGCTACGTGTGCGAGCAGACGCCCCTCGGCAACCCGAGCTATCCGGTCTGCTTGGTCCCCCACGCCCTGCAGGCGCCGGACTGCAACATCGACGCCGACTGCAAGGCCATCCCCGGCTCCAAATGCACGGCGCAGGGGTGCGTCCTCGCGTGCACCAACTGACCTTTTGACTCACTGAGCTTCGAGAGGAGGGTCGGTCGCCCGAAGCATCCATCGGAGCAGCCCGAAGACAACGGCAGGCTCGTGGAGACGCACTTGAGTCACGCCCTGCGGAACGCGCCGAGGGGCCCTGAGAGAGCCGCCCCGGCGGAGTTATTCGCCTTGAGACCCGTGCTTTTACCGTAACCTCAAGGTTCGTGGCCCGTAGAGAGCTTTTGCGCAGACTTGGCCTGCCGGACGCACACCGAAAGACCAACGCACGCACAGGATTCCAGCCGGTTTGCGCCGTATAGTACACGCCACCAAAACTGAGGGCCGGAGCCTACCTGGTGGGTGCTTTGGCCGAAACTCGTAGTCAACTGACCCGTACCCGTTCGGCACCCCCCACAACGCCGACGACCCTGGAGGACGACATGTCGTCTCGCAGATTGAATAGCTTCTCGGCGCTGTTGATTCCCCTCGCCCTCGCGGCGGGCGGCGTGGCCTGCGGCGGCACGCACCACTCGGGCCCGGGAGTTTCTTCGTCCGAGGCGAAGGACGCCGGGGGCGCCAACGCGGCGACCAGCACGGATCAGGCCACGCTGCCGTGCAACATCCACACGCAATATCCAGGCGACTCGCAGTGCATCACCGCGCCCGATCCGGCCAAGGGCATGCAGTTTCACTACGGTCCGAGCAACTACGACGACCCGAACGAGGTCGCCAAGTTCATCCTGATGCCGGGGCAGGAGACGACCGATTGCGTGTTCTTCATGTCGCCGAACGCGACCGAGGTCTACTTCACCGAGTACCACAGCCGCCTGCGGCCGGGCTCGCACCACATGTTGCTCTACATTCAGAAGAACACCGTGCCCGAGGGCGGGCCCGGGTCGTGCAACCAGCTTCTCAGCCGAAACCTCTTCGGCGCGACGTCGCCGACGATGGACGTGAAGAACATCTCGGGCGCCCCCGAGAACGAGGGATTGGCCGTGCGCATCCCTGCGAGTCAGCAGGTGGCGATGCAGATGCACGTCATCAACACGACCAGCGCCCCCATCCTCAAGGAGGGCTGGGCGAACATCATGTACACCGACATCTCGCAGGTGAAGGTCCTCGGAGATCCGATCTTCTTCATCGCGGGCACGTCGATGAACATTCAGGTCGGCCAGACGGTGACCAATCAGGGAACGGCGACCGTGCCGAGCGACGCGGCGCCCGATTTCCGCCTCGTCGGGGCGATCCCGCACTACCACGGCCACACGACGCGTTTTACGGCCTACAAGACCATCAACGGCGTGAAGGAAAAGCTGCTCGAAGAGTACGGCGTCCTCGGCGTTCCGGGTGACCCGATCCTCTACGCATTCGACAGCACCACCATGAACCCGACGCCCAACCCCGACACGATGACCCCGGGGGCGTTTAGCGGCGACGTGTACCTGAAGCCGGGTGACACCATCAGTTGGGAGTGCGTGCAGACGAACGACGGAAAGGGCGCCAACGGGGTGCCCATCACGAACGCCCTCAAGTTCACCGAGCAGGCGTACCAGGGCGAAATGTGCAACCTGTTCGGCATCTACGCGCCGACCGACGGCAACGTCTGGAACGCGTTCAATCCATAGAGAGACGCGTGAGCCCGGCGGGGACCTTGGTGCCCCGCCGGGAGAGCGCGCCTAGGGCTGCCAACGTCGCCGCGTACGGGAGGAGCTGAATCGCTTCGCTCAGGCGGCCGTTCGATCCGCTCTGCAGCGTGATCTGAAGAGCGTCCAGCGCCGCGAACAAGGCGCAGGCCGCGACCGTCCTCCCCGGACGCCATCCGGCGAGGATAACGGCAGCAAGGGCAATGAAGCCGCGCCCGGCGCTCATATTCGACTGAAAGCAGTGCTGGTCGTACGCCAGCGCGACCCCGCCGAGGCCGCAGATGGCGCAGCCGAGGGCCACGGCGGCGACCCGGAGAGACGACACGTCGATGCCCGCGCTGATGGCGGCGTGCGGGCCGTCGCCGGCGGCGCGCACCCGTAGACCGAACCGTGTCCGGGGCATCGCCCACACGCTCCACGCGACGAGCCCGGCCGCGACGATCGCGAGGGGATCGACGAGGGTCCGAACGAGGAGGCCGCCCTCTAGTCCGGTCTGCCGGAGGCCCGCGACCGCCGGCGAATTGGAGCTCGAGTCGTAGAGCGCGCGGAGGAGAAATCGTGTTCCTCCGACGGCGACGAGGTTGATGGCCAGGCCGCTGACGATCGCGTGCACGCGACCGTGCTCGACGAGGAGCGCGTGAGCGCAACCGATCGCGGCGCCCGTCCCCATTCCCGCGGCGACGCCCGCCCACGCGCTCCCGGTCGCCAGGTGCGCGGCGACGGCGGCGAAGCCGCCCCAGAGGAGGACTCCCTCGAGGGCGATGTTGGGCACACCACTCCGTTCGCTCCAGACTCCACCCAGACCGGCGCACGCGTACGGAACCGCCATTCGCACCGCCTGGGCCAAGAGGACGACCGCGGGCGCATTCATGACGAGGCCCGTACACGCATCGCGAGGCGCACGCGGGCGTCGCCGAGCGCCACGGCGACGACCACGATGCCCTCGAGGACCACCGCGATCTCCATCGGCACGCGCCCGTTGATCGCGAGGCCCGCTTGCTCGAGCGTCCCGAACAAGAGCGCCGCCGCGAGCAGGCCCAGCGGGCTCCCGCGTCCCAGGATGGCCACGGCGACGCCGCCGAATCCGGCCCCCGCGGCGAGCCCCGCCTCGTAGTACCCCTTGGCGCCGAGGACGGGGCCGACCGCGGCGAGTCCCGCGACACCTCCAGAAGCGATCAGCGCGACCGCGGTTCGGCGGGCGACCGGGATGCGTTCCGCTGCACAAGCCTCGGGCGCCAGCCCGACGAGCACCGTCTCGCGGCCAATGCGGGTTCGGCGCAACCACGCCGCGGCCGCGAACGGCGCCGCCACCGCGACGAGGAAGGCCACGCTGACGGAGCTCCCCCGGACGGCATCGAGGCCGAGCGTCTCGAGGCGCGGGAACCTGGCGCCGACGATGACGTCGGCCGTGCGGACCGTCCCGGCCAGCGCCAGACCGTGGGCCAAGGCGTACGCGGCGGCGACGTCGGCCACCCGGTTCATCATGATGGTCGAGATGACCTCGTGCGCCCCCCGGCGCGCGCGGAGCGCCGCGGGCAGCAGCGCCCACAGGGCACCGCTCCCGGCGGCCAGCAGAAGGACGATGGGCACGGCCACCCATGCCGGTGTCGAGGCCGGCAAGCGGGATCCGACGCCCGCCACCACGAGCCCGGCCACGGCGAGCTGACCTTCGGCGCCGATGTTGAACAGCCCCGCGCGCAGCGCGAGGTCGACGGCGAGACCGGTAAAAAGGAGGGGCGTGGCCTTGGAGAGGACCTGCCCCACCCCGTATCCGACGCCCCACGTGCCGCCGAGGGCTTGGCCTACGATGGCGCGCGGCGACTCGCCGAAAGCCCATACGAGAAGACACATCGCGAGCCACCCGCCCGCGACGCCCGTGAGGGTCCCGAGTCCTGCGGCTGCCTTGTCGCCCTTCACGGCTGGGCCCCCGCAGGCGAAACGCCCAGCATCGCTTCGCCGATGGCCACGTCGGACGCCTCCGGAGCGAACTCGGCGGCGATCCGCCCTTTCGCAAGGACCAAGACCCTGTGGCAGAGGCGCCGAAGCTCGCCGAGGTCGGCGCTCAAGAGCAAGACGGCGTGACCGCGATCGGCTGCCCCGGCGATTTCGGCGTGGATGGCGCGCGCCGAGGTGACATCGACGCTGCGCGTGGGCTGCGCGAGCACGAGGACAGGCGCCCGCGGCAAGCGCCCGAGGGCGCGGACCACGACGGTCTTCTGCCGGTTGCCGCCGGACAGCGCGCGGGCAACGAGGTCGCGATCGGGCGCGTCGACGCCCAGGATCTCCAGTCGCCGCCGCGCCTCCCGATCCACGGCGGCGCGATCCACGAGGCCGCGTCGCGAGAATTCACGGAGCTCGCCGAGAAGCACGTTGTCCCGAACGCTCGCGTCCAGCGCGAGCCCGTCGCGCTCGCGGTCCTCGTGCACCACGGCCACGCCCGCCGACTCGACGCGGCCCCGGTCCGGAGCTTCGAGGCCGCAGGCGACGCGCACGAGTTGCCTCTGTCCGTTGCCCTCGACCCCGGCGATGCCCACGATCTCACCCGCGCGAACCGTCAACGTCACGCCGCGGAGGGTCGGTGCCCGATGGACGTCGTGGAGCTCGAGGAGCGGAGCCCCCACGTTGCGGCGGCGCGCCTCCAGGCGAAGCTCTTGCGCTTCCCCCATGGCGTCGCGTGCGACGGCTTCCAGGAGCGAAGCGTCGCCGCCCACGTTGGCGCGGTGGGACACCCGACGTCCGCGCCGGAGGACGGTGACCTCGTCCGCGTGGTCCCTCACTTCATCGAGCCGATGGGTCACGACGATGACGGCGTGGCCGCGCTCGACGAGTCGTCGCAAGGACGCGTAGAGCGCTTTCCCCTCCGCCGTGGTCAGAACCGCGGTCGGCTCGTCGAGGAGAAGCGTACGAGCCTCACGGCAAAGAACACGGACGATCTCGAGCCGCTGCCGGTCGCCGACGGCCAAGGAATCGGTTCGCGCCTCCCAAGGCAGCGAAACCCCCAGCTCCGCCGAGACCCGCTCGGCGCGCTCGCGGGCGACTCGCCGGTCGAGCCGCCCGAACGAGGCAAGGGGCTCTGCCCCGAGCATCACGTTCTCGAGCGCGTCGAACGAGTCGACGAGAGCGAAGTGCTGTTCCACGAGGCCCACGCCGCGGGAGATGGCCTCTCGGACCGTGTGGGGGCGCAAGGGCGCGCCATCGACCCGAACCTCGCCGGCGTCCGCGCGCACCAAGCCGGCGGCCACGCGTAGCAGGGTGCTCTTGCCCGCCCCGTTTTCGCCGACCACCATGTGCAGCCGCCCCGCGGCCGCTTGAAGCGACACGCCGTCGACCGCGCACAGGGCGCCGTACCGCTTGACGATTCTCTCCAGGCTCAGGCGAACCGTCGTAAGGTCCGCGCCCGCGCTTGCTTGCTCGGGCTTCTGGGACCTCACCCTGCCGCGCGCCGGGTGGTCGCGCGGGGCTCGCCGTCGCCGCGATAGACACCCGATCGCTGCGGAATCCGACGCCGGGCCGAGGCCGGGTCGGAGGCTCGTGCGGGCAGCCCGGCGTGAAGGCCCGCGCCCTCGAGGATCGCCTCGCACAGCGAGGGGTAGTCCATTCCCACGGCGGCGGCGATCTTCGGCAAGAGCGACGTCTCGGTCATCCCCGGCAGCGTGTTGACTTCGAGCACGTATTCGTTCTCCCCCTCGGTCACGAGCAGATCGACGCGGCACGCGCCGCTGCAGTCGAGCGCCCTCGCCGCCCGCTCGGCGAGGTTCGTGACTCCCCGCAATCGCGTCGGCGCCAGGCGGGGCGGACATACGTATTCGGTCGTTCCGGCCGTGTACTTCGATCGGTAGTCGTAGAGACCCGCCTCGGGGATGACTTCGATGGCGCCGAGCACCCGTCCGTCCAGAAGGCCGACGTGCACCTCGGTCGCCTTCACGTAGCGCTCCACGAGGACGCAGTCGTCGAGCGAGAGGGCTTGCTCGACGGCCTCCGTCAGCTCGGTAAGGTTGCCTGCCTTCGCGAGGCCCAGGGAGGAACCCTCCCTTCGCGGCTTGACGATGGCCGGGAACCCGAAGCTGCCATGGACCTCCTCGAGGCACGGCAAGTCGCAGCGCCGCGCCGCGTAGTACGGCGGCGTCGGGACGTTGTGCAGCCGGAACATCTCTTTGGCCTTGAGCTTGTCCATCGCCAGCGCGCTCGCCAGGACGCCGCTTCCCGTGTACGGAATGCCGAGGAGCTCGAGCAGCCCCTGCACGCACCCGTCCTCGCCTCCGCGGCCGTGGAGGGCGATGAAGGCGACGTCGATGCTGGCCTGGCGTACGAGCTCGTCGAGGGCCGAGCCCTCCGACTCCCAGACCAAGCGGGCGACCTCGTAGCCCTTTCCCTCGAGCGCGGCGGCGACCCCCTCGCCGGTCCGAAGGGAGACGTCGCGCTCCGCGCTCAACCCCCCCATCAGGACCCCAACACGCGTTGTCTTCATGGTCGCTTGCTCCACCTGCTCTGGTCGCGATGCTGTGGATGTCCGGGCCTCTCCGATTCAAACGGCGTGCCGGCGCTCGTCGTGGGCCGAAGGTCTGCGAAAAGGCCGCGTCAGGGGCGCGGAGAACCGTCCTTGCCGTGTCCGCACGACCACATGCGCGAGGCCATGCATCCACCGGATAACAGCCGTCCGGCGAGCTGGTCAACTTCGAGGAGCACGCTGCAGGGTCAGTCGATCTCGACCAGGACGGCCGTGATGTTGTCCTTGCCCCCGCGCTCGTTCGCCAGATCGACGAAGCGCCTCACCGCCGCCGACCCGCCCACCGGCACGATCTCCGGGATGTCGTCGTCTTTCAGATAGCCGTGCAGGCCATCGCTGCACAAGAGAAACCGCGCGCCGGACGCGAGGGGAATGCACTGCGTGTCGACCTGAACATATTCACGGTTGCCCACCGCGCGCGTGATGACGTTCTTGTGCGGAGAGCGCGCGGCCTCCTGGGGCGTGATGAGCCCTTGCTTCAGCTGCCATGCGATGAGCGTATGGTCCTCCGTCAGCTGCTCGACCGCCCCGCGTTCGATTCGATAGATGCGGCTGTCTCCAACCTGCGCTGTCACCGCGTAGTCCCCGAGCAGGAGGAGGGCGCTGATGGTCGTCCCCATGCCGCTCTTTTCGCGGTCGATCTCGGCGATGGAGTAGACGAAGTAAGTAGCGGCCTGGACCGCGCTTTCCATCAGTCGGCACGCGGCGCGCGAGTCTTGATCGCTCAGCGGGTCGACCAAGAGACGAAGCTGGCCGACTCCCCTCTTGACCATGCCGTAGAGCGTGTCGACGGCTTCGCGGCTCGCGATCTCGCCCGCGGCGTGACCGCCCATGCCGTCGGCGACGACGTAGAGGCCAAGCACGTCATCGATGTAGAACGCATCCTCGTTGGACGCGCGCTTTCGCCCCAAATCGGTTAGAGCGTAGCCCGTACGCCGCAACGGCGCGGGGGCTACGTCCTCGTCCGCGGCGACCGATGATCGCCCGGGAGGACGAACCGTGCGAGGCGGAGGTCCGCCTTGATGGCTCGAAGGCATCGAGGAATCCGATTTCACTGGCCAGTATAGCGTGGACGCACGGCCAATCGTCGACATCCCACCGCGCTCCACGGCCGATGGGCACGCACCTCTTCCCACCAGCGAGCCCCACGCTCGCGTGGCCTGGTATAGCCTGCCGTCCGTGCCCCAATCCTTCCCGCTGCCCGCGGACCGGCGCCGCGGCTTTGTCGGTCCGGACATCGCGCTTGCCGCGTTCGTCGTGCTCGTCGTCGGGCTGATGATCGTCCCCTTGCCGACGTGGACGCTGGATCTCCTCATCTCGGCCAACCTGTCGGCATCCATGGCGGTGCTCCTGGTGGTCCTGTACGTGCCGGACGCGATCGGGATCGCCACGTTCCCCACGCTGCTCCTGCTGACGACCCTCTACCGGCTCGCGCTCAACGTCGCGTCGACGAGACTCATCTTGCTGCAGGCGGACGCGGGCCAGGTGATCGGCGCGTTCGGCACCTTCGTCGTCAAGGGGAACTACGTCGTGGGCGCCGTCGTCTTCCTCGTGCTGACGATCATCCAGTTCGTCGTCATCGCCAAGGGGTCCGAGAGGGTGGCCGAGGTCGGCGCGAGGTTCGCCCTCGACGCGATGCCAGGCAAGCAGATGGCCATCGACGCGGAGCTGCGGGCGGGCACGATTGACGGCGGCGAAGCCCGGCGCCGCCGGCGCCAGCTCCAGCGCGAGAGCCAGTTCTACGGCGCGATGGATGGAGCGATGAAGTTCGTCAAGGGCGACGTCGTCGCTTCGCTCGTCATCCTCGTCGTCAACCTGGTGGGCGGCTTCGCCATCGGCGTCGCGATGAAGGGGCTCCCGCTCGTAGCCGCGCTGCGCCGCTACGGGCTGCTGACGATAGGTGACGGCCTCGTGACGCAAATCCCCGCGCTCGTCCTCTCCACGGCCGCCGGGGTCCTCGTCACCCGTGTGGCCAGCGAAGAAGCCGACACGCCGCTCGGGGAGGAGCTCGCGCGTCAATTGCTCGGGGTCCCCAAGGCGCTAAACGTCGCGAGCGCCTTCGTGCTCCTGCTCGCGGCCATGCCAGGCTTGCCTGGCCCGCCGTTTCTCGTCATGGGGAGCGCTTTGTGGCTCGTGGGCAGGGCGCGTGCTCGCGCGAAGAGCGCGGAGCTGCGCCGCGCCGCGACGGAGCCGACTCCCAAGGAGCGGATGCGTCCAGGGACGAACGAGCCGGCTTTTTTGCCGATGGTGGTGCCGTGGAGCATCGACGTGAGCGAGGACTTGGCGGGACTTCTGGACGCCGAGTCGGACGGCTTGCGCGGTGCGATCCTGGGGGTGCGCGAGCGTCTCTTTGCCGAACTGGGGGTGCCCGCCCCGGCGCCGAGGCTGCGCGTGCGCCCGGGCCTCGAGCCGCGACGGGTCGTACTGGCGTTGCACGAAGTCCCGGCGCGAATCCTCCGCGTACCGGCGGACATCGAGGGCACGTTCGCAACGACGTGGGTATGCGATCGCGCGCTGAGCCTCCTGCGCGGTCGAGCGGCGGATTTCCTCGGCATGGCCGAGGTGCAACGGCTGCTCGACGAGCTGGAGCAGTTCGCACCCGCTACGGTTCGAAACGTCGTGCCGAAGCCGGTGAGTCTCGTCCTCTTGACGGACATCCTGCGACGTTTGGTCGAGGAGGGCGTGAGCGTCAGGGATCTTCGGGCCATCCTCGAGGCGCTCTCGAGCATGGCGCAAACGGAGAAGGATGGCCTCACCCTCGCCGAGTACGTCCGCAGCCAGATGCGGCGGGCATTGACCTTTCGGCTCACCGCCGGCGCCGGCCACCTCGAGGTGATCGTCCTCGATCCCGTCTTGGAGGACACGGTGCGGCGCGCCATCACGCGAACGCCAGCGGGAAGCTTTCTGGCGCTGCCGCCGGCCGCGGCGCGGGACGTGCTCGCCTCGATCCAGCGAGCGGTCATCGACGCGAAGGCGGCGCGCGGACCGGCCGCCTTACCGGTGATCCTGACCCAGCCGGACATACGGCGTTTCGTGCGTAAGCTGCTCGAGACGCGGGCGCCGGATTCGCCTGCGGACGCCGGGGACGGCGGCGAGGGAGGCGATGAGGGAGGGGGACCGTACGTCGTGAGCTTCGCCGAGCTGCTCCCCGAGGTGGCCATCAAGCCGGTTGCGCGCGCGATGCCCGCGTAGTGCGCCCTATGGTGTTATCCTCGGACGCTCCAGGAAGGAGGCGACATGAATCAGCCGCCCGGCCAGCCGCCCGGTGGTCCGCCCTACCCCGGTCAGCCCGGCGCATACCCGCAGCAGCCCCAGGGCGCGCATCCCCAGGGCCCGCAGGCGCAGGGGACCGGGGCTCCAGGGAAGGGCATCCAGGGGACCCAGATCATGCCCAACGCCCCCATGAGCCCAGGCATCGCCGCCGTCCAAGGGCAGGGCCCCGCGCCCGCGCCTTCGGCACCCGGCCTCGCCGCGCCACCCTCGCCACCCTACGGCCCCGCTCCGTACGGGCAGCCACCGCCCGGCTACGGCCCGCCGCCGGGTTATCCCCCCCAGCCCGCACCAGGCTACGGGCCTCCCGCGGGATACGGCGCCCCTCCGCCCGGCTACCCGGGAGCGCAGGCGATGCAGCCCTATGCCGCGCAGTTCTACGGGGCGGTCCAGCAGGACATGGCGCAGGGGGGCGTCGCGTTCGGGCTCGCGCCGGGAACGATGCGGCCACGCGTTCGCAACGCCGTGATGACCCTCCTCATGCCCCTCATCGTCTATTTCGCGGGTGTGGGCATCGCGATCGTCGGCATTGCCGTGGGCGCCGGAGCGGACTCCGCCGTCATCGCATCGCTCGGCGCCTCCCTCGGCGGTCTCGTCGTCCTGGCCGCGTCCGTACTGGGCTTCATCAGCCTTGCTCGGATGATCGGCGAGCTTGCGAGCGTGACGCGATCGCAGAACCTCGCCTGGTGGATGATGCTCATTCCCTTCTTCAACCTCTACGTGATGCTCATCGTCATCCCTACGGAAATGACCCGCGCCAAGCAGATGCTTCGCGTTCCGGAGCCGACGCGGAACATCTTCCTCTATTGGCTGCTCTCCCTCTACGCCTTCGCGGCGGATCTCAACGACGTCGCCCGCGCGATGCCCGCGTAATGTCCTGCCAGCTGCCCCTCGGGTATTCGGCGCCGCGCTGTCGCGCGACGTGGCTCGTGGGGTCGGTTCTGGCGACGTGCGTCGGGCTGGGGTGTGGCGGCGCCGAATTCACGGCGGGCCCTGCGGACTCGGGGGGAGGCACGCGCGGCTCGAGCGGCACATCCACGGGCTCCCCGGACGACGGCACGAGCCCGCCCTCCCCTAAGCCGGAGGCCGGCTCATCGGGAATGGATGGGGCGGCGGCGCCGGACTCGACGACCCCGCCCGACGCACCGTCGACCCCGGACGCGCCCATCGTCACGGACGTCACTGTCTCACCGGACGCGGGAGAGGCCGGAGGCCAGCCGGATTCGAGCGCTCACGACAGCGGCGGCGTTCCCGACGCGACGTTTCCCGACGCCGCTACGCACGACGGCGCCACCTGCACGGCGGCCGGCCAGTGCAACGCGACGCACCCGTGCCCGTCTGCCGGCACGCTGCGCGTAACATGCTGCACCCCCATCGTCGTCGGCGGCTGTGGAACGTGTTCGACGGGCGTGTGCCTTTGAAACGACGAGAGGGGCGGGCGAGCCGTCAAGACGCCTGGGGTCGCCACGTGACTCTCGCCCGGCGTTCTCGCTTCCGCGGCCCCTCTCCCTAAATCTTCTGGCGGACCATCTTTCTCGGAACGGCGCCGCTCCTCATCAAGAGCTGCTTGGCCTCCTGCTGCAGCAGGGGGTGTACTTTCTTCGCGCCCACGAACATGCCGAGTAGCTGTGGGCTCACCTCGGCCAGCTTCCTCAACGCCCGGGAGGCGCCCTTCATGTCCCCCGCCCCCGCGTATGCGAACGCGCGCGCGCGCCACATCTGAACGCGCATCTCGGTGTAGTCCGGGTCCTCCGGGTTGTAGAGCTCAAGCAGCTCGACGCCCTTCTTCGCGAGGCCCGTACGACCCCACGCCTCGCCCGCGACGGCGGCGAACATTGCCCGCGTCTTCGGTTCCTGTTGCTTGCCGAGCTCGATCTTGTCGACGAGGGCACGGGCCTCCTGGATCTCGCCGAGCTGCAGATGAATGGTGGCTCGAGTGCAGCGCACCTGATCGGCCACGGGCGCAATCTGGCGCGTCAAATCGATCTCCTCGAGCGTCGCGAGGGCCTTCCGCGGGTCCTCTTGCATCTCGAGCTGGGCTCGGGCGATCGCGGCCTGGACGTCTCCCTTCTTGTACCCGGTTTCGAGCTTCCTCAGCGCCTCGCGACGGCCGTCCTCCGTCTCGGCGGCGGATCGCAAGAGCGCGCCGAGCTCTCGCGACTTGTTCACGTACCGGACGACCCAGACGGCCGCCGCGGCCGCCGCCACCGTCAGCACGCCGGCGATGACGAGGGGGATGACGCTCCAGCGCGTCGTCAGACCCGCGCCCAGCCATACGACGCCCAAGACCGCGCCGACCCTCACGAACGTCTTCTTCAGATCGACCGGCGGCTTCTCCGGAGCCTCGCCCGCCGGCTTGCCCAGCGTTCGCAGCTCGCGCGCGAGGGCCGCTGCGTTCTGCTTCTTCTTTTTCTTTTTGGGCGGCTCGGAGGAACCTTCGGGCGGGGTCTCGTTGGGCACGGCCGGCAGGGTCGGATTAGCGCGGCCGCGCCGTCGGTGCAAACGTGACGGTAGACTCGCGTCCGGGCGTCACGCCACGGAGGCGACCCGCGGATCGGCGGCCGAGGCCACGCCCGGCGATTCGCCGCGCGAAGCGCCGACAGCGCGCCGCTCGCTGACGTCGCTGATCTTCACGCTCACGATCTTCGAGACTCCCGCCTCTGGCATCGTGACGCCGTAGAGCACGTCCGCCGTCTGCATCGTGCGCTTCACGTGCGTGATCAAGATGAACTGTGAGCGGTCGGTCATCGACCGGACCATGTCGTTATATCGAGCCACGTTGGCCTCGTCGAGAGGGGCATCGACCTCGTCGAGGATACAGAAAGGCGACGGCTTGATCTGGAAGATGGCGAAGATCAAGCTCACGGCGGTCAGCGCCTTCTCGCCGCCGCTCATGAGCTCGATGCTCGAGAGCTTCTTGCCCGGCGGCTGCGCGACGATGTCGATGCCCGTTTCGAGGAGGTCCGCCGGATCGGTCATGCGCAGCTCGGCCCGTCCACCACGGAACATCCGAGGGAAGATCTCCTTGAACCGCTCGTTGACGGCGACGAATGTGTCCTCGAAAAGCCGGCGGGACTCGCGGTTCATCTGCTGGATGGCGCGAGTCAAGTCGGACAGCGCCTTCTCGAGGTCGGCCTTCTGCGTCGTGTAGAAGGCGAACCGCTCCTCCGCTTCGGCATGCTCGCGCATCGCGTCCAGGTTGACCCCGCCCATGCGCTCGATCAGTCGGGCGAGCTCCTCGATCCGGGCTCGAGTCACCTCGTCGGGGGCGGGCCGCAAGTGATAGTCGCCGACGATTCGGGGCAGGTGCAGGCCACGGAACCTCTCCGCGACGCCCGCAAGCAAGTGCTCCAACGCGAGCTGCTTTTCCCGGAGCAAGAGCTCGTGACCCTGAAGCTCCTCGCGGACTTCATCGACGCGCGAGCGCAAACCTCGGAGCGCATCCTCGTGCTCGGCCAGCCGCGCGCGCAGCTCCTCGAACGTGCCTCGCGCCGCCACCAGCGCAGCTTGAGCGGCGCGCGCGCGGTCGAGCGCGTCGTGGAGCTCTCCCTTGTGGGCCATCAGCCCCGCCGCGGTCTCGCCGAGCGCTCGTGCGTTCTCGAGCAGCTCCTCGTCCAGGCGGCGACCGCGCTCCCAGAGCTCGTCGGCGCTTCGAGACAGCCGGCCCTCCGCACCCCGCGCGGCGGCGATTCGCTCGCGCGTCCCGGCGATCCCCACCTTGCAAGCGGTGAGCACCTGCCGTTGACCCTCGAGCCGTTCGGCTGCCTCCGCCAGCGCCGCCTCGGCGTCCCCCAGGTCACCCTGGGCGGCCTCGATCCGCGCGCGGGCTTCGTGCAGGCCACGCGCCGCCTCGTCGCGCTCGTAAGCTGCCTCGGCGAGCGCGACGTCCAGCTCGCCGTGCTCTTCGTCGAGCGCCTGCGCCCGGCGAAGGGCCCCGTCGACGTCGTGCTGCGCCTTTTGCTGATCTTTCTCGGCCGCGACCAACGCAATCTCGCGGGCGTGCGCCGCGTGGCGTGCGCGATCGAGCGCCTCTCCCGTCTGCGCGATCTCGGCGCGCGAGGCCGCGAGCAGGCCGAGGCGATGCGTCACGACCGCCTCGAGTCGTTCGACCTCCTTGGCCAGCTCTCGCGCCTCACGCTTTCCGTCGAGCATGCCCGCCGCAAGCGCGTCCCCCTGACCCCCCTCGATCCGGCCGTCCGGATGGACCACGGCGCCGTCGAACGTCACGATGGGAGCGCGAACCCCCTCGTCACGGAGACGTACCGCGCCGGCGAGATCCTCGGCGACGAGCGCGTCGCCCACGAGCGAACGCACCAGGGCCTCGTCCTCGGGCGCAAAACGGAGAGCCTCCACCAGGCGGAGTGTCGGCGAGCCGTCCCCGGCGAGCACCGCGGAGCCCGAGCCCGCGACGAACGGCGCATGCAGGGGGACGATCGCAGCACGTCCCTTGCGGTCCCGGGCAAGCTCCGCGAGCATCGACACGCCGCGGCCGACGTCGCGCACGACGACGTCCTGCAAGCGTGATCCAAGAAGTCCAGCCAGCGCCTGGGTGAGGTTCGCCGGGGCTTCGACCCGGTCCGCCACGAGACCCACGACGCACGGATCGTGCGCCTGCATGATCGACTTCGTCCCCGAGCCGACGCCCTCCAGCCGGGCATGCATCTCTTCGAGGGCGGCGAGACGCGACCGCTTGCGCGAGAGGTCCCCCTTGCTCTCTTCCAGCGCCTTGTCCTGCGCGATGATCACTCCTTTGAGCTCCGCGAGGCGCCCCTCGAGACGCGACCGCTCGGCGGCCGTAGTGACGTGCCCGCTCCGCAGGTCATTGATGCGGTGGGTCAGCTCCGCCACACGCGACGCGTGCTCCACCCGCGCGCGCTCGAGGGCGTCGCGCTCGAGATTCAGCTTGTCTCGCCGCGCGACCATCTCTCCTTGCCTGCGATCGAAGCCTGCGAGCTTCGCTTCCGCGCTCGCGATCTCGGCGGCGGCGGTCGCGATGGTGCTTCGCCGCTCGGTCACGCGGCGGTCTGCGAGCTCGTGCGCCCCTGCAAAGTCGGCGAGTTTCGCTTCTTCTCGCGCGACTTGCTCGGCTTGGCCGGCCTCCTGCTCCGCCAGGCCTCGAACCTCCGCGGCGACCACGTCCCGCTCTGCCGCGAGCCGCGCGGATTGATCGGCCATCTCGTTCTTCTCGCCGCCGGCCTGCTGCTCGCGCCTGCCGAGCGATGCAATGCGGTCTTTCGCCCGCTCGATCGCCGCCTCTTGCACGCGGACGCCGTTCTCCGCGGCGAAGTGAACGTTTTGAGCGCTCTCGAGGGCCTCCTCCGCGGCATGCACGTCGAGCCGCACAGCCTCTGCTTCGGAGTCGCGCGCGGCGAGATCACCACGGCAGCGCTCGTGAGCCTCGGTCAAACGCTCGACGTCTCCGGACTCGCGCCGAATGTAGCCGGCGAGCTCTAGGTATCGGTGGGAGGCATCGTAGAGCTGCAGGTCTTCGAGCTCGTTCCGGTAGGCGACGTATCGCTCGGCCTTGGCGGCCTGCCGCTTGAGAGAGGCGAGGTTGCGCTCGATTTCGGCGACGATGTCCCCGACGCGCAGCAAATTCTGCTGCGTGAGCTCCATCTTTCGCTCGGCCTGCTTCCGCCGGCTCTTGAACTTCGTGATGCCCGCTGCCTCCTCGATGAGAAGGCGTCGGTCCTCGGGCTTGGCGCTGACGATGAGGCCGACTTTGCCTTGCTCGACGATGGAGTACGCCTTCGTCCCGGCGCCCGTGCCCAAGAAGAGATCCGTGACGTCGCGCAGGCGGACCGGTGTCTTATTGATCAGGTACTCGCTGTCTCCGTTCCGAAAAAGTCGCCGCGTCACCGCGATCTCGGCGTAGTCCCGATATTCGAGGGGAAGGTCGCCGGCCCCGTCGTTTTCGAACGTCAGGGTGACTTCGGCCATGTCGTGGGGCGTTCGCGTTTCGCTCCCACCGAAAAGGACGTCCTCCATCGATCGGCCGCGCAGGTGGCGCGCGCTCTGCTCGCCCATGCACCAACGAATGGCATCCACGATGTTCGACTTGCCGCACCCGTTGGGGCCGACGATGGCAAGCACGTCGTGGTCGAAGTGCAGCACGGTGCGGTCGACGAACGACTTGAAGCCAGAGAGTTCGAGCTTCTTGATCTTCATCCGCGGCGTCTCTTTTTCGGGTGGAAGAGAGGGGGTGGCGAGCCCACCGCACTCTACGCATGGTCAGGCGCTACCTTCCCATCTGTATCGCCGTTCGCTTGTTCAGTTCAAGCAGGAAGCTCGCCGTGCGCTCTTTGTCGGGTCTAAGTCCGAACTCCTCGCTTCGCTCGAGCGTGCGGACTCTGGTCGCTTGTTGGAGAAGCGTCGCTTGGTCGGAGAAGCTGTGGCCAATCTTCCCCCGCTCGCACGGCTCGGCAAGTTCGCGCGCGTCCCAAGGGGCTATCGGAGCCTATCTGGCACTCGGCTTGACAGAGTGCCAAGGCAGCCATACTGCGAAAGGTGATGCCTACCTATGAGTACGCATGCGCGGCCTGCGGCCACGCTTGGGAGCAGGTTCAGCGAATCACGGAGCCGCCCGTGGAGGTGTGCCCCAAGTGCGCCGCCAGCGCCGCTCACCGGCTCATCAGCGGGGGAACGAACTTCATCCTCAAGGGGGGCGGTTGGTACTCGGACCTCTACAGCACCCCCAAAACGTCTTCGAAAGAGCCCGAGGCCAAGGGCGAAGCCGCCCC
>Ga0070735_10001826_pt1 | contig 19857 bp, 17 predicted proteins | sample Coa_R1_FD_66443 | JGI IMG/M metagenome (GOLD analysis project Ga0070735, IMG submission 66443) | Surface soil microbial communities from Centralia Pennsylvania, which are recovering from an underground coalmine fire - Coalmine... | ecosystem: Environmental > Terrestrial > Soil > Unclassified ... | reverse complement strand
ATGGGCGCCTCAACACTGCCAGCCTTGAGCGCAGAATATTGCGGCAGAAAAGGCAAAGGCCATCTCCCACGTGACGCGCTTTTTTCGTTCCGCAGAGCTGGCAACCGAACTTCTTGAAGTACAAAAACCAACGTCTTTTGCGGGAATGTTGCGAGGGGAACTGTAATACTGGTGTAGCCATTTGGCACCTCGATGCGCTCGCGTTCCTCATCGGCAGCCCCGCGAGTCGCGAATGTGGGCTGGACGCGGGATGACCCGCGTTTCGGAGCCTCACATTCCGAAAAGTTTGGCCGAATGCTCCCGCTGGTGGCAGGAGAAGCAAAGGGTTTCGAGCGCGGAGAGACGATCATCGCGGCCGAGGCTGCGCTTGCGGATGTGATGGACCTGCAGGCGGTCCGCAGATCCGCACCGGACGCAGGCGTATTCGTCCCGTTTCAGGACTTCGCGCCGTCTTTTCTCGTATTGGTAGCCGCGGCGAACCTCACGGCCATCTGGAAGGACTCGAATCCGACTTCGTTTTCTTTCGCGGGGTTTTGGGGAAGCGACAACAAATGATAAATTCTCAATAGCTTGCATCCGAGACCACCTCTCGTTTGTGAGTTAGGGGCGTGTCGGTGCTCTAACACCGGCGCGTCCCGTTTTTACAACTACTTCTTTTTATTCCACAGCGTACTTGAACATCGCGGACAACGGACCGGAGGCTTAGGAATCCGGGGGAACCATGTATGTCCGCAACGTTTGCAGCTCAGTGTTTTCATATCTGTGTTAATATCCCACCATCATGATGGTGAAGTCAAGCGCAAATACCGCGCCGAGCGATGTCCAGCCATACCTGGATAAATTGGTTTTCGAATGGTCGTCAGATCCGGATAAAAGAGCACGGTATCGAGATCGCGTATGGCAACAGGCCCTCGGAATCGCCGAGATAGCCGGAAAGCCGAAAAAGCCATTAGGCTTCAGCAGGCGCCATCTTAGAGCCCTAGAAGCTAAACTGCGCAGTGCTGCTAAAGATTATGCCGACCTATCTTCGCGCGTTGAGGGATTGACTCCGCACGGGGGAGAGGCGCTCCGGAGTTTCGCGAACGAAATTAAAAACATCGTCATTTCAAGACTTACCCCGAGACAATTGGCAAAGATGAATCCCGAGACCGAACAAATCGTAAGGCTTATCGACACGGTTTTCAGCTGCACGGGGGACTATCATCTGCGAGAACTCGCCCACATCCTTCACGCGGCCTATGAGAAGCGCGGGTTGTCAGACTCTCGGACATCTAGAATTACTCCTGAAGGACTTGATACCACCTACCGTCGCTACAAGAAGAATATAGCTGCAAAGCCTCGCCACTGAAGTTTCCACGCACAGATGCTTATTTGCATCTGCGAGTTGAAACAACCTTGTAGAAATCCCTCAAGATGTCCACGCCATGAAGCTCCAAGAGCTACGCCAAACACTGGGTCTCTCACGAGGGATCGTAGCGATGTTGTCTGGAGTTAGCCTCCACAAGCTGACGAACTTTGAGCAGCGCGAAGGAACTTTGAGTAACGCTGAACTTGAGCTTGTTCGTCAGGTTTTGCTGCAATTTGTCGACAAGCGTTCCGAGCAAATCGAAAAACTTCGTTCAGAAATTGTCGCGGAAGTTCATGGCTAAAGGCCGCGTTCTGAGCGCGGCCCACGATTCGACCAATTTTGAAAGGAGGAGGCGAAGTCTCGGCTCCGGCGATGGATAGCTCTTTGGGAAAACTAGTCACCTCGCCGGGGTACGAGGCCTTTTCTCCATGGAAAAAAATAGCACGTCTTGCCGAAAGGCACAATCTGCAAAAATTCTTACGTTACTGCGCGAAGCTGGGCAACGCGGTGTTTCCAAAAAATACCTGATCTTTGAGCTTGGGTTCACCCAGGCGGGTGCTCGGGTGTTCGAGCTTGAACGTCTCGGACATAAAATTCTCCACGAAAAACGACCTGGCGAACATTTCGTAACGTTCGTGCTCCTCAACGACCTGCCATTGTTTGCTAATTCCCCCGCGTCCGAAATTGAGTTGAAGCCATGAGTAAGGAAAACGGATTCCTTGCGCACCGCAGAGGAATTTGGGAACACGTCCGTACCGGACGGTTAACCCTGCAAGACGTAGCAGTGCATCAATACGTTGCAGCCCAGGCCGACACGCGAACAGGCGTCTGGAATGGATCGGCGGCGGCTCTGGCAGGCGAGCTTTGCATCTCGGCACGCATAGCGCGCCGATTACTGGAACGTCTATCGAGGGGAGATTACCTTCGGCGCTTCCCCATTCCCGGAAAACACGTCTGTTACCCCATTTTGGTCCACAAATATAGGCCTTCAAACGGCGAGCACAAGGGCGAGCAGTTAGACGCCATAAACTCAATCAGTCCAATTGATTTGAGGTACGTGCCTATTGAAAACGGCGAGCAGGAGGGCGAGCAGAGGGGCGAGCATGTGTCCTCTCAGAAGAGAAGTAAGAATAGAGAAGAGAGAAAAAAACAAACCCCTGCGGCGAAACCCGCGCCGCCCGCCGATCCACGATTCCGGCCTTTCGTGGATTTCGCTTACAAGACCTTTGAGAAAAAGCACAAAGGCAAACCCTCCTGGCTAGGCAAGGATTTTTCCCGACTGAAGGCCTTGCTTCAAGCAAACGCCAGCCTCTCCGGTAACGAACTTGAGAGGCGCTGGACCGCGTTTCTAGAATCAACGGAGCCTTTCACTTCGAAGCAAGGCGATTCACTCGCGTACTTCGCCTCTCACTGTGACCAGTTTTCTGGCGGTCCAAACTCGCCTACTGGAGGCAATTTCGATGGAAACAAGTACGGCAATGCAGATGACAGACTCAGGCAAAGCCTCAAAAACCTTGGATTCAATCCTACGCCAAAGCCTAGCTAGGTTCGCGGCGCTCTACAACGTCGTGCCGAGCGAATCTCTGCCGGCCATTTGGCTGGAAACGCTGAAAGATTTGGAGCCAGACGTTTTGACGGCTGCGTTGCGTCGCGTGGAAAGAGAGTTTGTCCCTACTCACGCCTGCCCGTTCCCCGTTCCGGCGCACATCCGGCAGTACATCGCCGTCGCACATAACGCGATTGCCGAAATGGACGCAGAGCGGGAATGGGAGAAGGCCCTAACCGTCGCTCAAGACTTCGGCTGTGACTACTCCATCGCCAGCGCAAAAAAGATAGACGATCCTGCATTGGATGCAGCCTTGCGTGCGGCTGGTGGTTGCCGATGGGTCGCGACATGTCCCGACGATCAATTGCCCTGGGCAAAGAAAATATTTTTAGATGTGTACGCAAAACAAAAGGCACTCCCCGAAATGGAACGGCTTTGCTCGCGCAAAGATTATCCGGGTCTCGGCGAAGCGATTACCGCGTTGGCAGTAAAAAAGAGCCTATAGCGTCGAATGGGATCAGCCGCAAAATTCGATGTGTTAAACTCTCCGGCGTTTGCAACGCAACGCCAGAGAGGACCATCTTTGGCGCGGCGAACATATCAGGCGGGCAGTGTGTATCAAAAGGGCAGAAACAAGACAGATAAATGGGATGGTTCCGCGCTGGCCTATGGGCAGTTCTGGAAGGACAGGCCGGGCACAGCACCGCGGCGTGTAACCGTTTCCATTGGCATCTGCCGGACGCGCTCGATCGCGGAGCGGAAGCTGGCAGAGCACATCGAGAAGTTGGGCATAAACTCTTCAGGGCAGTTCATTCAGTCAACCTCTACCCTCACATTCAGGCGGCAGGCCGAAATTTGGCTACGCTCGCTTGCAAATCGAAAACGTAATCCAGTCGAGGAATCGACGATCAACAATCGCCGGTACACCCTCGATAAATGGATTTATCCCTTCCTCGGCGACACCTATCTTGCGGACGTGAACAATCTCGCGCTGAAAGAATTTGTTGGGCACCTGACGGCGGAATCATTGGCGCCCTCGTCCATCCGCGACTACTCCAACATCGTCAAGGCCGTTGTCGCTTCGGCCATCGACGAGAACGGCGAAGAGATGTTCCCTCGAAAGTGGAACGAGGAATACATCGACGCGCCGATCGTGGAGAAGCAACGGCAACCCACGTCCACGTGCCAGGGAGTCTCGGACATTCTCACGTTCGCGTATGGTCAGTACCGCATGTTGTACGCGCTGCTGGCTGGATGCGGGCCGCTACGGGCCGGGGAAACTCTCGGACTCGAAGTGGACAAGCACATCTCCGAAGACTTCCGCACTCTGTTAATCGTGCAGAAGGCGAAGGCTGGAAAGATTCAGCCGTACCTGAAGACGAAGAACGGGGAAAGGCAGGTTGATCTTTGCCGGCCGCTTGCGGAGATGCTGCGGGAGTACGTCGGCGAAAGGAAGACCGGGCTTTTGTTCCACACATCCACGGGCGCACAGCTCCTTCAGGCGAACACCCTGCAGGACAGCTTGCATCCAATTCTGAATTATCTGGCACACGAGTACGGCGGCTTCAACATCTTCCGGCGCTTCCGTCTCACGCACCTGGAAACGTCGGGATGTCCCGAGGCGCTGAAACACTTCTGGTCCGGGCATGCCCAGAAGCACGTCAGTGAACGGTACGTAAAGCTGGCGCAGGATCGTGAATACAGGCTGATGTGGGCAGAGAGAATAGGGCTTGGGTTTAACCTTCCTGGTGTCTCAGATAGCCGACTTGGCCGACTGGATAAAATTGTTGAGTTCCGCAAAGCAGTGTAAGGAAAGAAGTTTTGGTGGACGGCGGGGGGATCGAACCCCCGGCCTCATCGTTGCGAACGATGCGCTCTCCCAGCTGAGCTAGCCGCCCACGGAACGAAGATATGTTAGCAGGGCTCGACGCAGTTTCCAATCGCGCCCCGCCGAAATTTTCTTAGAGATAGAAAAAAACTAGGCTGACAGAAATTATTGCTGCTGTTGCGTTCCTACTCCTGCAGTGCGCTGCGCGATGACCTTCCTCGCATTTTCATACAGCGCACGCGCCTGAGGCAGGGATTCGATGGCTTTTTGTAGTTGCGCGTCATCTTCAAGATCGACTTTGTATCCCTCGGTCAAGCCGAAAACAGAAATGAAAGCTTCTTTGCGAATCTCCCGCTTGATCCAGGACATGTTCTGGGCGATATCCGCGTCGGTATACTTGATCTTCTCTTTGTTCAAGTAGGCGACAAATGCTTTCATCGCTTTTTCGTCGGGCTCAAAATCTTTTGTAATTTCCGGCTTGGATCCCAGGAAATAGGTTGTGAATCCGCCCACGCCACCCTGGTACGCGAAAAACACATCGCGACGAAGCAGCATTTCCTGGAAGGGATCTACCTTCGGCTGCACTGCGGGCACGTCCGGAGTGATCCCTCCGCCTCCCGTTACTTGCCTTCCGCTGTCGGTCAGTTTGACTTCCGTTGGCGGCGGATTCTTGTGGTTGTAGAGATAGTCGTAAAGCGACGTGTCTTTGTAATCGCGCTGGATGAGCCGTCCGCTCGGCGTGTAGTAACGCGCGGTCGTGAGCGCAAGTCCGGTGTTCTCGCTGAGGCCGGACACAGTCTGCACCAGACCCTTGCCAAAACTCTGTTCGCCGACAATCAAGCCGCGGTCGTGGTCCTGAATGGCGCCGCTCACAATTTCAGACGCCGACGCTGATCCGCCATTCACAATTACCGCCAGCGGCACGGTGACTCCACGATTGCCGCGCACGGCATAGTATCGGCGTTCCTGGGAAGTTCGTCCATGATGGGACACGATCAGCTGGTTCTTGTCCAGGAACATATCGGAAACGGCGACCGCCTCGTTCAGAAGGCCGCCTGGATTTCCACGCAGGTCCAGAATCAGCCCGTCGAGCGAGGATGAATCGACGGTTTTCAGCGCGGCCGCTAATTCAGATTCGGTCGTCTCATTGAAACCTGAAAGTTTGATGTAGCCGATTCCGGACTTAATCCTAAAAGCTATGTCCACCGAGTGCTTCGGAATCTCATCCCGAGTGACGGTGAAGTTGAGCAAGTCGTCGTAACCCACGCGCTTCATAGCGATACGCACGACGGTGCCTTTGGGGCCCTTCAACATGTCCGCCACTTCCGAGCTGCTGAGTCCCGCGGCCGGCTTGCCGTCAACTGTCATGATCACATCGCCGGGCCGTATGCCTGCGCGGTATGCAGGAGAATTAGGCATAGGCGCGAGCACGTAGGTAAGGTTTTCGCGCGGAACGATGGTCATTCCAACGCCGTAATAGCGCCCGCGCTGATCTTCGCGGAGATTGCTGTATGCGCGGGGATCAAAGAAGCTGGAGTGCGGGTCGAGAACGCGTAACATTCCAGGAATCGCCCCGGAATAAAGCACATGATCCGTATCGACAGGATTGGCGTAATTCTTCTCGACCACGGAGAGCACGCGAGTGAAGGATTTTACTGAGTCTTGCAGGTTGTTTACGTCCGAGGAGGTGGCGCGGACTGGAGGGCCGTAGATGCCTCCCAGAACCGCGGATAAGACCAAAACACCAATAACAAGCAACGCTCCGCGTCTTTCTCCCTGCATATCACCCTCACTTTCCTGCTTCAATCATCTCAAAGTATAGCATAGCACCGGGGTTGAATTGACACCCCCGGAACTGTCCACTATGATTCCACTTGAGTATCAGAGCGGACCCGTATTTAGATGCAAAATTCGATGTCCGCGCCCCTGAAACTATTCAACATTGCGAGAAAGCATTAATTACCGCTCATGTTAAGCATGCCACATTTGATTGTGCTCTTTGTTGTGGCCCTTGTTATCTTCGGCCCACAGAAGCTGCCGGAGCTTGCCCGCATGCTTGGCAAGGCAACCGCTGAGTTCCGCAAAATGACCGGCGATTTTCGCTACGCCCTCGAAGAAGAAGTGCGCGAACTGGAGCGCCAGACCCGCATCCGTGAGGCTGAGGCTGCCGCCGCCGCTGCCACTCCGCCTTCAACACCAGCGCCGCCAGCTGTCGCTGTTGAGGCCTCCCCGTACAATCCTACGCCCGTGGAACCAGAAGGAACCGTGCCGCGCGTTGAGCCGCCGGCTGTCGCTGACAATCCAACAAGTGCGCCACCCGCGGTGAACAACCATACAGCGGCGATTGCATCTGACCCGGTGACCCCAGCCCAAGAGAAACCTTCTGATGACAACGCCGCAGTCTGACCCGTTAGTCACGCCGCCAGATCAAGAAGCGGGCGGGAAGATGTCGTTTTTTGAACACCTGGTCGATCTGCGCAAGCGGCTGATCAATTCGGCGATTGCCATCGCGCTCGGCGCCATGATCGGCGTCAGCATCTCCCAAAGGGTCATCGATCTGATCTCGCGTCCTATGCAGGAGGCTCTGCGCAAACAGCATCTGGATGACCGGTTGATTTATACAAGTCCTGCCGGACTCATCAATATCATCATCACGTTCGGAATTTATATTGGCGTGGTGCTTGCCGCTCCCTTTGTGCTCTATCAAGTTTGGCTTTTTATCGCGCCCGGCCTTTACAAGCATGAGCGGCGCGCCGTCACGGCATTCATCGCGTCTTCTCTTTTCTTGTTTCTTGCTGGAATTTCCTTCGGGTATTTCGTGATGCTGCCCTATATGTTGAATTTCCTGATTGGATTCCAGGGACCGTTCAGGCCGCTGATCAGCATTAACGAATACTTTGACTTCATCCTGATCGTGCTCCTGGGGCTAGGAATTATTTTCGAATTGCCGGTGCTGATTTTCTTTCTCGCTCTGTTTAATATCGTGACTCCGCAATTTCTCTGGAAAAATCTGCGCTACGCCATTTTGATCATCGCTGTGGTAGCCGCCATCGTTACGCCCACGCCGGACGCCACGACGATGCTGGTGTTCATGGCTCCCATGGTGGCGCTGTATTTCATAGGGATCGGGGTCGCGGCTCTGGTCGTGCGGAAAAAGGCTAAAGCGGCCGCGTTGGTGGGTTAAGGAGCGCGATACATGGGAGCACGATTCCGCAGAGTCGGTTTGAGCGCGCTTAGCGCGGCAGGCATCGCGGCCATGATGGTCGTGGTGGCTTGCAGTCACCCCACGTCTCCCGCGACCGACGCACCAAAAACCGCATCTCCCGCGCTTGCGAGCGTCATTAGCGCGCCTCCCCCTGAAACGACGGGCGGATTCGATGGCGCCCGCGCCTACAAACACGTTGAACGGCTTGTGGCGATCGGACCGCACCCGGCAGGGAGCGATGGAATTCGCCGCGCGCAGGCTTACATCATGGAACAACTCAAAAGTTTCGGCTGCCCTGTAGAAGAGCAGGATTTTCATGCTTCCACGCCGATTGGCGACGTGGCCATGAAAAATATTCTGGTGAAAATTCCGTCCGAGAATCCAAATATTATTCTGTATGCATCGCATTACGACACAAAAAGAATCGATAATTTTGTCGGCGCCGATGATGCCGGCTCAAGTACGGGAGTTTTGCTGGAGTTTGCGCGCAGTGTCTGCGCACGCAAGAATGCCCAGACGATCTGGCTGGCGTTCCTCGATGGTGAGGAAGCTTTCAATATGCAATGGGCCGATCCCGACAATACCTACGGCAGCCGCCAACTCGCTGCGAGCCTCGCGCTTTCCGGAACCTTGCGGCACGTGAAGGCTATGATCCTGGTCGACATGGTGGGCCCGGCAAGCCCTGTGTACAAGCGCGAGAGCAATTCCACCCCGTGGCTGACCGACATCTTGTGGTCAACCGCGGCGCGCCTGGGATACGGCAAAGTATTCGTTGACGAACGCTCGACGATTGAAGATGATCATTTGCCATTTCTAAATCGCGACGTACCTGCCGCGGACATCATTGACCTGGACGTCCCCTACTGGCACACCACGAACGATACGCTCGACAAAATCGATCCGCGCACTCTCGCAATCACCGGCCACGTGCTGATTGCATCGCTGCCTGAACTCGAAAAAAAGATCCGGTAGGGAATTACTTCGAGAATTTCTGAGAGAACTACACAGTCCACTCAATGTAGTTAGACATGCGGTTTCCCGCACGAAACGTTGGACAAATACACAAATATAAATCTCTAAGTCTCTGCATTTCGAACTAATGAATTGTGAATGCAATTGAACTGGAATCGGCTGAGCCAGGATTGTTCACAACTAACGTCGCAGTACCAATGTTGACCACATCAGACGCTGGAATTGCAACAGTCAGGTGAGAGGAGTCGACAAAAGTGGTCGTGCGCTCGGAGCCGTTCCACGTGAGTACTGCCCCCGGTACAAAATTAGATCCCACGACGGCGATAGTGAGGTTGCCGCTTCCCGGTGCGACAGTGGAAGGCGAGGCCGAGACTAATCCCGGCGCCGGATTGGCAGTGCTCCATTCAGGCAGGACAAAAGGTCCACGCATCAGATAGATTTTTCCCGTGCCCGGTGTAGTGTTCCCGAAAGGTCCGCCCGTATTGGAATGCCAGGCGAGTCCATCCCGGCCCCACCGCAGCAAATCTGCTCCTTGCGCAGCTCCAGTGAACGATTCCGCGCCCAGCACGACATACCGTTTGCTGTCAAATGAGAGCAGTACCGGATTGGCGTATCCAGCGAGAATCTCGCCTTGGATGAATACACGCCCTAGCGCCGGATCCGGAGCTATTCCGGTGCCCGCGACGGCGTAATTGTATCCTTGTAAGGAATTCACGCCGAATTGACCCAGCTGAGTTGGGGGCGTTGTCGTCGGGTCGGCAACACCGCCGCCGAATCCGTAAACGATACCGTTGGCAACCTTGTAGGAACCTACAAATCCGCCGATTCCATTCAGAGTGTAGCCGGTGTTGTCATTCAATGTGAGACCGGTGCTGGTAACCGTCCAACGGTAGAACTCGGCTCCGCTCGTGTCGCTGTCGTATGTGTAGAGCGTGGATGGGTTTGCAAACGCAAGGCTGGAACCAAGGTATGGACCTGTGAGGTGACTGCGCAACGTCGCAGTCGAGCCAGAAATATCGAACAAACCAACTCCGCTGAACGAGCCAGTATCAATGGCAAGTAGATTGTCATTGCCCGGAACTACGGCGAGGTCACGCGCAGCGACCTGAACCGGTCCGAGGCTTGGAATGAAACCTGGTATCGAGATTGGATAGACCGGTCCCTGTGTCATGGAAGTCAGGTCGACCCGGGTAAGACTCTTGCTCCCATCTAAGCCGATATAGAGGTAGTTGCCATCACTGGACTCCGCAACATGATTTGGCTCGCTCCCAATATTAAGAGGCGTTCCAAGCGAGCCGGACGCAGGATCGATAGCTACTAAACTATTTCCTTTAACCTGAGTGGCCGTGCTCGGAACGGTGGCGTAGAGTTTCCCAGTGAACGGATCGTAGCTAAAGTGGTCTACATCCAGGCTGACAACCGCGTATGTCGTCAACGGCAAGCTGGCAGAGGTTCCAACTCCCGGAGTAGGATTCGTTACATTTATCCACGACCAACCCATCGACGCCACGTTGGCCGCGGGCACCGTAACACTCAGCTGAGAAGCGCTAATAAAGGTTGTTGGAAGTGCAGTGGAATTCAGCTGGACTGCGGAGCTCGAGACAAATCCTGTTCCATTGACCGTCAAAGTGAGCGAGGCTGAGCCCGCCGCCACGAAGTCGGGTGAGATTGAAGTCAAAGACGGAGCGGGATTGTAGTTGCTGCCTGTGATGACTGTTGTTGAAACTACTGTGTTATCAGCAGGGTTCGGATCTCCCTGGGGTGCACTGACTGTAGCCGTATTGGTCAACGAACCGGCCGAAAGAGGCGTGATAGTAATCTGAATTGTTGCTGAACCGCCAGAGTTCAGATTGCCAAGGTCGCAGAGCACCACGGCGCCTGGACTGCAACTACCTTGGCTCGGAGTAACACTTTGCAGGGTCGATCCAGTGGGTATGTTGTCAATGAGCGTGGAGGGTGTCGCGGCGACCGGTCCGGCATTCTTGACAGTTATTCCATAGGTGAGGTTCGTCCCCGTCGTACCCGAGGGAGAAACATTAACCGACACACTCAAGTCCGCTAATGACCCGGAGAGATCGCGAACCAAAGTTGAGCGAAGAATGTAGACTTGAGTACCAGTGGTGAACGCCAGTCCGTCCAGACCCCATCGAATTAAATTCTGTGGTCCTTGGGCGAACGTGTTGTAAACGGAAACCGGGGTGGACCCTTTTAAAACGAAAGTGGCCAGGTCATACGCATTGATTTGGTAGGCCGACCAGGAATTGAGATTGTTCGCGAGGACAAAGGCTTTTCCGATAGATGAGTCTGGTGCAATCGGCCCGTTCACATTCTGATTTTGCGCAATCGAAAAAACTCCGAGCTGATTCCCTAAATCGGCGTCCAGAATCACCCCGGTCGTCAGGTAAGCTCGCCCGCTGTCAATGCGCAAATCCTGAGTAATTACGGTTGAATTTAGCGATTTCGTGCTTACTATACCCGTACTGTCTACCATTGCTATTCCATAGCCGCTTCCTGCTTCATATAGCTTTGTTCCCGTGGAGTCGAACGCCATGCCCAGTATCCCAGAGCAGCACGGAACGGTTGCGCTTTGGGAATTGGCACGAGCGATCCCTTTGTCATAGATCGTCACAACACTCGAGTACGTAAAGCTTGTGGGAACCGCGATAGCAACCGTGTCGGGATGACCTGGCATGATGGCTATAGCCTGCGCCGTTCGCGGTGGGCTGTAAATTCCAGTTCCACCCCCCAAATTGATTTGTGTTCCGGCAGTATGGGTAGTCAAGTTCACTTGCCGAACTGCCGCGGCGGCATTCAGCGCTACCCATATGGTATTGCCGTCGCTGGAGAGAGCCATTTTGCCCGGCTCACTTCCTACGAAGATGGGCGCGCCCAGCACGCCGGTGTATGGGTCAATCGAGACGATGCTATTGCCGAGCGTGGGGCTAGCATAGCTGGGAACCGACGCGTAGATTAATTGCGTGCTTTGACTGAAAACAAGATCGTTAGCGGCCAGACCGACATATGTGGTGAACGCACTGGCTGCCGAAATACCTCCTCCCGGCGTTGGATTCGAGACTGTCACGATGCTATTTGATAGAGTCTGAATATCTTTTGCGGGAATGGCCGCAGTTAACTGAGAACTGTTTACGAATGTCGTGGGGCGCGCCAATCCATTCCACAGCACGACCGACGCGGGAACAAAGTTCGAGCCTGAAATGTTAAGCGTGAAATCTGGGCCTCCGACTGCGGCGGGGTTAGGCGATATACCGGAGAGCGTTGGTGCAGGATTGGGTGTTACGTTGATAACCAATGCGTTGGACGCCGCAGTGCCGGGATTGCTGACGGTAATCGATAGCGGACCGAGTGATGTCAGGTCCGCAGCCGGCACGGTAAAAAGTAATTGTGTCTCGTACCCGCCGTTATTGTTCAGTGCTTTTCCGCCGTTTACTTGCATGGTCGAAGAAGGAGTTAATCCACTACCAGAAATACTGACCAGAGTGTCAGGCGAATTTACGGTGATCGAGTTGGGACCAATATTTGTTATAAAGGGCACGGTATAGATACTGAGCGGAACCGGGGCGGATGTTCCGCCGCCCGGGGGACCTGTTACAACTGTGACTTGGGGATTGCCCGTACCTGCGACGTCGCTTACCGTCAGCACGACGGTAAGAGTGCTCGGGTTGACGACCGTGGTGGCACGAGCTGCGCCGTTTACCTGCACCACGGAAGAAGGTACAAATCCAACGCCATTAACAGTTAGGATGGCCGGGCCACCGCCCAGTGGCGTTAAATCTACGTTAAGAGAACTGATTGCAGGAACGGGATAACCAATGACAATTTGAGTCGGCGGACTCGCACCGCCGCCGGGGGCGGGATTCGTTACTGCAATCGGAGCGGAGCCAGTTGCGGCCAGATCGTTTGCCAAGAGCGTAACTTGAAGCTGAGTAGCACTCAGAAACTTTGATGAACGAGTTGCGCCGTTACATGTGACCGTTGAACTCGAAAGGAAACCGCTGCCGGTTATCGTGACGGTGAACGGGCCAGCTCCAGTCGTTAACGTGCCGGGAGAAATCCCCGTAATTTGCGGGACAGGATTATTAATGGTGAAAGTCGCTGCCGTGGAAGTGCCCCCGCCCGGTGCCGGAGTTACAACTACAATCTGTACAACTTCGCCCGATGCCAGATCTGCAGGCGTCAGGGCAAGCTGCAACTGCGTAGAACTGACGAACGTGGGCGTACGATTGGCTTGATTCCACTGCACAGTAGAGCTCTGAACGAAACCGCTGCCGTTGACCGTAAGCATTAGCGCTGCCGAACCTGCGAGCGCGCTCGTGGGTGTTACGGACGTTAGCGATGGAGAAGGGTTGGGAGTCGGCGACGGAGAAGGAGAAGGGTTCGGACTTGGTGAAGGCGTGGGGCTCGAAGAGGAGACGGCGCCACAACCGGCAAGCAGTAGGAGCGTTGAAAATAGCAGTGCGTTCTGTAAATTTCCCCACAGCCGTTCGCATCCGCGCATGAAGGTAGCCCCAGCGTTCGCAAGTAGTAGAGATACGAGGCGCGCATTCTATTTAAAAATCACTAGATAGGCAACAATTAAATAATTACAAATATGTTAAGTAACTTGGAGCATTTCCAAGGCATAAGTCGAGTGCCTGAACGGTTGTTAATCCATTTTTGGCACTGTTCAAGCTAACCACTCATCGGTAAAAATTATCGCGATTCCAATTGCCCCTGATGCAGTTCAATTCTGTGTTACATTTTTCAATCGTTTCTTTGTGAACTCGATGAAAAAAATTGGGGTACAGTCCGCGAGCGGGAAGTATGAAATCCTCTATGGGCGAGGTGCGGCCGCGCGGTCTGCGAAAGCCGTGGCTGGTCTGGGGCGTCAAGGATCTATTTTCCTGGTTTCATCTCCGCGCGTCTGGAAATATCTGGGGGCGCGCCTCGAAAGGATTTTCAAGGGTGTGCACCGCGCGACACTGTTGTTCGACGACCGCGAGGCTGCGAAAAATCTTTCTACAGTCGAGCATACTTGCCGCCAAATGGTTCGCGCGGGCGCCGATCGGCGCGCGCTGCTGGTCGCTATTGGTGGAGGCGTCGTTGGGGACGTAGCGGGATTTGTGGCGGCCAGCTATGCACGGGGGATTCAGCTCGTGCACATTCCAACTACGCTTGTCGCGCAAGTGGACAGCGCCATTGGCGGCAAGACCGGTGTGAATCTTCCGGAAGGGAAGAACCTCGTTGGAGCATTTTATCCTGCGAAACTTGTCTTTGCAGATCCGGATCTGTTGCGCACGCTTCCGCTGCGGGAGTTTCGCTCAGGCATCTACGAAGTAATTAAGTATGGCGCGATCGGCGACGCGAAACTGTTCCGGTTTCTTGAGCAGAAAATGGAAAAGGTTCTTCGCCGCGATCTGGCCGCGCTCGATTTCGTCATCGAACGGTCCATATTACAAAAGGCTCGGGTAGTGTCCCGCGACGAGCGTGAATCCGGATTGCGCGAAATTTTGAACTTCGGCCACACATTTGCTCATGCGCTCGAAAGCGTGACGCGCTATCGCAAATATCTCCATGGGGAAGCTGTGGGCTGGGGAATGATCGCGGCTTCGAAGCTGGCTGTCTCCTTCGGGATATTTCCGGCCAAAGATTCCGGCCGGCTCATCAATCTGATCGCCAAGGTCGGACCGCTTCCAGCGTGGCCAAACGCTACTCCCGCTCGTTTGATTGCCGCCATGCAAGCTGACAAGAAGACACGCTCGGGACGTCTGCGATTTGTGTTGCCTGAAAAACTCGGCAAAGTGCGTTGCGGGATCGAAGCGGATCCCCAAATGCTCAGCGCAGTATTGCGTGACTGCGCCTCAGTGAGACCGCGGAAATGAGCGCAGCGCCGCAGCGCGGTCTTCCCGGCACGCGTCCCGAGGGGGTACGCAATGAAACAGAAGCTGCCGCTCACGTTCGGGAAATGTTTGGACGTATCGCTCCACGATACGATTTGCTGAATCATCTGCTATCTCTCGATATCGATAAACTATGGAGGCGGCGCGTCGCGCGCAGATTCAGCGCAGTTCTTCATGAGCCGAGCGCCAGCGTGTTGGACCTCTGCTGCGGGACGGGCGACCTGGCGTTCGCCTTCCGAAAAGAAGCTCCCAGCGGAGCAGAAATTATCGGATCTGATTTTGTCCCTGAAATGCTCGTGCGAGCTCGCGCGAAAGCTGTGGCTGCAAAGGCCGCTATCGAGTTTATGGAGGCGGACGCGTTGAATCTTCCGTTCGCTGCGGCGAGTTTCGATCTGGTCTCCTGCGCTTTCGGTTTCCGCAATCTGGCGAACTACGAAAGCGGTCTGAACGAAATATTGCGCGTTTTGAAGCCCGGAGGCGTCGCGGCCATTCTGGAATTCGCTGAACCACCCGGTAAAGTATTTGGCGCGCTGTACAGGTTTTACTTTCGCCATATTCTTCCGCTTCTTGGCGGGCTCATTTCCGGGAACGCCTCCGCTTATGCGTATCTCCCCAGCTCGGTGAGCGCTTTTCCGTCTCCTGAGGCGCTGCAGCGGCAGTTTGAACGCGCCGGATTTACGGGAGTGCAGTTTCAGCGTTGGACGGGCGGCATCGTAACGCTGCATACCGGAACAAAACAAAAATAGATCTGACTGTGAATTTATGTTGCGTCGGAAATTTATTTCAGATTCCGAGAGGCGCAGATGGAAGTCGAAAGTGAAGCGAGCAGTCGAACCGTTATCGTGACCGGCGCAAGCAGTGGAATCGGGGCTGCTATTGCCCGACTGGTTGGCACGAGCGGATTCCCTGTGGCCGTAAATTTCAGGACGAACGAGGCAGCTGCCGCCCAGGTCGTTCGCGAAATCGAATCAGCGGGAGGGCGCGCCGTCGCCATTCGCGGCGACGTAAGCCGTGAAGACGAAATTCTTCAACTCTTTGAGACAGCCGAGCGCGAATTGGGAAAAATCGGCGGGCTGGTGAACAACGCCGCGATCACCGGCGGTTTTACCCGCGTCGAGACCTTGCTCGCGGATGTAATTGCCCAAGTGCTGGCCGTGAACGTTGCCGGAACGATGCTTTGCTCGCGCGAAGCTGTGCGTCGAATGTCCCTGCGTAATGGTGGATCAGGCGGTTCGATCGTGAATATTTCTTCCGTGTCGGCGCGCACGGGCGGCGCCGAGGATTGGGTGCATTACGCAGCCTCCAAGGGAGCGATCAATACTTTTAGTATTGGGCTGGCGCGCGAGGTGGCGGCCGAAGGAATTCGCGTCAATGTTGTGGCGCCTGGATTGATTGATACCCCACTTCATGCTGCCAATGGAATGCCAGACCGCATGAGCCGCGTGGCACCCATGATCCCGATGAAACGTTTCGGAACCCCGCGCGAAGTAGCGGAAGGTGTCGTATGGCTGCTGTCATCAGCGGCTTCTTATACGACCGGAGCTATTTTGGAGATTGGCGGCGGGCGTTAGCTGTCGAACCTATGTAGCACAGGCTTCAGCCTGTGTGGTTTTGAATTGTTGATGTGCGCCGCTCAGGTCGTGCAAACAAAAGTCAAAACCACACAGACTGAAGTCTGTGCTAGTAAACCTTACTTCCGTGTTCAGTTTTCCAGGCCCAGCAGTCGGATCTTGTTCAGAAGGGTTTTGTATGAAACGCCAAGCTGTTCCGCAGCGCGCGTTTTATTCCACTTCGCTGACTTCAGAGCCTCTTCAATCTTGAATCGCTCGACGTGATTCAGCGCTCGCGCGCCAACTTCCTGCAGGGTGCCGCCCCAATCGAAATTGTGGCCGAGCATGCCTTCCGGAATTTCTCCGTCTGGTGGTCGCGGAGCGGGTAGCTGCAATTCCTCGGCATCGATAATTTCAGAATCGGAAAGAATTGCCGCGCGCTCGATCGTATTCTGCAATTCGCGAACATTTCCAGGCCACGCATAACCGCGCATGGCCGCGCAAGCGCTCGCGGAAAGTTTCAAATTCGGCTTGCGAAATTCACGCCGGAAACGTTCCAGAAAATGTTCGGCGAGCATCAGCACGTCCTCGCCACGTTCGCTGAGCGGAGGAATCGTGATGGGCACCGCGGAAATGCGGAAATAGAGATCTTCGCGAAATGTTTTCGCGGCTACGGCTTCGCGCAGGTCCTTATTTGTAGCGGCAAGGATGCGCACGTCGATCTCGACGACTTGCGTTCCGCCTACGCGCTCGAAACTTCTTTCTTCGAGAACACGCAGAAGTTTTGCCTGCGTGGCCAGGGGAAGCTCGGCAATTTCGTCCAGGAAAATCGTGCCGCGATTGGCCATTTCCATTTTCCCGACTTTGCGGGAACCCGCGCCGGTATAAGCGCCGCGCTCATGTCCGAACAATTCATTCTCGACCAGGCCCTCGGGGATTGCGGCGCAATTCAACGCCACAAACGGCTGAGTACGGCGCGGCGAAAGATGATGAATCGCGCGCGCAAAAAGTTCCTTGCCGGTTCCGCTTTGGCCGAGGAGTAGTACGGTAGAATCCGTGGCGGCCACGCGTTGCACTTGTTGCGTGGCTTCCTGCATGGATTTATGTTCGCCGACGATGCGCGGAAATCCATATCTCTCCGTATATTCCTCGCGCAGAAGTAAATTCTCGCGCAACAATTCCTGTTGCTGCGAGGCGCGCTGCACGAGCAGGTTCAGATGCTCCAGGTCCACCGGTTTTTGAATGAAATCGTATGCGCCTTCCTTCATCGCCGTGACGGCCTCTTCGACCGAACCGTACGCGGTGATCAGAATGACGGGAATCGTTGGATCAGCTTGCTTGGTCTCACGGAGCACGTCCAGGCCGGAACATCCGGGCAGCTTCAGATCGGTGAGAACCAGCAAATATCTCCGCGCGCGCACTTTTGCAACGGCTGAGGAGCCATCGGGCGCTTCCTCGACTTTGTGCCCGCCACGTTCGAGCGCCTTACGCAACATCGCGCGTAGTTCGGGTTTGTCTTCAACTAGAAGAAGGGATTCCATCGAACTTTGTTCTACCATGTTTTCATGACGCAGAGGTCCTCAGCCGCGCAGCCCTGTGCGGTGTTCGCTATCGGGTGCTGTAGCAGGAACACACCTGGAGAATGATGTGGAAAAATTCGATCGGGCTACGGCGCGGGATTGGCCCACCCGGGCTCGCCGCCTGCCTTTCGCAACTGGTCCTCGAGGTCAGAGATGGCCTGTTTATCGGCTGTTACCGCAGCTGTCTTTTCGTCAATCTGCGTTTTGGTGTCATTCAAATCCTGCCTGGTGAATTGTTGTCGCATCGCCACATTCGGGTCGCTGTAATACTGCTGCTGTTTCAGGTTGTAATCACGCTGCAGAACGTCGAGTTCGTGCGCGTCGTCCGCCAGTTTCTTTCGGGCTTCGGCAAAGGTTTTTCGCCAATACGCTTCATCCTGGGCGGCAGAAGATTTGTCATCGCCTGAGGCGCCCTGAGCCTTAGCGTCTTTTCCGGGCGCCTTAGACTTGTCTGCGGCCGGCATCTTGCTCTTGTCCGCCTTATCTCCCTGATCTTCTGGCGGGGCGGGCGTTTCGCCTACAACAGAGATCGCGCCTTTGATGGTGTCAATGTTGTCGTTTGTAAATATCGCAGCAGGCTTGGCGGGAGGTTTTTTGTTAGCCTGCGCCTTGCGTGCCGCGTCAGCTACGCTTTCTTGCGCGTAACCGGGAGCTACCAGCAGAGTGGCAGGAAGCAGCAACGCACTCAGAACCGCTGTAAAGAGCATACGTTTTGATAGCATGATAATTAACCGCCTTTCTGGTGGAAACGGGCGGAGCATTGATTCTGATGCTTCCTTCTCATTTTAGATGCCCGCTGCGGCTGAATCAACGGTCCTTACCGGCACGCGTACAAACGGTAACCATACGATGAATTCGGCGCCCCCGTGAGACTGGTTGCGCGCTTCGATGGTTCCGCCATGCTGAACGATGATTTTTTGTACGACGGCCAGGCCGAGGCCGGTTCCATTTGTTTTGGTGGTGTAGAAGGGCATAAATATTTTGGTCAAAGCTTCGGCGGGAATTCCTGATCCGTTGTCGGAAATGGAAATTCGCTGACCTTGCATGGCGCCTGATTGTTCGACCTCGCCGCGGATAATGACGCGTCCGCCGCCGGGATTGTCCGCTGCCGCCTCGGCGGCATTGCGCGCAAGGTTCAGGATGGCTTGCCGAAGCAGGGCATCGTCGCCTGAAACATCGCCAAATGTTCCCTCGCAGGTAACGGGCACGTCGGGCACGACCTCGGAAACTTCCGCCAAAACTCGATCGATCAATGGCCGCATCGTTACCTGCTCGTGCGCCAGATCGAGCGGACGCGCAAATTTGAGGAACTCAGTCACTACGTGGGCCAGGGCACGCGTCTGGTCAAGGATTTTTTCGCCGTGTTCGCGCAATTCCGTTCCGGGTTTTGTCTCGCTGCGGATCATCTGCGCGTATCCCGAAATTGTGGCCAGCGCATTCTTGAATTCGTGTGCGATGCCTGCGGAGAGTTCCCCGAGCGCCGCTAGATTTTCCTTCATGTGGATTTGCTTTTGCAGCGCGGCGAGTTCGGTCAAGTCGCTCAACAAACATATCGCGCCGGTCACTTCGCTGGAGCCCCGGAGGATCGGCGAAATCGTCACGCCCAATTGCCGTAATTCACGAGAAGGCGCCATATATTCCACTTCTTCACGGCGGAATGTGCGACCCTGTTCCAGGCAGCTGCCGATGAGCAGCGAGAGTGCCGAGTTCTCGCCAAGCACTTCGCTGTACCGCCGGAAGGCCAGGGCTTTCACTCCCAGAGCCAGCTCGGCCGCCGGATTCGCGCTGGTCACGAGTCCCGCCGAATTCACCAGCAGCAGGCCGGCGGGCATGTTGTGAGTCACGGCCTCGCTTAAGCGCTCGGTTTGCTGCGCGCGTTCCCGTTCGGCGCGGTGCAGCGCTTCAAGTTCTTTTTCCTGATCGCGAAGTTT
>Ga0070735_10001825_pt1 | contig 19863 bp, 17 predicted proteins | sample Coa_R1_FD_66443 | JGI IMG/M metagenome (GOLD analysis project Ga0070735, IMG submission 66443) | Surface soil microbial communities from Centralia Pennsylvania, which are recovering from an underground coalmine fire - Coalmine... | ecosystem: Environmental > Terrestrial > Soil > Unclassified ... | reverse complement strand
CCGGCAGCCTGCGCCGCGCCCTCGCCACCGCCGTTGTCGTTCCCGTCACGCCCTACCTGGCCGACGGGAACCCCGACTGGGACACCTACGCGACGCTGACCAGCAGGCTGATCGACGCGGGGATCTCGGTCGTCACGCCCAACGGCAACACCGGTGAGTTCTACGCCCTGAGCCACGCCGAAGCCCGGCAGGCGCTGGAGAGCGCGGCCAAGGCCACAAACGGCAGGGCCGCGCTCCTGGCCGGCGTGGGCCACGACATCGCGACCGCGATCGAGGCGGCCCGGCACGCCCGGGACCACGGCGCCCGGATGATCATGATCCACCAGCCGGTGCACCCGTACGTGTCGGCCGAAGGCTGGATCGACTACCACGCCGCCATCGCCGGCGCGGTCCCCGACCTCGGCGTCGTGCTCTACGTCAGGGACGAGCGCCGCACCGGCGCGCACATCGGCGCCCTCGCCGACCGCAGCCCGAACGTCATCGGGGTCAAATACGGCGTCCGCGACGCGACCAGGTTCGCCGCCGTGGCCAGGGACGCCGGGCTGGACCGGCTGACCTGGCTGGCCGGCGCGGCCGAGCTGACCGCCCCGGCGTTCTGGGCGGTCGGCGCGCACGGCTTCACCTCGGGCCTGGCCAACGTCAACCCCGCCCTGGCCCTGCGCATGCTCGCCGCCCTGCGCGACAACGACTTCCCCGAGGCGATGCGCAACTGGGAAGCCGCCCGCCGCTTCGAGGAACTGCGGCTGGCCGACGGCAGCGCCGACAACGTCAGCGTGGTCAAGGAGGCCCTGGCCCAGCTGGGCCTGTGCCGCGCCGACGTCCGCCCGCCCAGCCGCCCGCTGCCCGCAGACATCAAGGCGGAGATCTCCGGCATCCTCACCAGCTGGGGGATGCGGTGAAGAAACCCGAGGAGCTCCGCAGCTACCGCTGGTTCGGCGGTGAGCGGACCTCGGGACTGCGGGCGTTCGGCCACCGCTCGCGGATGCGTCAGCTCGGCGTGGAGGCCGAAGAGCACCTGGGCAAGCCGCTCATCCTCATCCTGAACACCTGGTCCGAGCTGAACCCCTGCCACATGCACCTGCGCCAGCGGGCCGAGCAGGTCAAGCGGGGCGTGCTGGAGGCCGGCGGCTTCCCGGTCGAGATGCCGGTCGCCACGCTCAGCGAGACGTTCCAGAAGCCGACCCCGATGATGTACCGGAACCTGCTGGCCATGGAGACCGAGGAACTGCTGCGCTCCTACCCGGCCGACGGCGCGGTCCTGATGGGCGGGTGCGACAAGACCACGCCCGCCCTGCTCATGGGCGCGGCCAGCGCGAACATCCCGGCCATCTACCTGACCGCGGGCCCGATGCTGCGCGGCAACTTCCGCGGCCAGTCCGTGGGCAGCGGAACCGACGTGTGGAAGTTCTGGGACGACGCGCGGGCCGGGCTGGTCGGCGACTGCGAACTGGCCGACCTGGAGTGCGGTATCGCCCGCTCTCCGGGCCACTGCATGACCATGGGCACCGCCTCGACCATGACCTCGGCCGCCGAGGCCCTGGGCATGACCCTGACCGGGATGGCCTCCATCCCCGCGGTCGACTCCGCGCACTACCGGATGGCCGCCGCAACCGGCCGTCGCATCGTGGCCATGGCCTGGGCGGGCCTGACCCCGGACCAGATCCTGACCCGTGAGGCGTTCGAGGACGCGGTGGCCACCGTGCTCGCGCTCGGCGGCTCCACCAACGCGTTCATCCACCTGATCGCGATGGCCGGGCGGGCCGGGGTGGACCTGACCCTGGACGACTTCGACGCGATCTCCCGCCGGGTGCCGTGGCTGGCCAACGTCCGGCCCAGCGGGAAGTACCTGATGGAGGACTTCTACTACGCCGGCGGCCTGCCCGCCCTGCTGGGCCGGCTTTCCAAGGTCCCCGGGGCGCTGCACCTGGACCGGACCACGGTGAACGACGGTCCGTTCGGAGAAAAGATCACTGACGCACCCGTCTACGACGAGGACGTCATCCGCGGCCCGGACACCGCGCTGGCCGCCGAGGGCGGGGTCGCCGTACTGCGCGGGAACCTCGCGCCCGACGGCGCGGTCATCAAGCACATCGCCGCCGAGCCGCGCCTGCTCAAGCACACCGGCCCCGCGGTCGTCTTCGACGACTACCACCAGTTGCAGGAGCGGATCAACGACCCGGCGCTGAACATCACCCCCGACTCGGTCCTGGTCCTGCGCAACTCGGGCCCCAAGGGCGGTCCGGGCATGCCCGAGTACGGCATGCTGCCCATCCCCGACTACCTGCTGGCCCAGGGCGTCCGCGACATGGTCCGGATCTCCGACGCCCGGATGAGCGGCACCAGTTACGGGGCGTGCGTGCTGCATGTGGCCCCTGAGTCGTTCATCGGAGGACCCCTGGCTCTCGTCCAGGCCGGGGACCTCATCACCCTGGACGTCGCCGCCCGCGAGCTCTCCTTGAATATTTCCGAACGGGCCATGGCTCAACGACGCGAGGAATGCCAGGCCCCCGCCCCGAAGTTCGAGCGCGGCTACGGCGCCCTGTTCAGCGAGCACATCACGCAGGCCAACGAAGGCTGCGACTTCGGCTTCCTGGCCAGGCGCGGCCGCAACCCGGAGCCCGACCCCCGGTAATGTACACAGTAAGGTGACCTAATGATCCAGGGGTTTGACCCGCGCACCGGAGAGCCCGTGGGGGAGCCGGTCGCCGAGACCACCGGCGCCGAGGTCGACGCGATCGTGGCCGCGGCGCTGGCCACGGCGCCCGTGTGGGGCGCCGGGACCGCGCTGGCCCTGCGGGCCGCGGCGCTGGAGGCGGTGGCCGACGCGCTGGATGACCGGGCCGGTGAACTGGCCGCGATCGCCGACACCGAGACCGCCCTGGGTGGCGAGCGGCTCACCGGAGAGGTCGCCCGCACCACCGCCCAGCTGCGGATGTTCGCCTCCGTGCTGCGCGACGGCAGCTATGAGGACGCCGTGCTCACCCGCGCCGAGGGCGTCATCCCGGACCTGCGGCGGATCAACCGCCCGGTGGGACCGGTGGCGGTGTTCGCGGCGTCCAACTTCCCGTTCGCGTTCTCGGTGGGCGGCGGCGACACCGCCTCCGCGCTGGCCGCGGGCTGCCCCGTGGTGGTGAAGGCCCACGAGGCGCATCCGGTCACCTCCGATCTGACCGCCGAGGTGATCACCGGGGCACTGGCCTCCGCCGGGGCGCCGGCCGGCGTGTTCGGTCTGGTGCACGGGGTGCAGGCGGGCCTGCGGCTGCTCCGGCATCCGGACATCGCGGCGGCCGGCTTCACCGGGTCCACCGCGGGCGGACTGGCCCTGGCCCGGGTCTGCGCCGAGCGGCCGGTCCCGATCCCGTTCTACGGCGAGCTCGGCTCGGTGAACCCGTGCGTGGTACTGCCCGGGGCCGCGTTCGCCCGCCCGGCCGAAGTGGCCACCGGGTACGCGGGCTCGCTGACGCTGGGCACCGGCCAGTTCTGCACCAACCCCGGCCTGCTGTTCGTCCCCGAGGATGTGGGGCTGCTGTCCGCCATCGGCGAGGCGGTCGGCGCCTCGGCGGGCGGGCCGATGCTGTCCGGCCGGATCTTCGCGGGCTACGAGGACGCGGTGGCCGAGGCCGCGGACCACCCGGGCGTGACCGAGCTGGCCGCTGGCCGGCCGGGGGCGGGACCGTGGGGAGCCACGCCGCGGGTATTCCAGATCACGCTGAAGGAGTTCGCGGCCGACCTCGCGGTGCTGTCCCGCGAGCGGTTCGGCCCGGCCGGGCTGGTCATCACCTATCCGTCAGTGCCTGACCTGCTCCCGGTGCTCGCCGCGCTGCCCGGGAACCTGGTCGGCACGGTGCACGCTGACCCGGGATCGCCGGAGGACCTGGACCTGGGCCGCCAGGTGGTCGCGGTGCTGGAGCAGGTCGCCGGCCGGATCGTGTTCAACGGCTGGCCGACCGGCGTGGCCGTGGTCGCGGCCCAGCACCACGGCGGACCGTGGCCGGCCACCACCGTGCCGGCCTACACCTCGGTCGGCACGGCCGCGATCCGCCGCTGGCTGGTCCCGGTCGCCTACCAGAACTTCCCGCCGGAACTACTGCCCCTTGGCCTCCGCTAACCCCAACCCGCCGCGATGTGATGAAACCGGGGTTTCACCTGGTTAGGGGCAGGTGAAACCCGGGGTTCACCTGGTAAGCGCGGCGACCCCTGGGTTAGGCGCGCACCTTGGCCTTGGCCTCGTCCAGGGTGATGCCGTGCAGGCGCAGCAGGTTCTCGCCCAGGATCTTGCGCTTGGCCTGGTCGGTGAGCTGCGGGTAGCCGTAGCCGTCGCAGAGGTCCTGCGGGATCTGGAAGTCCTTGAACGCCTGCAGCGCCCACTGCGGATGGAACAGCGGCGCCTCCGAGCCGTAGATGATCTTGTCTTCACCGCACCAGAACAGCAGCTTGCCCAGGATCTCGGCGAACATCCGGGGTGCGCGCACCACGAAGTTGATCGTGGCCGCGATCGAGGCGTACAGGTTCGGGTACCGGATGAGCTGCCAGCAGGTCTCGTCCAGGAACGGCAGCCCGACGTGGAAGATCACGAAGTTGATGTCGGGGAAGTTGGCCGCCGCGCCGTCCATGTCCCAGGTCTGGGTGTGCTCGATCGGCTGCGGGCCGAGCGGGACGCCCTTATGCACCCCGATCAGGTTGACCCCGAGCTCCTGGGCCTTCTCGAAGATCGGGAACGCGATGTTCGGGTCGTCCATCCGCCAGGGGTACGGCTTCCCGTAGTCGTATCGCACGTTGTAGAACTTGAACGCACGGGCGCCGAACTCCCCGACCTGGCGCTCCATCAGGTCGAGCGCCTTGCGGCCCTCGAGCGGGTTCACCGAGCCCCAGAACACGGTCCGGTCGGGGTCGCGGCTGGCCAGGTCGGCGCAGGACTCCCACGGTGACAGGCCGTCGCGGAACAGGTCGGTCAGCGGGAGCGGCATCGCGACCAGCATGTCGGTGTCGGACTCCTCGAACACCATCTTGCGGATGTCCGAGGGCGTCCATTCGCGAAGGAATTCCTCTTGCGGGAGCTTGTGCCGGTCGCTCTCGGGGGTCAGCGCGTTGTGGAACGCGTACAGGTGGTTGTCGAACAACAGGCCCGCCTGGCCGAACGCGTTCTTCGGGTCGAAGTTGAACACGTGCGCCACGCAGTCGAAAACGAAGGCATCGTCGATCATGGCGGCTACTCCTTTGGGTGACTGTGGGCGGCGATGTACGCGTCCCGGTCGGGTACGGCCGAGGGCGGCGGCAGGAACCGCAGGATGCTCCGGGCCCGGGGCGACAGCCGGTCAGTGGTCCAGGCCTCGTCCCAGACGATCGAGACGTCGGCGTCGCGGATGCCCGGCTGGCCGAGGATCTGGTCCTTGACCTGTGTGAGCACGGTGGCCGCGAACGGGCACCAGCCGGAGGTCAGCAGCAGCTCGACCTTGGCGACCCCGTCCTCGACCTGGACCGAACGCACCAGGCCCATGTCGATGACCGAGATGCCCTTCTCCTGGCAGCAGGGATCGTAGACCCCGGCGAGCGCGTCGCGTGCCCACGATGGCAGCTCCGACATACCGCCATCCTCGGCTCGCTCCTCCGGCTCGGTCAAGAGATCACCGTTGCTACCGTGGGTCCAGTGAGCCCCCAGATCGCGACTAACACCGCCGTCACGCTCGATGAACTGCTGGACTTCGTGCGCCCCAGGCACCACGCCATCGTCATCACCGCCCGGGCGGGCGGGCAGCCGCAGGCCTCCCCGGTGACGTGCGGGGTGGACGCCGAGGGCCGGATCGTGATCGCCACCTACCCGGAGCGCGCGAAGACCCGCAACGCGCGTCGCAACCAGCAGGTCAGCGTCGTGGTGCTGTCCGACGATTTCGGCGGTCCCTGGGTCCAGGTCGACGGCCGGGCCGAAGTGCTGGACGTGCCGGAGGCCGTCGAACCGCTGGTGGACTACTACCGGTCGATCTCCGGCGAGCACCCGGACTGGGATGAATACCGCCAGGCCATGACGCGGCAGGGTAAGTCCCTGCTGCGCGTCACGCCGGTTCGCTGGGGCCCGGTCGCCACGGGCGGCTTCCCGGCCCGGCTGGCCTGAGGCCGGCCGCCAGGATGGCAGACTGGCGGACATGACCGATCCGGATCCGAAGGCTGACCTACGGCGTTACCTGCAGGTGGCGCGCGAGGCCATGCTGTGGAAGCTCGACGGGCTGTCCGAGTACGACGTACGCCGCCCGATGGTGCCGACCGGCACCAACCTGCTCGGCCTGGTCAAGCACCTGGCCAGCGTGGAGTTCGGGTATTTCGGCGAGACCTTCGGCCGGCCGTTCGGTGAGCGGCTGCCGTGGCTGGAGGAAGGGGCCGAGCCGAACGCGGACATGTGGGCCACTCCCGAGGAGTCACGGGCGGAGATCATCGGTTTGTACCACCGGGCGTGGGCGCACTCCGACGCCACCATCGGCACGCTGGCGCTGGACGCCACCGGTCAGGTGCCCTGGTGGCCGCCGGAGCGCCGTGAGGTCACGCTGCACCGCATCCTGGTGCACATGATCGCCGAGACCGACCGGCACGCCGGGCAGGCCGACATCGTCCGGGAGCTCATCGACGGCGGGACCGGGCTGCGCCAGGATAACGGCGGCCTCGCGCCCGGCGACCAGGCCTGGTGGGCCACGTACCGGAACCGCCTCGAGGTCGCGGCCCGCAAGGCCGGCGCGCGATAGCGCTACTCAGCCTCGATCGACTTCTCGAACCAGTAGCTGGCGTACAGCTCGTCGTTGAACGCCGGGACCTCCCGGTAGCCGGCCGTCCGGTACAGGCCGATCGCCTCGTTCAGGGCATGGTGGGTTTCCAGCTGGACCGCGCGGGCGCCGTAGGCCGCGGCCTGGGCCTCAAGCTCGGCCAGCAGCCGGCGCCCCAGCCCCAGCCCGCGGACCTCGCGGGCTACCCACATCCGCTTGAGATGAGCCGGCGCGTCCTGGTGGAACTTGAGTACCCCGCACCCGACCGGCTCGGCGTGCAAGGTGGCGAGCAGGAACAACCCCGCGGGCGGCGACACCTCCTCGTCGGTGGCCGAGATGCCCCGGGCCGGGTCGAAGCCCTCCTCGAACCGGGACGAGAGCTCGGCCTGGTACGCCTGTACCGCGCGGCGCGCATCCGGGTGCCGGGGGTCGCACATGCCGATCTGGATCGCCGAGGCCAGCAGGAGCCGCTCGACTTCGGCCATCGCGGCGACCAGCCGGTCACGTTGCGGCGGGCTCAGTGGTTCCAGCAAGGCCGCGGCGGAGGCGTCGGAGAGCCGGTCGAGCTCGGCCTTCTCGGCCTGGCCGCGGCCGGTCAGCCGGGCTGTCCGTACCCGTCCGTCCGCCTCGCTCGGCTCGACGCGGACCAGCTCGTCGCTCTCCAGCGACCGCAGCAGCCGGCTCAGGTAGCCGGAGTCCACGTCCAGCCGGGCGCGCAGCCGCCGGACGTCGCTGCCCTCCGGGCCGATCTCCCACAGCAGCCGGGCCTGCCCGAGCGGCCGGTCGCGGGCCAGGAACGCGTCGTCCAGGGCCCCGATCCGCTGCGTCACGGTCCGGTTGAACCGCCGGACCTGCTCGATCATCTCACGCTCCATTCTCTGACTTTAGTCAGAGAATCGACGCCCGCCAAGGGTTCAGGGCTGGAACTGGGTATATCCGTACTGGGGCAGCGCAGTGGTGCTGGCGATGGCCTGCCCCCGGGCGTCGTACCAGGTCAGCTTCGCGAGCCGGAGCGGATCGGGGACGATGAACGCGGCGTACCGCCGCCCGTCCACCACGCGGAACGTCACCGGCGCGGCGGACCCGCCGGACAGCGTCGCCTTGAGCTGACCCAGACCGGAGCTCACCGGGACGACGTATCCCGTGGCGCCGGTGCCATCGGGGAAGCCGAGGGGCAGCGCCATGATCGTTTCTGGCCCGTCGGGGGTGCTGACCGGGCCGCAGTAGCCCATCTGGTATTCGCTGTGCGAGCTGAACCCGTCCAGCTCATAACAGTCTCCGCCGGCACCGAACTGCAGCTTTATGGCCCATTCCTGGCCACCCGGCAGCGTTCCCGAAGCCAGGGTGCCTTGGGCGGTCTCGGCCAGCGCGGTATTTATGTTGGACCACAAGCCCGGGTTCTCCGGGGTTATGTTCCCGCCGGGCGGCTGGATGCTGACCGCGGGCATGGTAAAGACCGGCGGCCAGCTCGGAGGAGGGTTCGCTACCGTCACCCGCAGCGGCTTGGCCAGCGAGTACGCGAAGCCGGCGACGTGGTATCGCAATCCGCAGGCGGCCACGGTGACCGCGGGTACCCTGACGTCGCCGTTGACGACAACGGCGTTGATTGTGCTGGGGAGCTGGACGAACGCGTAGCCGACTCCCGGGTCGGCCGGTCCCAGGGCGATGGTGGCAGCGGTCGCCGGCTTGGGGTACACCGGGTCGGCGTCTGTGCCGTTCAGGACGATCGCGGGCAGGCACGAGTAGCCCGGGTCCGCGATGTTCTGGACGGCCAGCCGCCACGCGTGTCCGTTCGCGGTACCCCGCGCGAACACCCCGCCGGGTCCGGCGGTGATCTGCGGAGCCGCCGGCGGGACGGCCGCCGACGGGCCGCCCCGGAGCGCCAGGCTCGTCACGGCGATGACCCCGGCCAGGCCCAGGGCGCCAACGGCCGCCCCCGCTCGCCGCAGGCGGATGAGCCGGCCACGCCGGATGATCGTCTTGAGCGGCGCGGGTGACGGCGGCAGGGTCTCGAGCGTGCTGTACAGAGCCCGCCGCAGCCTCCTGTCCTGCGTCGCGGTCATTCTTCATCACCTTCTGACAGGAGCGGGCTGTCCCGGAGCTTGGCCAGGGCCCGCGAGAGCTGACTGCGTACCGTGCCCGGCGAGCAGCCCAGCGCCGCGCCGATCTGCGCGTCGGTCAGGTCCGCCCAGTACCGCAGCACGATCACCGCGCGCTGCCGGGGCGGCAGCTCGCGCAGCGCCGTCAGCAGGGCGGTCCGCTCGCCCACCAGGTCGGCCGGACCGTCGACCGGCGTGTCGGGCGGATCGCCGGGCTGTTCGGCCACCCGGCGCCTGCGGAACCGGCGGTGGCTGGCGTTGATCAGGATGCGGCGCAGGTATGCGTCCGGGTCGTCGGCCCGGCTGACCCGCCGCCAGGCCACGTAGGCTCGGGCCAGCGCGGTCTGAGCCATGTCCTCGGCCAGCCCCCGGTCTCCGGTCAGGCCGAAGGCCAGCCGGACCAGCCCCGGCCAGCGGGAGGTCGCGAACGCGCTGAAGTCCTCATCGCCGTCCGCGCCGATGATGTCAGGGGCGGCGGCCAGTTCGTCGCGCCGATCGCTCACCACTGGCTCCACATCACCTAAGAGCACGGTAGACCGCCGGATCGTTGCACGCCTATCAGGAGCCGTGTCTTCAGCAGGACATCCCTCGCATGACACGATGGGAATCAGGATCCCGGGCGATGAGAGCGGTTATGGACGAGCGTGAGAATCTGACCTGGCAGACGTTCGGCACGGCGTCCCGCGAGCTGGCGGGGGTCATCGCGGCTGACGGCTTCGAGCCTGACCTGATCTTGTCCATCGCGCGCGGGGGCCTGTTCCTGGCCGCATCCCTCGGCTACGCGCTCGCGGTCAAGAACCTGCACGTGATGAACGTCGAGTTCTACGACGGGGTGGGCACCACGCTCGATATGCCGGTCATGCTCCCGCCGGTCCCCAGCGCGGTGGACTTCTCGGCCAAGAAGGTGCTGATCGCCGACGACGTGGCCGACTCCGGCCGGACCATGGAACTCGTTTACACGTTCATCAAGGACCACGTGGAGGACGTGCGGTCGGCGGTGATCTACGAGAAGCCGCAGTCCGTGATCAAGTGCGACTACGTCTGGAAGCGCACCGACCGCTGGATCAACTTCCCGTGGAGCTGCGAGGGCCCCGTGGTCCAGCGGGCCGGCCAAGTCCTCGACGCCTAATGCCGCTGAAGATGTAGTTCCGGAGCCAAGTGACAGCCCTAGCTGATCCCGCCGTACGACCAGCTCTCGGCCTTCAGGACGGGGAGTCCGGCCGGCGAGAACTGCATGAAGCCGTAACCGGGCAGCCCGGTGGTGCCCGCGATCGACCGGCCCGTGGCGTCGACCCAGTTGAGCCAGAACAAGCGCAACTGGCCCGGGACGAAGAACGCGGCGTACTTCCGCCCGTCCACCACCAGCGGCTGGGCCGACACGTTCGAGCCGTCGGTCAGCTCGGCGGTGAGGTGGTCGACTCCGGCGCCGACCGAGACGGCGTATCCCACCCCCACGACGCCGGGGTGGGGAGACCCAAGCGGCAGCACCATGATCGTGCTCGGGCCCTGCGGGGTACTGATCGGGCCGCACCCTGCCTGGGAGAGCCGGTCCGCGGTGCTGCCCGCCGGGGGCGCTGTGCTGACGCTGAAGCAGTCTCCCGCCTTCCCGAACGTAACGCGGATCGACCAGTGCTCGCCGAACAGGGTCCCGGAGGCGATGGTGCCCGCGGCCACCGGGTTCTGGGCCGGATCCGGGCTCTGCCACATGCCGTCAACCTGCGGGGCGTCCGCCGAGCCGCGCGGCGCGGACAACGCGGCGGGCACGGTGTAGTTGCCTCCGGCGCGGTCACGGAAGCTCAGGTGCAGGCGCAGCGTCGCGGCCAGCGGGTAGGCGAAACCGGCCAGCCGGAACTGCCGCCCGCACACGGTTACGGTGACCGGTGTTACGCCGAGCTGGAAGCTGCCCACCGGGTCGGCCCAGAGCCAGTCGGCATCCGCGGGAACCTGGACGAACGCGAACCCGGCGCCGGGTACCCCGGATCCGAGCGTGACGAAGGCCGGATCGCCGACCGGCGATTGCTCCAGCGGGTGCTGGTCGGCGAGGAGCGGGTCCGCGTCGTTGCCGTTGACGCTGACGGCGGGCACGCACCCGAAGCCGGGGTCGGCGATGTTCTCCGCCACCAGCTGCCACTGCTTCCCGTTGGCGGTGCCGCTCGCGAACATACCCGGACCCAGGTGGGCCACGCCGTTGGTGACCGAGTCCTCGCGAGCCGACGGAGCGAGCCTGGCCGGGGCGGCGGACCGCGCCGCGGGCCGGGAAGCCGGGACCAGCACGGCGGCCGCGGCCACCACGCCGGCCAGCACGGCGACCCCGGCGAACCTGACCCGCGGCGATCGCATCCGTCTGCTCAAAGCGGCCGCGAACGCGCCGGAGTCCTCGCGGCCGCTGCTGATGACGTCAGCGTCGGCGAGCTCGTCGCGGGGTTCTGACACGGTAAGGCTCCACTTCGCCTATGAGCACCATAAGCGAAGCGGAGCCTGCGCTGAAAGGAGCGCCCGCTGGTTCAGTCGCTGGACCGCAGCACCGTCCCGGCCACCGCGATGGCCACCGCAACCAGGCCGGCCGCGATCCAGAAGGCCAGGTGGTAACCGTCGTTCAGGGCCGCCATGGCGCCTTCTCCGCGCACCGCCAGCGTGCTGGTCCGGCCCGCGGACACCGTGGCCAGCACGGCCAGCCCGAGCGCCCCGCCCACCTGAGCGGTGGTGTTCACCAGGCCGGAGGCCAGGCCCGCGTCGGCGGGGGTGGCACCGGCCATGGCCACCGTCATCAGCGCGGGGAAGGCCAGCCCGGCGCCCGCGCCCATCAGCACCATGACCGGCAGGTCGTGGATCGCGTAGCCGCCTCCGATCGGCGCCTGCGCGAACAGGACGAGCGCTCCCGCGATCAGCACCAGCCCGGCGATCAGCACGGTCCGGGCCCCGAACCGGGCGGTCAGCTTTTCGGTGTACCGGACCGACAGCGCGCCCATGACCACCGCGACGGGCAGGAACGCCAGCCCGATCTCCAGCGGGTCGTAGCCGAGAATGCGCCGCAGGTACAGCGCGCCCAGGAAGAACATGCCGAACATGCCCGCCACGCTGAGCACCTGGATCAGGTTCGCCGCGGCGATCTTACGGGCGGCCAGGATGCGCAGCGGCATGAGCGGGTGCCGCGCGGTCAGCTGGCGGACGACGAACCCGGCGAGCAGGGCCAGCGCCACGGCACCGAACGTCAGCGTCCGCCCGGCCAGCCAGCCATCCTCGGACGCCGGCTTGACGATGGTGAAGACGCCGAGCATCATCGCGCCGGTGATCAGCAGCGCGCCCAGCACGTCGGCGCCCTGACGCAGCCCGGTGCCGCGGTCCCGGGGCACGACCCGCAGCGCGAGCGTCGCGGTGAGGACGCCGATCGGCAGGTTCACGAAGAAGATCCAGTGCCAGTTGATGGCCTGGGTAAGAATGCCGCCCGCCAGCAGGCCGACCGCCCCGCCGGCCGACGCGACGAACGCGTAGACGCCGATCGCCTTGGCCATGTCCCGCGGCTCGGGGAACAGGGTGACGATCACGCCCAGGATTACCGCCGAGGTCAGCGCCCCGCCGATACCCTGCACGAACCGGGCGCCGACCAGCATCTCCTGGCTCTGGGCCAGCCCGCACACCATCGAGGCCAGGGTGAACAGGGCGAGTCCAGCCAGGAAGACGTTGCGGCGCCCGGCCAGGTCGCCGAGCCGGCCGGCGAACAGCAGCAGGCCGCCGAACGCGATCAGGTAGGCGTTGACCACCCAGGCCAGCCCGGTCGCCGAGAAGCCCAGCTCGGCCTGGATGGACGGGAGCGCCACGTTCACGATCGTGGCGTCTAGGACGATCATCAGCATCCCCGTGCACAGCACCATCAACGCCATCCAGCGGGAACGGTCGGCAGTGCGCATTCCCGGCCGGCCGAGTATGTCGTCGGCCAACTCGGGAAGCTCAGTCGTGTCATGCATTCTCGTTCTCCTCACGTGGACTGTTCACTAGACATACGAACCTGGCCGCCGGAATTCGACACGGCCCGGGCCAGAATTTGCCAGACCGCCTCGGACAGATCGGGGCCAGCCGCCAGCGCCACCACGGGCCACCCCGCCGCTCGCGCCTGTGACTCGACCGCGGCCGCCACCCCACCTCCCGCGCCGATCCCCGCCACGAGCAGCCTGCCGGGATCGGCGCCGAGTTCGGCGGCGTGCTCGGCAGCCCACTCCAGCACCGTCATCCCGTCGTGCGTGCTGGCCGTGCCGGGCACGGCCAGCACCAGCAGGCCGTGATCCTCACTGAGGTTCCGGCAGGTTTCCTCGGCACCCGCACCGGCGCCGGCCGTGCAGAGCACCAGCAGAGGGACCGGTTGCGACGCCTCCTGGCCAGGCCAGTAGACGCGCACCGGCAGCGGGCTGGTGCTGCCCCTGAGCTGCAGGTCGGCGATCCGGTGGCGGGACATGCCTTTACGCTGGCATCCGGACCACCCCGAAGGGAAAGGCCGAGTGTGCATGGCAGTCGTGCACAACCGGCATGACCACCGGCGTGCCCCGCGAGCGATAATCGGGTGGTGGACGAGGAAACCGCGGAGGTCGTGTCGCTGCCCCAGGCGCCGGACGCCATCGAGCTACGGCACCTGCGCGCGTTCGTGGCCGTAGCCGACGAACTGAACTTCGGCCGCGCCGCCGCCCGGCTGTACCTGTCGCAGCCCGCGCTGAGCCGCCAGATCCGCAGCCTGGAGCGGCTCGTCGGCTGCGACCTGCTGCGGCGGTCCACGCACCGGGTCGAGCTCACGCTGGCGGGCGAGGCCCTGCTCGACCGGGCCCGGGGCTTGCTGCGCGAGGTCGATGAGGCGGTCAGCGCGGCACGTTCGGTCGGTGGTGAGCTCCTGGCCCGCATCTCCCGGCACTGGGAGTCCTTCGCCGAGGTCAGCCCGGCCGATCTGCAGGAGCTACGGATCGCGTTCGAAGGACTGCAGGGTCAGTTCGATCCGCCGCCGAACGTCAGCGTGCGTTCGGTTAATGCCGGGGGAGTGCCGGGACTCCTGCTCACGCCCCAGCCCGAGGAACCCGCCACCCTGCTGTACCTGCACGGCGGCGGGTACGTGACCGGCTCGGCGTTCGGCTACCGGCCGCTGGCCGGCGCCCTGGCCGGCAGCGCTGGCACCGGTGTCATCGTCCCGGACTACCGGCTGGCCCCGGAGCATCCCTTCCCGGCCGCGGTGGAAGACGCCGTACGGTCCTACCGCTGGCTACTGGACCGGGGCGCCGCCAGGATCATCGTGGCAGGCGACTCGGCAGGCTGCGGCCTGGTCCTCTCGTGCCTGCTCAGCCTCAAGCAGCAGGACCTCCCGATGCCGGACGGCGCGATCTTGTTCTGCCCGTGGGTCGACCTCAGCGAGACGAGCCGGGGCCGGCCTCCGCACGAGTTCGACGACTTCCGGCACGCCTCGGCCAGCCTCTACCTGGCCGGGCATCCCGCCGACGACCCGCTGGTTAACCCGCTAACCGCCGACCTGACCGGCCTGCCGCCGGTGCTGATCCAGGCCGCCACCGGCGACCCGCTGCTAGACGAGGCGCGCAAGCTGGCCGATCACGCCCAGGAGTGCGGCGTCAACGCTCGCTTTGAGCTGTTCCCCGTCGACACGCACGACTTCCACATCTTCTGGAGCTTCCTGCCCGAGGCCGCCCAGGCCGTCGCGCAGGCCGGCCGCTTCGCCCGCGACACCACCCTTGCCGCCCGCACCGGCACCGGCTGACCTCTAGTCGGCCGCGGCGGCGCGGGCGGCGTCCAGCGCCAGCAGCGCGACGTGCAGCGACGTCCGCGACTCGGCCGAGCTCAGGTCGGTGTCCAGGATGCGCTCGATCCGCCGGAGCCGCTCGTAGAACGTGGGCCGGGCCAGATGCGAGGCCTTGGCCGCCTCCGCCTTGTTGCCGCCTGCGGCCAGGTATGCGGCGAGCGCATCCATCAGACCCTGGTCGGCCAGCAGCGCCCCTAGCTCCCGTTCCACGAACGTCTGCAGCCGCGGGTCGTCGCGGAGCAGGTGCAGCAGCCCGCGCAGCCGCAGGTCAGGCAGCCGGTAGAACAACGCGGTTTCCGGCCGGGACGCGGCCACGTCGGCCACCTGGCTGGCCTCGAGGAACGACCGGCGGACGTCCCTGATCGATCCGGCTGTCGCACCCACCCCGATGACCAGCGTGTCCGGGTCCAGGCCCGCCCGGTCCCTGATCCGGGTGGCCAGCCTGGTCAGCACCTCGTCAGGCTCCACCCGCGGGCCAAGCGACAGCATGGCCCCGGCCCGGTCGTCATCCAGCGTGCCGACCAGTGAGGGAAGCCGCTCGGCCCGGCACGCGGCGGCCGTCGTGTCGGCCAGGTCCAGCACCCGGGCATGCGCCGAAACCCCGAGAGGGCCGGAAACCGGCAGGTCGCGGAACCTCAGCACCAGCGCGATCAGCTGACGCCCGTCGACCGGTACCCCCAGGGCCCGGGACCGGACCGCGGCCTCGGCCGGATCGGCGTGCGCCTGGGAGATGATGCCGCTGATCAGCGTCCGGTGGGCCTGCCGCTCCAGGCTCTCCCGGTGCCGGGTGAGCAGCCTGCCTAGCGCCAGCGTGGTCGCCGCCCGCTCGAGCAGCACCGTATCCAAACCAGAGGGCGGCCCGTCGCAGACCAGGATCACCCGCCCCCAGTCCTCGCCCTGCGCGCCGACCGGGGTGACCAGCCAGCCCGACGCCTCATCAAAGACCGTCCGGCCTCGCGACACAACGGAACGGCTCCGCGCCGCGAAGCCGGTCAGCAGGCGCCCCGGATCGGCCCCGCCGGGTGAGAAGGCCAGTACCCGGTGCGACAGGTCGGCCAGGATCACCGGCCGCCCGGCCAGGGCCGCGGCCTGCCCGACGACCTCCTCGGCCGAGGCCCCGGCCACCGACAGCTCGGTGAACATCTCGTGCAGGCGCTCGGAGACCCGCAGCTCGTCGAGCTGCGCGTCGATGATCCGGGCGTGCACCGCCTCGGTGATCTCGACGAACGCGACCTCGCGCTCGAACGCGATCAGCGGCAGCCCGGTGCGCGCAGCCGCGGCGACCAGCGCGCCAGGCAGCGAGCCGGCGTAACGCCGGCCGAGCTCCACGGCCAGCCCGGCCACACCCACCTCGGCCAGTTCGGCCACGTAGGCGGCCAGCAGCCGGTCGTCGTCGGGCAGCGCGATCCCGGTGCTGAGCACCAGCTCGCCGCCTCGCAGCAACCGGGCCACGTCGGTGAGCTCCATCGCGTGTACCCAGCGGACCGGCGAATCCAGCCGGTCAGCCCCGGCCACGACGACCGGGCGGGCGCGACGGCACACCTCCATGGCGAGCACGTCGCTAAGCGACAAAGCCATTTACATAGTGTATGGAAGACATCTAAGCCCATGACACATTGTCACTTCCGCCGGCCGGCCGGGCCGCGGGACAATCAGAACCATGTCTGAGCTCCTCGCCCGCCATCGCGCGGTCATCCCCAACTGGGTCGGGATCTACTACGACGAGCCGATCGAGATCGTCAGCGGCAAGGGCTGCCGGGTCACCGACGGCCAGGGTCGCAGCTACCTTGACTTCTTCGCCGGCATCTTGACCAACATGCTCGGCTACGACGTCCCCGAGGTCCGGGACGCGGTCGAACGGCAGATCGCCTCCGGGGTCGTGCACTCCTCGACGCTGTACCTCATCCGCAACCAGATCGAGCTGGCCGAGAAGATCGTCAAGCTTTCCGGCATCAAGGATGCGAAGGTCTTCTTCACCAACTCCGGCACCGAGGCGAACGAGACCGCGCTGCTGGCCTGCCTCACCGCGCGCAACGCCAACCAGGTGCTCGCCATGCGAGGGAGCTATCACGGACGGTCCTTCGGCGCCGTCTCGGTGACCGGTGTCGCGGCCTGGAAGATGTCGGGCCACGACCCGTTCGGCACTCATTATCTGCACGGCACCGACCGGCAGTTGCCCCAGTACCGCCACCTGTCCGACGCCGATTACATCAAGGCCTGCGTGGAGGACCTGCGGGCCCTGCTGTCCGCCGGGGTCCACCCGGCCGACGTCGGCTGCCTGCTGGCCGAGCCGGTACAGGGCGTGGGCGGGTTCACGATGGCACCGGACGGGCTGCTCGCCGCGTACAAGGAGGTCCTCGACGAGCACGGCATCCTGCTGATCTCCGACGAGGTGCAGACAGGCTGGGGCCGCACCGGCGCCCACTTCTGGGGCATCTCCGCGCACGGCATCACCCCGGACGCGATGACGTTCGCCAAGGGCCTGGGCAACGGCTTCGCCATCGGCGGCGTCGTGGCCCGCGGCGACCTGCTCGACGGCATCCGCGGCAACGGCATCTCCACCTTCGGCGGCAACCCGGTCGCCACAGCCGCGGGCAACGCCACCCTGGACTACGTGCTGTCCCACGACCTGCAGCGCAACGCCGCCGCGACCGGCGGCCTCATCATCGACGGGCTCAAGGAAGCGGCGACCACGCTGCCCATCGTCGGCGAGGTACGCGGCAAGGGCCTGATGTTCGCCGTCGACCTGGTCGACCCGGCCACCAAGAAGCCGAGCCCGGCGCTGGCCGCCCGGGTGCTCGAGGCCACCAAGGAGCGCGGGCTGCTGGTTGGCAAGGGCGGCCTGTACGGGTCCACCCTGCGGATGGCGCCGCCGCTGACCCTCAGCGAGGCCGAGGCCAAGGAGGGCCTGACCATCCTCACCGACGCCCTGCACGCGGTGAACGAGGAGAGCAAGGCATAGTGAGCAAGCACATCACCCACTGGATCGGCGGCAAGCCCTGGGACGGTGAGGCCGGACGCCACGGCGACGTCTACGACCCGGCCACCGGGCAGGTCACCGGGCAGGTCGACTTCGCCAGCCCGGCCGAGGTCGATCTGGCGGTGGCGGCGGCCAAGGACGCGTTCGCCAGCTGGCGCCGGGTCAGCCTGGCCAAGCGCGCCACCACCATGTTCGCGTTCCGCGAGCTGGTCCGGGACCACGCCACCGAGCTGGCCAAGCTGATCACCGAGGAGCACGGCAAGGTTGCCGCCGACGCCGCGGGCGAGGTGGCCCGCGGCCTGGAGGTCGTCGAGTTCGCCTGCGGCATCCCGCACCTGCTCAAGGGCGGCTACTCGGAGAACGTCTCCACCAGCGTGGACTCCTACTCGATCCGGCAGCCGGTCGGCGTGGTGGCGGGCATCACCCCGTTCAACTTCCCGGCCATGGTCCCGATGTGGATGTTCCCGCTGGCCATCGCGTGCGGTAACGCGTTCGTGCTCAAGCCGTCGGAGAAGGACCCGTCCGCGTCGCTGCTCATCGCCTCGCTGTGGGCGGAAGCGGGCCTGCCCGACGGCGTGTTCAACGTGGTCCAGGGCGACAAGGTGGCGGTCGACGCCATCCTCGGTCACCCGGACATCGCCGCGGTCAGCTTCGTCGGCTCCACGCCCATCGCCCGCTACGTGTACGAGAACGGCACCAAGGCCGGAAAGCGCGTCCAGGCCCTCGGCGGCGCCAAGAACCACATGGTGGTGCTGCCCGACGCCGACCTGGACCTGGCCGCCGACGCGGCGGTCTCGGCCGGGTTCGGCTCGGCCGGCGAGCGCTGCATGGCGATCTCCGCGGTGGTGGCCGTCGACCCGATCGGCGACGAGCTCATCGCCAAGATCAAGGACCGCATCGCGAACCTGCGCGTCGGTCCCGGCACCGACGAACGGTCCGAGATGGGCCCGCTGGTCACCGGACCGCACCGGGACCGAGTCGCGTCCTACCTGGACAGCGGCGTCCGCGAGGGCGCCACGCTGGCCGTGGACGGCCGTGTCCACCCGGTCATCGGCGGGGACCCGGAGGGTTTCTGGCTCGGCCCCAGCGTGCTGGATCACGTCACCCCGCAGATGAGCTGCTACACCGACGAGATCTTCGGCCCGGTGCTCAGCGTGCTCCGCTCGCCCTCGTACGCCGACGCCGTCGAGCTGGTCAACATCAGCCCCTACGGCAACGGCACGGCCGTGTTCACCAACGACGGGGGAGCGGCCCGCCGGTTCGTGTCCGAGGCCGAGATCGGCATGGTCGGCGTCAACGTGCCGATCCCGGTGCCGATGGCCTACTACTCCTTCGGCGGCTGGAAGGCCTCGCTGTTCGGCGACACTCACGTGCACGGCACCGAGGGCATCCACTTCTACACCCGGGGCAAGGTGGTCACGTCCCGCTGGCTCGACCCGAGCCACGGCGGTGTCAACCTCGGCTTCCCGGTCAATACCTGAGGCCCGGCGGGCGCTACCCGGGGCCACGCGCGGTCACCGAGTAGCGCCAGCCCGGCGGGCAGCAGGATCCCGCGGACCACGGTGGCGTCGATCAGGATCGCCGCGGCCATGCCCACGCCGAAGATCTTGAAGTCGATCAGGCCCAGGGTGCCGAAGATCGCGAACACCGCGACCATGATCGCCGCCGCGCTGGTCACCACGCCGGCGCTGCGGCTGATGCCGCCGGTGATCGCCTCGCGTGTCGAGGCGCCGCCGAGCCGCAGTTCCCTGATCCGGCTCAGGATGAATACGTGGTAGTCCATGCTCAGCCCGAACAGCAGCACGAACATGAACATCGGCAGCCACGGCGTGATCCCGCCGTAGGCGCTGAAGCCCAGCGGCCCCTGCAGGTGGCCGTCCTGGAAGATCAGGACCATCACGCCGTAGGCGGCGCCCACCGAGAGCAGGTTCAGGCCGATCGACAAGGCCGGAATATAGGCGGAACGGAACGTGGTGCACAGCAGCAGGAACGCCAGACCCAGCACGAACGTGAAGACCCACTGGACCCTGCTGGCCAGCTGCGCGTCGAAGTCATGGTTACCCGCGGTCAGCCCGCCGACCGCGTAGCTGACCCCCGGCACCTGGCCCAGGGTGGCCGGCAGCACGTGCGTGCGCAGGGTGGCCAATGCGTTGTTCGAGGTAGCGTCCGTCCCGCTGCCCGCCAGCGGCACCAGCACGATCAGCACCTGGTGGTCACCGAAGGTCTGCGTCGTGATCGGCTCGCGGA
>Ga0070735_10001824_pt1 | contig 19868 bp, 19 predicted proteins | sample Coa_R1_FD_66443 | JGI IMG/M metagenome (GOLD analysis project Ga0070735, IMG submission 66443) | Surface soil microbial communities from Centralia Pennsylvania, which are recovering from an underground coalmine fire - Coalmine... | ecosystem: Environmental > Terrestrial > Soil > Unclassified ... | reverse complement strand
GCATGGTGAGCGTGCTCTTGTAAATCAGGAGCACGATCAATCCAACGGCGAAAAGTCCGAAAAGACCGCCCACGATTTCAATCGGCGTCATATGCCACCTCGGCAAGGTCAAGCAGCGGCTTTCCACTTCGTGTGGGGGCATGCACACCCCCCAACAATCCCGGGGAAGGCCTTAACGGCACGATTATAGCCCCATTGGCAAGGCCCGGCGATCATTTAAATCCTGCGCCCACGGTCGGTTACAAAAGCGGAACAATGCGACTTCGGGCTTGCAATTCGCATCCAAAGTGGTAGATAAAGCTCTATTGCCCGCACGTCCCTGAGGCGATGGGGTTAGCGAATTTGCTATAATTAAACAGCTTTAAAGCCAAGGAGATACGAATGGCCACAACAACCGTCCCCGAAGTCAAGAAAGTCGCACCTATTAACCTGACCGCGAACGCCGTCGCCAAGGTGAAAGAAATTATGGCCCAGCAGAATCCCGTGCCCGCCGGCTTGCGTATCGGAGTCGTGGGTGGCGGATGCTCCGGCTTCTCCTATTCCATGCAGTTCGAGAACGGCGCGGGGATGATGGACAAAACCTTCGATATGGAAGGCCTGAAGGTCTTCGTCGACGCTACTTCGGTCATGTATCTCAACGGCTGCATTGTCGACTATGTCGAAACGCTCGAAGGCGCCGGCTTCAAGTTTGAGAATCCGAACGTGAAGAGCACCTGCGGGTGCGGATCGTCGTTCAGCGTCTAACAGAGATTTCCGGAAATCAGAAAAGGCCTCGTCACTGGACGAGGTCTTTTTTGTTGTGCGGGAACTCTTTACTGCTGTTGCGGTGGAATGGGCGGCTGGTTGGGATTACCGAATCCACCTGTTGGACTCGGATTGTTCTGCATGCCTCCCGGAGAATTTCCAAAGCCATTGCTGTTGCCGAACGCGTTGTTATTCCCGAAGCCGTTGCCGCTATTTCCGAAGCCGCCGTTGGTGTTATTTCCGTTCTGACCTGGATTTTGGCCGTTGACATTCATCCCCTGGCTCATCATCTGCATCATGAGTTGCGGCTGGTACGGAGTCTTGATCAGCCCGCCGCGGTCCATCATCGGATCGTAGACGAACATCCACTCGTTGTATTTTCTCTTCTTGTCGAACTCGCGGATCGTCTTGTCTTTGCTCGTACTGGCTACTCCGATAATCGGTGCTCCACCGAATTGCGTGCTTCCAAGTTTGTCGGAAGTACTGTTGCCGCCAAACGGTCCGTTGGAATTGGTTCCAGCGCCGGGCTGGGATGCGCCAGACTGGGATGCATCGGAACCCGCTTGCGACGTATCGCCGTTTGAGTTCTGGCCAGTCGTGTTCTGTCCAGTTGAATTCTGCCCGCCAGTTGCGTCTTGGGTCTGAGTTGAGGAATTCGAGCTCTGTCCGAACATCGAATTGGGGTTTTGTCCGAAACTCGAGTTCTGTCCAAAGCCCGAATTTTGTCCGAAGGTCGAATTCGATCCGAAGCCGCTGTTTCCGCCGAATGCGGAGCTTTGCTGCCCATTCGCACTCACCAGCGTTCCATTTGCTCCGACTTGATTCGCACCGGGGATCATCCCACCCCCGATGGAACCCGCCATCTTGACTTCACCATAGTGCACCAGCTTGAAATCCTTACCGGTGAGCGGGTCCTTGTAGCGCTTGCGCAGGCAGCGATATTGGCTCGTGTTTTCCAGGTCTTCGATCTTGGCAGGGTAGCGTTGGAACTTGCGGTAGAAAGCGCGGATGGCCCGTTCGTACTGCACGCCCCGATGAATCATCTCTTCTTCGCGATCACGCTTCATCTCGAACTTGATCGAAGTGACCAGAGTCGCTGCGAAGATCGTCATGAGTGCGACGAGCAGCAGCAGGAAGAGAAGGATGTAGCCTTCGTCCGATCTTCCGGAAGCATTTCGCCGTAAGTGAGTCGATAGAAGCATGGGTGCCGCGCGTTTCAGAGTTTTAGATCGTGGAACTATCCTGTGGTCAGCGGAATGTTCTGCGGAGGCCCGCTATTAACCACGTCTTGAATCTCAACTGATGTGTTTGAAATCCGTATCACCTTATAACGGCGGTCGACGATCTCGCCTTCACCCGCTACGAAAACGTCTTCGTTCAGCTTGAGAAAAACTCTCTTCGGTTCTCCCGGTGAGCTGGCGAAGCCATAGAACTTCAGGGGAATCGGAGTTGCTGACGGCGGAGGCGGCAAATGGTATGTGTCTTGATTCCCGCCATTGGGATCGGTATTACCCGGCGCGACCGGAGTCGGAATTCTTACATCTTCCGCCTGCGATACAAAAATATTTCTTCCGTTTCCCTCGTATTGCGTCTTCTCGCTCATGGCCAGCAAATCGAGGCGCAACGTAGGATCGAGACTTTCAACCCTAGGTTTTTTCCCAGCCCTTAGTCCTTTTGCCCCAGGCCGGGGCAGCGGAGTATGAATCAAGGACGGCGCAGCTGCCTGAGCACTCGAATTCGGAGCCGAAGAACTGGTGAAAAACGGCAGGATTTCATAGGCTAAGACGAGCACGGCCACGACACCGAGCACAGCCGCCCACATCGCCTTTTTCTTGTTCTCCAGTCCCAGTTGCACTACGAGCCTACCTTCAAGTAAGTTTCAAGCTTCACACTCAACTTCACCGGTCCTTGCGGATCACCGCCGAGTGTCACGCTGTTGATGATGAAAAACATGTCATCGCGTTCCAGTGCGTTGATGAACCGTGCAAGCGACGTGTAACTGCCCCCGAGGTTGTACTCCATCTGAATCGGTTGCAGCCCGACCGTAATCTCATCCGCCGGCTTGTAGGTTCCTTGCTCAATTCTCACGCCGTTCGCGGAAGCCAGCTTGCCAATCTCAGTCAAAATCTGCGAATTCTGGGAAGGGAAGCGCTTCTTGTAGAAATCGCTGATCTCCTGACCTGCGAGATTGACCTTTTGCGGCAGATCTTTCAAAGGCGCAACCTGCCGCGTTTTCTGCGTCAGTTCCGTCTGCAATTGGTTCAAATCCATGCGCCGCGTCTCTGCCGAGCCGATCAGAGGGGAAAAATAGAGCGCTGCCGCCAACAGGTCAATGCCCGCCATGACGACCATCGCGATCTTCAGATCCTTTCGCGTTTTGCGCAGATCGGGCATCAGGGCTTGCTCCCTTTGGTTGCTGGAGTTTTCGGCTTCGCCGCGCTCGGCGCCTTGCGGGCGGCAGGACTCTGCGTGGGTGCCGGGGCTAAGTCGGGCACACCCTCGGGAATGTAGATAGCCGAGAGTTCGACCTGCTCCGTATCCCCGGTCTGCGATTGCGTGGACGCTTCTCGAATGATCTGAGTTTGGGCAAATCTTCGCGATTCTTCCATCCGGCGGGCCAATTCAATGGCGCGGTCCCGCGAGTCCCCGGCGACTGTCATCTTCAGCGCGAGTTCGTTATCTTCGTTCAGCTGTGGGCTGATGGATACGACATGCACTCGGGGTGGCATCACCTTCTCGAGATTTTCCAGAACTCTCGTCCAGGAAAAGGCTTTGCGCTCGATTAACCGATTCAGGAATTGCGATTCATCGCGCGTCGTACGATTCTCCGGCAGATTCAGCGTCCTCTCGGCATCTGCACGCACTCGGTCGCGGTCGGCGATCATCGTACGTTCCTTCGCCATGGCTTCACGATCGCGCCGTGCCGAGATCCATCCCGTGACGTCGAGTGCCAGCAGAATCAGCGTCAGCAGTCCGAGTGCACCGACCGCCGTGCCCCAGCGCATCCAGAATTGCCGCGCATCTTCATACGGATGGCTCGCGAGATTGATATCAATACGCATAAATCAGTTGTCAGTCGTTAGTGGCCAGTGGGCAGTACGATTTTGCTGGTCACTGACCTCTGGTCACTGCCCACTGTCGCTAGGAAACCAACGCTCCCACCACTCCTGCCATTCTCCATTTTGGTACGGAGCCGCCGGCCGAAGTTCCCAACTGCGCCGACGAGACCAGCTCCTGCACATCCGCTTCGGTCGATGAACGCAGCGCTGCCGCGGCCCCACCCGACTCCGGCAGGCCCGCGACGTAAATTCGCTCAATATTCAGGTGGTACGTGTCCTGAAAGAAGACGATCGACGGATAGACCTCTTCCGCCAGTTGCTCGCCATTGATCGTCACGCCGCGCGCGTTCTCGAGCGTGCGAAACAGTTGCAACTGGCCTTCATTGAGAATTGCAATGCTCGTCGTGTGGGCATCAACTTTGATCACCATGGTCGGTTTTTTGCCATCGGCGGCACCGAGCGCTGCGAGTGTCGATGGCACCACGATACCGGGAGCGAATCCGGCATCGCGAAATGCGGCCTCATAATCTTCGATCACGCTGCCTAGTGCGACCGCAGCCACAACCTTCAGTTCATCCCCAACCTTCTGCGCATGATAGGAAACCTTCGCCTTATCGACATCAAACGGCAGAGACTTCTTTAGCCGAAAGCGCACCACTCCAAGTGCCTCTTCGTGATCGGATGGCAGCGTATCGAATTCCACCAGCATCACTCGCACGGAGGCGTCCGGAACGATGGCGATCACATCTTTCGATCGCCCGGCCACGCTGCCCAGCGCGTCTTCAATCCCGGAGCGGACAGCCTCACGCTGTCGCAGGTTATTCTCCACTAGATCGGGAACCACGCTGCCTGGTGCGAGTTCGCGCGCGGCGCAGGTCTCGAGCCCGGTCCCGTCGTCGATCACACGCCCGGCCAGCACTCTGTCGGCAGAGATTTCGCATGCCAGCTTCGGCTTGGCTGTATTTGTAGTTGGACTCATTCCCGAGTACGCCTTTAGAGATACCTCTATAAATCAGAAACCGTCCCGCACAGAATTGCAATAGCTGAAAGGGAACTTTGCTTCCGAAAGGGTTAGCGTTGTCATCCTGAGCGAGACGTTCTTTGTCTCGCGAAGGACGTGAGTGCGCCGCGCGAAGCGTCGCGATTCTTACGACGCAGCGATCGCGCGTTTGACGCACATCCTATCTCATCGCCTCAATAAACGTGACCTTGTTAATCTCCTTCAGCGTGGTCATCCCCAATCGCACCTTATCGAGCGCGGATTCGCGCAGGAACCGCATGCCCTCTTCGCGCGCAGCACGTCGGATCTCCGAGGTCGGCTTCTTTCCTAGAATCATCTCGCGGATGCGGTCGCTCAAATCCAAAAGTTCGTGAATCGCGGTTCGTCCGCGGAAGCCGGTGCCCGCGCACTCAATACATCCCGGACCTTCATACAACGGAACCTTGCCCCACTGCGCCGGGTCCAGACCGCTGGCCTCAAGCACCTCAGGTGCGTAGTGCACCTCAGTGCGGCACGAATCGCAAATCAAACGCACAAGCCGCTGCGCCAGGATGCAGTTCAATGCCGAAACAAAGTTGTAAGGCTCCACGCCCATGTTCAGGAATCGCCCGATGACGTCGACCACGTTGTTGGCGTGGACGGTGGTGAACACCAGGTGTCCGGTCAGAGCGGACTGAATCGCGATCTGTGCCGTCTCGGCGTCACGGATTTCGCCGACCATGATTTTGTCGGGGTCGTGACGCAAGATCGAACGCAGTCCGCGGGCGAATGTCAGGCCTTTTTTCTCGTTCACCGGAATCTGCGTGATGCCGCGCAACTGGTACTCGACGGGGTCTTCAATCGTGATGATCTTGTCTTCGTCCGTCTTGATCTCGTTCACCGCGGCGTAGAGGGTTGTCGTCTTACCGGAACCGGTCGGCCCCGTGACCAGCACCATTCCGTACGGCTCTTTGATGTAGCGGCGGAAGCGGCGCAGATCGTCTTCGTCAAACCCAACGACATCCAGCGTCAAACTCTTAAACTTCTCGCTCATCGACTCTTTGTCAAGCACACGGAGCACGGCGTCTTCGCCGTGAATCGAGGGCATGATCGAGACGCGGAAGTCGATGGCGCGCCCGTTATACTTCACACGGAACCGGCCGTCTTGCGGCACGCGGCGCTCGGAGATATCCAGTTCGCTCATCACCTTGATACGCGAGATCACTGTCGAGTGATGCTCTTTGCCGATGGGCGGCATGGCCTGGGTCAGCACACCGTCGATACGGAACTTGATGACAACCGAGTCGTCGCGGGTTTCAATGTGGATATCAGAAGCGCGCCGCTGCAGAGCGGTAAAAATTGTGGTATCGACCAGGCGGATGATCGGGCTGGAATCGCCTGCTGCCGTCAGCTTATCGATGCTGAGAGTCTCTTCGTTGCCGGTATTCTCGTCCTCGCGAATAATCTGAAAGCCTTCGCTGGCTTCTTCGAGTACGCGCTGCGACTGCTCGGTCTTCTTCAGGATGTCGGAGATCTGTTTGAGGGTCGAGACCTTGGTGACGATCCGCTGTTTGAGCAGCAGGCTGATTTCGTCAATCATCATCAACTGGCTGGGATCAGCAATCGCGATGGCCAGCCTTCCGTCAGCCGTTTCTTCCAGGGGAACGAAGTTGTAGCGGAACATCAGCTCGACCGGAATCTTCTTGAACAGCTCGTGATGCAGCTCAAATCCGCTGAGGTCAATGAACTCGCACCGGTAGCGTCGCGCGACGTCCTGCGCCCGTTCCAGATCGGTGACGGGATTACCGGTCGGGCTGATCGGCCCGCCGTTCCCGCCCCCTACGAAAATCGATTTCTTGTCTGCCGTTGCCATTTAGAAACCCATTTGGTAATTGAGTAATTTTGTAATTGGGTAAAACCCGAAGGTTCTAAATTACCAATTACCAAATTTCCCGATTACTCAATCCCCTTACTTCACTCCCAACGTAAAGATCGGCAGGTACAGCGAGATCAATACGCCGCCCACAAAAATCGCCATAATGATGAGGATGATCGGCTCGATCAGCGCCATTGAAGCTCCCAGCGCCGTCTGCACATCCTCCTCATAAAATTCAGCCACCGAGTTCAACATCTGTGGCAGCGCACCCGTCGACTCGCCGACTTCGATCATCTCCACAGCGAGCTCGGGAAAAATCTTCTGTTCTTCCAGACTGGGCGCCAGCCCCTGACCTTCGCGAACCCTGATCCCGGCCCGCATGACACCTTTTAAGATGCGGCGGCTGCTCATCGCGCCACCCGCTGTTTCCATCGCCGGGACCAGCGGCAACCCTCCTTGCAGCAGCGTCGATAGCATCCGCGAAAAGCTTGCCACTTGGTGTTTTAGCCGGATATCCCCCAACAGAGGGGTACTCAATATCATCCGGTCGATGCGGTCTGCGCCGCGGTCGGTATCCTTCCAGCGCCAAAGCAGGAATATCCCTACCACTAGCCCAACCGCCACAAAAGGCGCATACTTCTGCGCATTCTGCCCGACCGCCAGCATGAACACCGTAATCTCCGGCAGCTTGGCGTCGAGGCTGTTAAAGAGGTCGGCGAACTTCGGCACAACGTAGGTGAACAAGAAGGTCACCATGATCATTACAACCGTGACCAGAAGCGTCGGATAGATCAGCGAAACGAAAAGCTTCTTGCGAAAGGTCATGGCCAGCCGCTGAAAGCTGATGTAACGCGTGAGCACTTCGTCAATGTTGCCGCTCTTCTCGCCCGCCATCAGAGTAGTCGTATAGATCTTCGGAATCATCCCCTGTGCCGCGAATGCATCGGAGAGCAACTCCCCGCCTTTCACGCGCTCCCGCACGTTCTCCAGAATCTGCTTCAACTGCTGGTCCTTTTGACGTTTGATCAGCAATTCCAGCGAATTCAAGATTGGCAAGCCGGCGCGGATCAGTGTCAGGAACTGCTGGTTGAACACCAAAAAGGTATCCTGCTTCAGCTTCCTGCGTCGCCGGATTCCGCCCGCCATCAACCCCTGCGGCTTTACCCAGTAGACCAGGTAACCCTGCGCCGAGAAGCGGTCACGCACCTCAGCTTCCGAGTAGCCCTGCTCCACGTGCTGCTGGACTCGCCCGCGATCGTCCGCGATTTTGACTACAAATTCAGCCATTTCTGTTTGTTCTGGTGCTTTTGAGGGAAGGGAGACGTACTCCCAAGTCTACCATTCATCCTTACCATTCTAATCGCCCGGAGCCACCATCGATCTTCGGGCATGTACCGCAAGTAACCTCACAATTCTGTCATTCCTGTCGATGACCCTACTGGCCCATCCCCGCTTCGTCCACGATCTCGGTTCCAACCGGAGCCTTGAAGTTGAACCTTCCGTCCGCGATGGCCACGTCTTCCTTTTGCTCCGTGAATCGGTACTCAGTCGAAGCTCCGTCCACCCCTTGGACGATCAGTCTCCCGATGCGGTTTTCCGGCGTCACCTCAAGAACAATCTCGCTGATTTGATCTGCGAGTGCGGTCGGGACCCCCCGCAGCACCACGTCCCCGGTCGCCAGAGGAGGAATATCCGGAGCTACGGACAAACCCTGTAACTCCTTCTCCAGCTTTGTCTTGCCGAGCAAAAATGCAAGTGGAGAGCGAACATCCTCCAGTTTCTTGGCCGATTCTTTTCGCGCTTGCCGGTCATCGGGAACGTAAAACCACGCATCTTTCCCGTTGCTCACGAAGAGCTTCTCCCTTGGAGAACGGTACTCCCAACGCATCTTGCCAGGTTTTTTCAACCAGAGAGTTCCCGACTCGCTTCGGTCCATACCAGAGCCTTTGTAAACCTCAGTGAACTCGGCTTCCAGCGAACGCAAATGGTTGTAATGCGCGTCAACCGCCGCCGCTACGATTTTGGCGTCTGCCGCTGAGGCGACGCTCGCGCTCATGAAAGTCAAGCCCACTGCCACCACAGACACCAAAAGCGCCGAACGCAATGCATGAATGTCGAACAATTTTGTTCACCTGAATTGCCCGTCGTGTTGATCAAGCAACCCTCGACCAGGTCTGGAGGGAACACCGGGCTGGTTCCTTCGGGAAGGACTCTGGTGGAAATTGTAAGCCGGATGTTCGAACTTGTCATGCCACCGGGGCAGTGCGATTGTGCGTCGCCGCGACGTCGTCCTGAACTCCGTCTTGTGGGACCCCTTTCCCAACTATCTGTACTAGCCATCGCAATGCGGCGGAGCTTTCGGGCTTCGAGTGCTCACCTTTTTGGCTTTTTTTTTATGTCCACTGAGGCCGGTTGCAATCCGGAGTTTTAGCTCGTGCAAGAGTTCAAATAAATATCGTGATACGATATAAATAACTACGGGCATCTATCGACGGCGATGTAGGCATCTTAGCCACTAGGGAAGCGGGGGAAAAAAGAATGTTGGGGATGAGATTGGTGCGCCTGATCGAGGCGCATTCGGAGGCGCTGTCCAGAGGTTTAACCGAACAAATCCGCAATTCAGAACGCACTTCAGACTTTCGAAACATTTCTGCCGAGGATCTACAGCGTGCTATCACTGAGTTGTACCGCAACCTCGGCGAATGGCTGCTGCAGAAAACGGAGCTAGACATTGCCGAGCGTTTCCGGATCATCGCGCACCGGAGGGCATCTGAAGGGATTCGCCTGCATCAGTTTGTCTGGGCCCTGACGCTCTCTCGTGAACATTTGTGGCACTTCTTGCGGCACGAATCGTTTGCCGACAATGTCGTCGCTCTGCACGGGGAGATGGAAGTGCAGCAACTGCTGAGCCAGTTCTTCGATCGCGCACTCTATTACGCCATTATGGGATACGAAGAAGCCGGGCAGGCCACGCAAAAGGGGGATTTAGAAAGAGTGCGGGACTTGGCCATATCGATAGGATTGGTGTCGGAGAAGAGGGCGGGACTTCCCAATTTGTAAACCAAGCAATGGAAGCTCTCTACGATCCGGCGGAGTCATCGAGCTCCGCTTTCCTATTTGTGATGCACCAGCCCAGAATTTCTGCCATGGATTACCATCGGGCATCGCTCAAGCGTTAACTGCATTGACGAATTCGTAGCTCCATCCGTACCCTGTAGTGTGACTTTGCAAACTTCAGAAATGTCTCGCCTGCGCGTCGCCGACGACATCACACAATTAGTTGGCGAAACTCCGATGTTGCAATTGAAGCGCTTGGTGCCTTCGGGATCAGCCGATATCTTTGCCAAGCTTGAGTACCTGAATCCCGGTGGCAGTGTGAAAGACCGCGCCGCGATCGGGATCATCAAGCGCGCCGAGCAAGAGGGAAAACTGCTGGCGGGCGGAACGATTGTCGAAGCTACCGCCGGAAACACCGGCATCGGTCTGGCGCTCATCGGCGTTAATCGCGGGTACAAAGTCCGGCTGTTTGTGCCCGAGAATTTCTCTCAGGAAAAAATCATGATCATGCGTGCCCTCGGCGCAGAGGTCGAACGGACTCCTGAGGACGAGGGTATGACGGGCGCAATCAATCGGGCAAAAGCCTTGGTGGCAAGCGATTCCAAGGCGTTCATGGCAGGACAATTCGAGAATCTCGCCAACCCTGACTACCATTACGAGACCACTGCGCGCGAGATGTTCGAGCAAGTCAACGGGCACGCGGATGCTGTCGTGCTCGGCTGCGGCACATCGGGAACGTTTTCCGGAGTGGCTCGCTACTTCAAAGAAAAGCTCCCACATGTTCTAGCCTTCGCCGTCGAGACCCAGGGATCGGTGTTGGGAGGAGGGAAGCCCGGACCCCATAAAGTTGAGGGTATCGGCGCCAGCTTCATTCCGAAGACGTTCGACGCTTCGGTCTGCGACGAAGTCATGATGGTGACCGACGACGAAGCCTTTGGCATGGTGAAAGCCCTTGCTGCCCAGGAAGGCGTGCTCGCCGGGTCAAGCGGCGGAGCGGCGGTTGCCGCCTCACTCAAGGTCGCTAAGAATTTAGGTCCAGGCAAGCGGGTCCTCACCATCATTCCCGACTCCGCCGAACGCTATCTCTCCAAGAAGATCTTCGAAGGCGGAATGTGAATCTGAAGACTTGGCCCGCTTCTGGCGGCCCTGATCATCGATTACTGCTGGGCTCAGTCGAACCACCATCAGTACCGACAGATTCACAAACTTCACCCGAAAATAAAGCGGGAGCCACTCTCCTCCCCTAAGAAGAGTTCTCCCGCTTCCAGGAGTCTCTCTCCCCTCAGAGAGGCTCCGCTTTCAAGAGCCGTCAACCTTTCAGAACGACTTCTCAAAACGGACTCTACCTCATAACTTTGCCGTTATGAATCCCACGATGGTGACATCGCATGGCTCGGGAATGTTAAAGGATTTTACTGATGTTGACCGCCGTGTCGGACGGAATGTCGACGGGCTGCACGAGCAGAGGGTGAGAATCTTATCAGGACGAGTTTACAACGGTCGGGAGGCACAGGGCGTGATTTGGCTAGAAAATCAAACCCACACAGCCCTCCCGACCTCAGTCTATTTCTTCTTGGCTTGGTTCTTGTTGTACTGGCTGTTTGCTTTGGCCGCCTTCTTGAAGTCTTCCGGATGGTTCATCGCCTCATTTCGAATCTCGGGGTGGTCCGCCAGTTCCTTGTCTAGGCCGGGATGCGTCGCCAGGTACTTGGGATCATCGATGAGCTTCGGGTTCTTCGATAGCTCCTGCCTGATCTCTGGATGGTGCGACAGATAGCTGTCGGTCTTGTTGAGATCGGCATGATCCCGTCCAAGCGTGCTGCGATCGGCACGATTGACCACTGCAGCGGGATTAGCGGCAGCTGCCTTCTGCAGACCTGGGTGATTATTCATGTAGTTGTGAAGTTCCGGATGTTTCGCGAGCCAGTTTGGATCGTTCACCAGTGACGGATTGTTATGTAGCTCTTGGGCGACTGCCGGGTGATTGGTCAGGTAGTTATCGACTTGGGTCGTCTCTGCATGGCTCGGTTGCGGCTCGGGCGTGGTCGAAGAATCCTGCGCCCGGCTGGCGCAAGTCCAGATAACCATGGCAATCACGAACGCAAAGCCGACGCGAAACGAGTGTTTCAGGGGGAACTGCAACATGGTGGCCTCCTCGCAATACAGGGTAGTGATTTTGCCCAACTTGGAAACCCGTGTCAAAATCGGAAGTTGCGGACCACAGCCTGTGTCTGAGTCGAATCGGTCCAACTCCCGCCGTTTCCGATACGTAGCATTACCTTCCTAAAGGTGCTTCTGATCAATACTGGACACTCAAGTCCATCAGCGGACGCTTCGCCCTCGATCCCGCTGAACCGTTGCGTTGCAGCCACAACTACTTCCCTACAAGGCAGTCTGGACCCTCGCATGCTGCGCTTCTCGCCAAACTCTGAGGTGAGGTGTCGGGACATGAAGAAGACGGAGCGAGTACGTCAGGTAGTCTCGGGTTTACCGGAAGCGGCGGAGTTCAAAGAGCAGTCAGAAAAAGGTTGGAAGCTGGTAGCTGTTGAGTGGGAACGGGAGATTGAAACCGCAGAGAACCAGTTGCCCGGCGACGTGCCCTTCGGGCTGCGGATCGCCGAGGGGGAAACGCCGCGGTTGGAAGAGAATCCGGCGGAACGGGAGATCTTGTTCCAGTTGATGGAACTCATCGTCCAAGAAGGCTCGTATGCCCGTATTGCGGACGAAATGAATCGCCGCGGACTCCGTACACGCCAAGGTGCGAAGTGGAGTCCGGTCTCGGTCTTCGAAATACTGCCGCGACTGATCGAAGTTGGGCCGCACATCTTTCAAAGCTCTGAGTGGCAAAAACGCAGGCAGCATCTTACCGAAGGCAGCTTGAGCCAATTCGCAAAGTAGTCTTGGTTCAGTTCGCGAAGCAAGCAACGCGGTGACGCCCGGCAGCGTGAAGGTACACAGCGCGCTAGGTTGTTGCCATGTTCGCGGCGGACCAACTGCTGACGAAGTCGCCCAGCCGATCCAGCGCTTTAGGAAATTTGTCGGTCATTGCTGCGAACCCCAACCGGAAATGCGAGGGCGCATCGAAACAATCCCCAGGCGCGAGCAGGATGCCTTGTTCTACAGCGGCTTGGCAGAAGCCACGGCTGTTTTCTCCACTTAGAAGCCATGGAAAAGCTGTCATGCCGCCGCGAGGCCGAATCCAGCCAAGTTTATCTCGATGCCTGGTCATGAAGTCCTCGAGCCGTCGCAGATTTAGGCTTGCGGTTTGCTGCGTCTTCCCGAGTACGGTGTCGCGGTGGAGCATCGCGATTTCCGCCAGCATTTCTCCCGCAGTGTTGTTGCATATGGAGAAATAGGCGCGCGCATTCCAGTATTGCTCGCGGCGCTTGGCGTCGTGTTCGATCATCCAACCGGTCCGCACTCCAGATAAAGGAAAAGCCTTCGAGAAATCATGGATGACCGTGGCGTGTGGCAGGCGGGCCGCCGATTTTGTCGGCCGTCCGTGATAGACCGGATGATAGACCTCATCGCTGACTAGTTGAATTCCTCTCGATGACGTGAACTCGTGCAGGCTTTCCATCTCCGTATCAGTCACGGTCGCGCCAGTAGGATTATGCGGGTTGTTCACCAGGACCAGCTTTGTGTTGTCATCCGCCAGACTTTTGATCTCATCGATGTCGATTCGGAACTCGTTCTCTTTCCGCAGCGCATAATAGCGGGCCTCGATGCCAAGCGACTCGGGGAGCGCGGAAAACGTCGTAAAACCAGGGTTGGGCAGGACGACGTTGGCTCCGGGCTCCGCAGCCAACCAAAACAGAATGAGTAGGGCCTCAGACGCACCGTTTACGACTTGGACGCTCTCGATATTTACGTCGTGCATGTCGGCGATGGCTGCGCGTAAACGCTCGGCACCTGCCGGACGGCTGTACACCAGTTTGTGATTGAAGAAGCGGTCGCGCTCTTCCTCGCCGACGAGGCTTAGGATCTCGTTCAGAGTCCAGCAGGGCCCGGTACTCGCGGCCAAATTGAATTCGATATCGTGTTCGTACCTGTCCAGCCACATGTCAAGCAGGAAGGGTTTCAATCGCATGCTCGCCTCCACACATTGGATCATCTGACCATCAACCTGGCCTCAAATCTTTCTGCCTGAGACGGAGTATTTTTTTGTGCTTTCGTTGACTTGCCGAGCGTCTCGCCCTAATAATGCGGTACTTGGATCATCGATCAATCGGTTCTACTCTTCGCGTCGTCGGGAGCCGGCGATGCTATTCCAGAGGATACTTATGTCAAATTTGACTTCCCCGTGTAGAGGATTGGCGGTCGTTGTCGCCTCCTTATGCATTGCCGTGACCGCAACCGCAGTTGCGCAGAAATCACCGGGGCCCGAACCCGTACCGATGCCAACGCCCGTGGTTGCGCCCGCAGACACGCCCTACCCCGGAACGATTTCCCTAATTGTGAATGCCAGTGACGTCGCCCGTCGTGTGCTCGACGTCCATGAGACGATCCCCGTCAAAGGCCGCGAAATCACTTTGCTTTACCCGGAATGGCTTCCCGGCACGCATTCGCCTTCAAATCCAGTCGAAGCCTTTGCCGGCCTCGTCGTCACCGCGAATGGCAAACGCATTCCGTGGAAGCGCGACAGTGTGGACATGTACGCTTTCCATGTAGAACTGCCGCAGAATGCCACGTCGCTGGATGTGAACTTCCAGTATCTCGGTCCGATGGATCCGAAACGTGGTCGCATCTCGTCGACGTTTGCCGACATTACCTGGAACAGCGTGCTGCTGTATCCTGCCGGGCACTTCTCCCGCGATATTAAGTTCGAGACCTCTCTCGTTCTGCCCGAAGGATGGAAGTTTGCCTCCGCTCTCGATGTGAAGTCTCAGGAGGGCAATCAGGTTCATTTCAAAGAAACTACGCTTAACACACTGATCGACGCACCTCTGTATGCAGGGCTCCACTTCAAACGCGTAGACCTCTCCTCCGGGCCGGACAATCCTGTGTACCTCGACGTGTTTGCCGACAAGCCTGCCGATTTGGAGATCAGCCCGGAAGAATTGCAATTCCACAAGAATCTCGTCATCGAGGCGCAAAAGCTTTTCAAGTCGCATCACTACGACCACTATGATTTTCTGTTTTCCGTCAGCGACATCGTGAGCGGCAAAGGTCTGGAGCATCATCAATCCAGTGAAGACGGATCTCGCGCTAGTTACTTCACCGACTGGAGCGCGGGGGTGGGCGGACGTGCTCTTTTGCCGCATGAATACACGCATTCTTGGAATGGGAAGTTCCGCCGCCCCGCGGACCTATGGACACCCAATTTCAACGTTCCGATGCGCAACAGCCTGTTATGGGTATATGAGGGCCTGACCGATTATTACGGTAATGTGCTCACTGCGCGCTCTGGCATGCGTACTGCAGAGCAGGCTCGGGACGTGTGGGCGCTAATTGCCGCGAACTTCGAAATCAGCCCCGGACGCACCTGGCGTTCGTTGGAAGACACCACAAACGAACCCATCGTCTCGTCTCACGGGGGCATTCAAAATCCCTGGCCCAGTTGGACACGTGGCTACGATTATTATCCGGAGTCAGACTTGATCTGGCTCGACGCCGACACCAAGATTCGCGAACTGAGCGGCGGAAAGAAGTCTCTCGACGACTTCGCCAAACTTTTTTACGGGATCGACAACGGGAGCTACATCACCGTCAGTTACACAATCGAGGACATCGAGAAAGCCCTGAACAGTGTCCAGCCTTACGACTGGGCGGGATTTTTCCGCACGCGAGTCTTCGACGTCAGTGCGAGCGTTCCCGAGAACGGCTTCACCCAGGGGGGCTATCGGTTGGTGTACAACGATCACGAACCGGACTGGCTGAAAAAAGGAGATCCATCACGCCCCACTAGTTTTGCTATGTCTCTGGGCTTCTCGGCGAAGCCCGATGGCGGGCTGGACAACGTTTGGTGGAATAGTCCTGCGTTCAAGGCCGGCGTCACGCCCGATATGCAATTGCAAGCCGTCAACGATCAGAAATATACCTCTGCGGTGTTGCGCGAGGCCATCACGGCCGCCGAGCAATCGAAGGATCCCATTAAACTCTTGCTGAAACGTGGCGACGAATTTGTCACCGTTTCTTTGGACTATCACGGAGGAATGCGCTACCCGCACCTGGAGAGGGTCGAGGCCACGCCCGATCGCTTAGACGCGATCCTGTCGCCATCCGAATAAAAAACGTGTGATCCCGAATGCAGGGGGGGTGACTTTCTATGACGCGTTCTTGACGAGATGCAGCCGGGCGCGATGCTGTTCCTTCATCTGTTCTACCGAGCGAACCCGTCGGCCAAGGTCAGCGAGTTGGGATAGTTCCTGCTGGATTGCTTGTAGCCGCTCGTGCCTCTGTCCGTGAGCGACCTGAGCCGATACGTCATTTCCGCGCTCACGTCTATACTGTTGGTTCAACTCTTGAATCTGAGCGATCTCGGCGCGGAGACTTCCGATTTTGTCACGAAGAACTGCGAGATGATCCATTACATCAGCATAGCATCTAGCGAGATGGAAGTGGTGCCGACGCGCACATGCCCATGCTGAACCGAGCCAAGGCCTCGGGTAGCTATCCAGCCTTCTACCTGATGAAGCGCTGCGAGCACGTATAGAATTGACTCTATTGGAGGCAAATGGCGATGCCAGCAGAGAACGAGCACAAGCCCCAGCAGGATACAACGCAGGCAGCGGCGCATATTGCAAGCGCTCATCAGATCCTCAAGGCTCTGCAGGAAAAGATCGGAGAGCATCCGGAAATTGGTGTGGCGATCACGAAACTTGAGATGGCATTGAACGATCTCGCAGTGCAGACTGGCGGGCTGTGGTAGCCACAAGCAGTCGTCCGCGAAACTCCCAAAAAAAGCACACATGAAAGCCACCAAGACGCTAGGTTTTGCCACCCGCGCCATCCACCTCGGACAAGAACCCGACCCGCTCACTGGCGCGGTCACCGTACCGATTTATGCCACATCGACCTACGTGCAGCAGGGAATTGGCGAGCACAAGGGATACGAGTATTCCCGCGTATCAAACCCGACTCGCGACCGTGTCGAAGAGAATCTGGCTGCCCTTGAAGGCGGAGTCGCCGCTCGCGTTTTTGGCAGTGGTATGGCGGCGATCAATGCCATCATTAGCATGCTGCGGTCGGGCGATCACGTGGTTTGCGGCAACGACCTCTACGGTGGAACACCTCGTCTCTTCAACCAGGTGATCTCAAACTTCGGAGTCGACTTCTCTTACGTCGATACGTCTGATGCCAGAAATGTTGAGCGCGCCATTCGCAAGAACACGCGGATGGTGCACGTTGAAACCCCGACCAATCCGCTGATGCGCCTTAGCGATCTGAAAGCGATCAGTGCTATTACTCGGCGCAAAAAGCTAGCGCTCGTTGTCGACAATACTTTTATGTCGCCGTATTTTCAGCAACCGCTCGCACTGGGCGCAGATATGGTCGTCCACTCGACGACCAAGTTCCTCAACGGCCATAGTGACGGGCTGGGCGGAGTTGTGGTCTGCGCGAACCAGGACCATGCTGATCAGCTCGCTTTCCTGCAGAAGGCCGCGGGCGCGATTCTCTCTCCATTCGAATGCTGGTTGATTTTGCGTGGCGTCAAAACTCTTGCTGCCCGTATGGAAATTCACGATCGCAGCGGACGCATCGTCGCCGACTTCCTCGCCAAGCATAAGAAAGTGAAAGCTGTGTTGTATCCCGGACTGAAGGATCATCCACAACACGAACTCGCTAAGAGGCAGATGAGCGGTTTCGGATCAATGATCACTTTCGAAACCGGCTCCCTGAAGAATGCCAATAAGATGTTGAAGAAAGTTCGCGTCTGCTCGCTGGGAGAGTCACTCGGAGGAGTCGAGACGCTCATCTCGCATCCTGCAACCATGACGCACGCGGCGCTGGGAGAGAAGGGGCGCAAAGCGATTGGCATTACCGACGGTATAGTTCGGATCTCGGTGGGTATTGAGGATGTGGACGACATCCTCGAAGATTTGGATCAGGCGCTCGCCGCAATCTGAGCGACGCTTTTATCGTCACGGCAAAAGCGTTCTTGGTATGCGTGCTGCTCAACTGCCCACCGATTCACCAACCCATTGCAGGTACTCGGGACTGCCGTTATCTATCGCAATGGAAATGCACTCTGGAAGTTCGTAGGAGTGCAGCTCACGAATCGCGTCGCGCACGGCAGGAAATTTCTCGCTCGTCGTTTTGATCAGCAGCAACCATTCGTCATTCGATTCCACCTTACTCTGCCAGCGGTAGACCGACAGGATGTGCGGAACAATGTTCACACATGCGGCCAACTGGTTTTCGACCAGATGATGGGCGATTTTCTGAGCCTCATCTTTCGAGTTTGAAGTGGTGAGGACGATTCGCTTGTCAGTCATATAAAATCAGCGGTCGGCTTTCTGGAAGTTTGCAGAAATATTCGGGTGGAGCAAGACAATGCTAACGCAAATCAAGTTCGGAACGTCGGGTTGGCGAGCCGTAATGGCTGAGGAGTTTACCTTCGTCAATGTGCAGCGTGCCATTCGTGGGATTGCGCGCTATGTAGCATCACAGAAACCGAAGGGAGCTCGCGTGATTGTAGGACGCGATCCCCGCTTTCTAGGTGAGACTTTCTGCTCGATGGCCGCGGAAATCCTATCTGCGCACGGCATCACGCCTGTAGTAGTCGCAGAAGCCGCGCCCACGCCGGCGTTTGCGTATGCAGTCATCTCAAACAAGGCCGACGGAGTGATCAACTTCACTGCATCGCACAATCCGCCGGAGTATAACGGCATCAAGTTTTCCACACCGGATGGATGTCCCGCTCTACCCGAAATGACGAAGAAGATCGAAGCTGAAATACTGGCGGCCGATAACGCACCCTCCGCTAAGAGCGGGCCGGCTCCCGGATCTCGAGAGTCTCTCGATCCCAAGCCTGCTTATCTGAACCGATTGGCGGAGATCGTGGATCTCAATGCCATCAAAAAGGCTGGATTGAAAGTCGTATTCGATCCCATGTGGGGAGCGGCTAGAGGCTACTCCGACGAACTCCTGCGCGGCACCGGCGTTCAGGTCGCGACCGTTCACGATTACCGCGATGTGCTATTTGGCGGACACGCTCCGGAACCAGACGACCGCTTGCTTGAAGATTTGCGCAAGAAAATGCGAGAGACGGGCGCGCACATCGGCGTTGCCACCGATGGCGATGCCGACCGTTTCGGCATTGTCGATGCGGATGGAACTTTCTTGCAACCGAACTACGTCATCGCACTGCTGTTCGATTATCTCGTCGAGAGCCGCGGCTGGAAAAACGGAGTGGCCAAGTCGGTCGCTACCACGAATCTGATCAATGCCCTTGCGCAACATCACGGAGTCCAGCTTTATGAGACTCCAGTCGGCTTCAAATACATCGGCGAGCTGATTATGCAGGACAAGATCGCAATTGGCGGCGAGGAGAGTGCGGGCTTGTCGATCCGGCATCACGTTCCCGAGAAAGATGGAGTGCTTGCCGGCCTATTGTGCTGCGAGGCGGTTGCCTGTCGAGGCAAGTCTCTCGGCGAGCAATTGAAGGCGATCAGTAATCAAGTTGGTTCCTTCTTTCCTCAACGGGAGAACTTCCGATTGACCCCGGAGGTCAAAACGAAGTTCACTGAAAAGTTGAGGTCCGATCCGCGCGAATTCTGCGGCCGTCCGGTAAAGGAAGTGGTACGTACTGACGGATTGAAGCTGCTGTTTGACGACGGATCTTGGGTCTGCTATCGCCTGTCAGGAACTGAGCCCGTGGTGCGCGTCTACACGGAAGCACGAAGCGACAGAGGTCTCGAAATGCTGAGCACTCTCGCAAAGAACTGGATCTTTGAATAAAGGTGTCTTAGTGAAACGCTTTTCCACGATCTCTCGATCTTCACCGCGGTTCCCTCGTCCCGAGGACGGGCTGCGCGCCATGATGGAACACGCGCCCCAGGCTGAAGCCTTCGCCGCTTCGTGGATCGAACGACTGCGTCCGGCGGCTACCCAGATCTACTTCTTACGGAGGCGCATCGCGACCGTAGCGGTGATCGTGCTCGCTGCCTCGCTATTTGTTCACGTCATGTTCGGCGATAACGGGATGGTC